>Ga0180300_10001323_pt1 | contig 11435 bp, 12 predicted proteins | sample GuaBasSediGuay15_FD_121798 | JGI IMG/M metagenome (GOLD analysis project Ga0180300, IMG submission 121798) | Subseafloor sediment microbial communities from Guaymas Basin, Gulf of California, Mexico - Guay15, Core 4569-2, 21-24 cm | ecosystem: Environmental > Aquatic > Marine > Hydrothermal... | reverse complement strand
TGTAGCCCTGAATGTCGGCTGTGGAGCCGTGAGTTGCGGTTGCCGCCACCACGATGTCGGATCGTATGTCGTAGAGGAAGTGCACCTTGAGTTTGAGGCCCTTTCGGCGGTGTGGGATTCCGGTGGAATCAGTGACTAGGAGGTTGGGGCTTCCGGCCATTTTCGCGGCCGTTTTCATTGCCCAGTCCTTGAGTTTCGTCCACGCCCTATGGATTATTGCGGGCTGGGCGACGCTCCCACGATGAGGGGTGCGAGCTCCGCGGTTCTCTTGAACGTCAGGTTGAGGAGTGCCTTTAACGCGCAGAGTGTGGCCAGCTGCCAGGGCTCTTACTTCGGCGGTCGTCCCCTTCGGCATCGTCTCTCCCGTTCCCTCGGCGCTAGCCGGGTTGCCACATCGATGATAGCTTTAATAACGTTGCACTCACGTGGTATACTTGTGGGCTGGTCGGTGCGGGGGTGCATGGGTCTATGGGGGCGGGCCGCCCCTATAGACCCTAACCTTTACTTTTGTAAAATTATGAAACAGCCTCGCCGTAGTACCTATCGTAGCAAGCAATAGCTTCGTCTCTGAAATTTTTGCGTCCCCACACTATTTTGAACAAGAGTGTCGGTCATGTTGGTGCAAGAATCGAGATGCCAGAAATATTCATTTTTATCAATTTACAGTTTGATCATGGCATGCTCCTAGCAATTTTAATGTAATGTCGCGATTTTGAAGGAGATAATGAGTGAAGGATATTTGTGTGACGTTTCTTCTAGCCGTATCACTCTATGTCTTTTTGCTTCATCGTGACACGGCCTCATCGGTTCCGCCTCGCCCAGAGGGCTCGCCTCCACGCCTCATCCCGTAGGGTCATGGGCGGCGGTCGAGGTTAACGGCACGGGCCTCCCATCCACGCTCAGCCCCGCGGGCTCGGAGCGCTGTTCTCATCGCCCGCGCACCCGTGAAAATGATGGCGCACCACATTGTAAACGTTTTCCCCGAAACACTATGACACAAAATCCTATAAAACGCTACAGTTTAATGTTTCTGCCCCTCACTCGTTGTCTTCGCGTCCAGCACGCCCTTCTTCTTTCTCAGCTCCACCTCTATTATCATCCTCGCGAGTTTGTAAAATGCCTTATCTACATTATCACCTCGTATCGCGCAAGTCTCGATATAAGGGACAGGAAGCTCAAGTATATTTTCGAGTTCCTTTGCAAGTTCCATTCCCAACTCCGTAGTGATGTGCGGAAATACCTTATCTCGTAAGTCTATCTTATTTGCGACAAGCACTATGGGAACCTTGTACCCGCAGTTCTTCAGGAGTTCCATTACCCAGAGCGGTACGTTTCTGAACGATGCGAGGTTTGAAACGTCATATACGACCATAGCCCCGCGTGCGCCTTTATAGAAAGGCGCCCTTACTTCCTTAAAATGTGGTTGTCCCGCAAGATCCCAAATTTGGAACGTTATCATAGCTCTATTTCCGATGGTTATCCTTTTTATTGAGAAATCGACGCCGAGGGTGGGAATATACTCCTCATGCAAACTCTCTCCCATAAATTTCTTCCTTAGAGTCGTCTTTCCGCAACCTCCATCCCCTATGAGGACAATCTTGCACGCTATGTGAATTTGACTCATAAACATGACCTCAAAGTCGCGTTTTCTGAGAGCAAACCGGAACGTGCTCATTATCGATATTCGCTGACCACAATATTATGCGATTTCTTCTCCTAAATACTTTTTTCAGAGAGATGGTTGTGGGAGGATGTTTTATTCCAAATTGCCTAGGGCATCTACAAAGCCCTTCACGAGTTCAATTGCGTTCTCCAAATCTCTCAGATCCAATAATGACGCCGCGCTATGGATATACCTCGTAGGAACGCTCACAACACCGGATGGAACTCCGGATTTCGATACGTGGATTGCACCTGCATCGGTGCCGCCTGAAATTGTCTGTTTAAACTGATATGGTATTCCCAACCTCTCTGCAACTTCCACCAGCAATTTCACAACCTTAGGATGCGCAATTAACGTATTATCAGCAATGGTAATCGCTGGGCCGCCACCCACCTTCGTTGATGCCAGATGATCGGGAGTACCGGGAGTATCGGACGCCGTTGTCCCCTCTAGAGCAAGTGCAACATCGGGTTCTATCTGCCAAGCGGCAGTCCTTGCTCCCCGTAGCCCTACTTCCTCCTGTACGGTTGCTACCCCATAAACCGTGTATGGAGAGTCTTTTAGTAATCGCATAACCTCGATTAGCACCGTACACCCCGCGCGATCGTCAAACGCTTTACCAAGTACTCTGTTATTTCCTAAATCTACTAAGTTCGTTGCAAATACCGCTAGGGACCCTATCTTCACTCCTAAGTTCTTTACCTCCTCTCGCGAAGACACGCCCACGTCTATGAAGAGTTGATCCACATCGGGTACGGTCTTTCTCTCCTCCGGCTTCAGCAAGTGCGGAGGTTTGGCGCCAATGTACCCGTAAACTACCCCTTTATCCGTTTTTATCATAACCCTCTGCCCGTAGAGGGTCCTAGGATCTATACCCCCCAGATTAAAGAACCTGAGAAAGCCTTTATCGTCGATGTGCGTTATGAGGAGGGCAACCTCATCCATATGAGCTGAAAGCATAACCTTCGGTCCCGACCCCTCATGAACCGCTATTACGTTCCCCAGCTTGTCGACTCTGACTTCATCGGCCACACCTTCCAACTCCCTAATCATGATCTCCCGAACCTCATCCTCATATCCAGGAGGACCGTACGCCTCGGAGAGTTCCTTAAGCAGAGACAATATTCTGAGTCTGGCGTTTTCCATGTCTTCACCTCCTACTCTTCATATTTCTCAACATCTTCAAGTTCTCCCATGGCCTTCAACATTTCTCTCTCCCACTGTGCTCTTCTTATGAAAAATTCTTCCATTTTAACGTCCTTTTGAGTATTTATGCAGTCAGGGCAGAAGAACTTCGGCTCAACGCCAGCACATCCGCTTGGCCAGAAATCCAACTCCACGCAATCCCAACATAAAGGCTTCCCGCAACTCTCACATTTTAAAGGGGCCTCTTCGGCCCCGCAGATGGCACACTTTACTATTGTCTTTCACCCCCGTGTGCCTGTTCTAAGAAGGTATCCTTAATTAGCGATAATAATCTTGCTACATTCTTGGCATGTGAGAGCGCACGGCGGGGTGTTTCTGATAAGGTTAATGTACATGGTCACGCTGATGCCCGGACTCGAAGAAGTAGCGTCGCAGGAAATCTCCGAGTTGGGAGGAAAGATAATCGAGATAAGATCGGGTCACGGAAGGATTCTCTTCGAGGGAGATATCGACCTGATACCCAAACTTAACTATCTCGCGAGGACGATAGAAAGGGTCCTCGCCCTGCTAACAGTCGAGAAGTTTCAAACGCTCGATGACATATACAAGATAGTGAAGTCGCTCGACTTCCGCGAGTGGATAAGGCCTGACCAATCCTTTGCAATAAGACCACTAAGGGTGGGGGAGCATGACTTTACATCGATAGATGTCGGGAGAGTTGCGGGTCAGGCGGTCATAGACAACTACCTCGAGGCCAAAGGCGTCCGGTTAAAGGTAAACCTCAACAATCCAGATGTGATAATAAGAGTGGACGTGATATTCGACACCGTATACGTGGGTATCGATACCACAGGGGATACGGCACTTCACAAACGCGGATACAGGATCTACCAGCACCCGGCTCCTTTAAATCCATCTATTGCCGCATCACTCATCCGGCTTGCCGGATGGAAGGTAGATGAAAGATTTCTCGATCCCATGTGCGGTAGCGGCACAATACTAATAGAAGCGGCCATGATGGGGCGTAATATCCCTCCCGGAAAATTCAGAGTTACAAATTATGCCTTTCATAAAATACTCGGGGAAGATACACTGAAAAGGGTCATGGCGTCTGTTCAAGAGAAAAGGGATCTCTTAATGGAACTGTATGGGGTGGAGAAATTCAGGAAGCACATCAAGGGAGCACTTATAAACGCGGACAAGGCGGGAGTGTTTGACACCATAACAGTAATAAGAGGCGATGCAACCCGGCTCGAGGAACTTTTTAGAGATCCGTTCGACGTCGTAGTCGTTAATCCTCCTTACGGTTTGAGGATTGCAAGAAAGGGCATAATCAGGGATTTGTACTTTGGTTTTCTTAGATCGCTGAAAAACCTGTTGCATGAACGGTCACGAGTCGTAATAATAACATCTGAGGACGAAGTTCTCAGAAGCGCAGCCATGAAGAACAAGTACGTGATACGTAGGGAAATGCGAGTAAAGTACGGCGACCTGGACACAACAGTTTTCCTCATGGGGATAACTTAACACGCCCGTATTCTTCTAGAGATAGCCCAGTAGACGAACTCGTATAGGTCCCTGAGATTGCTGACATGGAAGCACTTCGCACCCGCCGCTTGATAGTAGATAACGGCAGAGTCCCCTGTGTTCCAGCGGCTTGGGTCCTCCGGATTGAGAATAATGACATCTTTACATTCTCTTGCCATTTGCTCAATATATTTCGAAGATGTCGGACCTTCCTCGGTCCATGTGCCCAGATGATCGCGGCAATCCGATAATATCATCACAATAGATTTCTTAGAACGATATCCCCTCGTTCTCTCCAAAAACTCCTTAAACGCCGTTTCCATATTACTATGAGAACCTCCGACAAGATCCCACAGCGAAGAAACCTGCTCAAAAAGGCTCTCCATAAGATTCACATCTAACTTCTCGGACACGTCAAAGACCTTATCGGTAAAGAGGTAGCACCTCACGTTCCTCAATGCCCTCTTGATGCCAACCGTAAGTATTAAAAAGAACTCGGAAATCCACGCCATACTTCCAGACACGTCACACAGCACAAAAAGATCCGGTTTTTCAACCCGTCTGGCTTTAAATGCTGGTTCTATAAGTACACCTCCGTGTTCCACGGACTTCCTTATCGTCTTTCTGAGATCTATTCTCCCACGTTTTGCAATCTTCTCTCTTCTTATGAGGCGCGTTGCAAGAACACGCGATAACCTCCTGAGAATTCTCTCGACTCTCATTACATTTTCCAGAAAGAACGAGATGTCTCCGAGGTATTCGTCAAACCTCATGTTCAGAAAGTCCCTTTCTTCAAAGTTCTCCAGCGCTTCCATCACGGAAGTGTACTCCTCCGGCCCCAACTCCTGCAAAATTTTAGATTTTGCAAACTCTAATCCCTCATTAATAGCATTTAGCCTCCTATCAAATTCCTCAAACGTCCTGCTCTCGAGAGCGGCCACTGCTCGCAACACATTGGCGGTCTGCTGAAGAGCGGATCCTACAGTTGGAGCCTCACCAGATCCCATCAGGGCTAGATGCACAAGAGCCTCACCTATAAGTGTACTATCCCCCTCCAGAACCCCCCTCACGGCATCCTCAAACGTTAATCTTTCACCATCTTTTGCAACGTCTGATGTCTTTTGGACCTCCTCGGCAATCTTCCCAAAGAACATATCAAAGACTTCGTCGAATATTCTCCTATCTTCATGTCTCTTTACCAGACATGCAGCAAGCCCCTCCCTTAAGGTTTCGACATCTAAATCCAGAATTGTAAGTGCAAGATTCGCATCAATCGCCTCCGATACTCCTACATTTACACCTCTTGCCCTTAAGGCCCTTATGAACTCCTCCAGCAAACCAGTCACCATTTACCTGAACTATCTCCCTGAAGGAGTTTTTCGAGGCCATAATCGAGTACCATGTCTATATCATTCTGAACTTTAAGTAAGGTTGTGAGAAGGTCCTCAACTATCCTCGGGTCCAGATCGGTAATGTTCATCGCCATTACTGACTTCGCAAAGTCTATGGCCTCCGAAATTGACGGAACCTTCTGCAACTTCATTGAACGTAGCCTATTTACGAACAGAACTATCTTTTCAAGAACTTTCTCCTCTATTCCCGGGCAATGCGCCTTTATGATCCTCTTTTCCAACTCCATAGGCGGAAAGTCGAGATAAAGATATATGCACCTCCTTCTCAGGGGCTCTGATAGTTCACGTGAGTTGTTCGATGTAATGACAGTGTAGAGTTTCTGCCCCTCGGGGGCCCTTATTGTTCCGAGCTCGGGGATCGTTATCTGTCTCTCTCCGAGAAACTCTAAGAGGAAAGCCTCGAACGCCTCATCCGCCTTATCTATTTCATCTATCAGCAGCACCGCCTTTTCAGATCTTAGCGCCTTGAGGAGAGGACGTTCAAGCAGAAACTCCTCCGAAAAAATCGACGCCTCTGTGTCATCTAAGGATCCACGCGCACTGTCTATCTGTATCCTCAGGATCTGCTTATGGTAGTTCCACTCGTATATTGTCTGCTCCACGAGGATTCCCTCGTAGCACTGAAGTCTTATGAGGGGATACCCCAGCATCTTCGAAAGCGCTATCCCGAGGCTTGTCTTACCACATCCAGCTGGTCCCTCGATTAGGAGCGGCTTTTCCAAGTTCAACGCTAGAAAGACGGCTGTTACGATCTTTTTGCTGGGAATGTAACCTACATCAATAAGTCTCTTTTCGATCTCCTCCATCGTAAGCATCTTATCATCCTCGCGACACTTTCAGGTTTAACGTTATCATTACCGAATCGTCGTGACAAGCAAGATTGCATATACCGGGTACTCACTATACTCCTAGGGGAAACAAAAATCTACCCATTTAGAATCGCTAAACGACAATATCAGTCCCCAGATGGAATTTAAAAACTAAATTTTTCGTTTAAAAGTATTATCGATGATATGAGCGATGGTCTTCGGCTTTAATGTCCAAATTTTTCAATTTTTAAAGATCTCCTCATCATTACGCCTTTACGCAGTGGAATCACCACAAAAATAGGATATGATCAAAAATCTAAGCAACAAAAATGATAATTTTCAAGTTGCGTGGTGGCATTATTAATAGCATTCTCGGCAGGGGCGGTGTGTTTTATTTTCTTTTAGGTGTAGGTGAGTACGACGACTACGAGGACCTTAGTGGGGAGATTTAAACGTCTTCATAGATACGGAAATCTGGGCGTACGCCTATAAGAAGCCGAATAGGAGGTTTTTCCCTACCGAGGAAGAGTACCGGAAGAACCTTGGACTCCATAAGCGTGCAAATGATTTCTTAAAGACGATGCTTAGAACGGCGACAATATACATGAGTCTTCATCAGCTCTCCGAGATCTATCACGTCCTCGCCTATAAGGGGAAGGGGGCCCTAGCTAAAGATTTTGCGAAATCAATAATTAATTCGATTATTGGGAGCGACCGTGTAGTAATCGTGAATGTGAAGCGGGCGCACTTCAACGGGGGCGCTTGAGCGCAGCGTTCGTAGCTACATACACATCTGGGACTTCCTGTGCATAATCCCCGTAAAGGATGAGATAGATGTCGCGTACTCCATGGACAAGCACTTCCTTCACCGCGAAATAAGGAGCCTCGTCCCGAGAGTCGAAAACCCCATCGGGGAATGGAAAATCCTGTGACGTGAGCAAGTCCATTCTGTTTCATTATGGCTTTTAGTATGTATAGTTTCTTAGGAGACCTGTCCGGTTTTGAAATATAAAAGAAATGCATACCGGTACTTTAATGGCCAATCTGTCATGGACAAAATTAAAATCTTAATAATTCTTTAGAACGCAAGTATCCCCTCCTCTTGTGCCCTCTTAAGTATTCTAAGAACTTCCTCATCGGAAAGATCATGCCACTCTTGGTACGCATCTGCAACTGCATACACCAGTCCGCGCCGGGCATTAAGGCATACGAGAAGATCGACATCCCTTTTAAGCCGCATTGCGGATTCAACGTGGCACGTCGGAACCGCAATTATAACTTCCTTCGTACCAAGTCTTTTCAGAAATCTGACAGCAGAAAACATCGTGTAACCGGCCGCAATCCCATCGTCTACGACTATAGCCGTAACTCCATCCAACCGCTCATAATCTTTCCCCGCTCTAAAAATTCTAATGCGTCTCTTTATTTCGTACAACTGTTCATCCACTGCCGCTCGGACGTCCTCATCCGTTAGTCCTAACTCCCGTGCAAAAACCTCATTTATGAAAACCGTACCATCCGGCGCCACAGATCCAAACCCCGCCTCCCTATTCCATGGAATCAACACCTTCCTGCATATTAGCACATCCAATTTCGTATTCAGAGCCTTTGCTACTTCATAACCTACGGGAACCCCACCCGCTGGTATTGCGAAAACTATGTCTCCTCTTATGTCAAGCTCTTTTAATTTCTCCCCGAGACGTCTACCCGCATCAGCCCTATCCTTGAATACATAAAACTTATCCGAGAGTTCTTGGTCACATACGAACTTTCCCATGGCCACCACACACTACCACCACTGCAATATGATAATTTGTACCACTATTTTTATATGCCAATCACGGCGGAAAGTTACGTCAGCGCCGTTAAACTCGTCGCGCGGGATTTTTTGACACTCGAGAAGGGTGACGCTCCAATGCAAACGGATGCAATACATGGAAGCGAGTACTTTGATGAGGACACCGGAACTTTCATTGTGCCGATTTTCCAGACGGCGATTTTCGAACTTGAAAGGAATAGGGGTCTTCCGAGAAAGAGCGACCGCGGTAAGGATCTAAAATACTCCAGAGAGGAAAATCCAACGGTACGCGCACTCGAGAAAACCCTTGCCAAGATAGATAAAGGTGAAGATGCCCTCTCGTTTTCAAGCGGCATGGCCGCAATTTCTTCCGTTTTCCTCGCATTCCTCAAAAGTGGCGGGGAGATCGTAATAGCAAAAGAGGTCTATGGAAGCACGCTCCAACTGGCTTTAAGTCTAAAGAAGTTCGGGGTTAAAGTCACCGTGGCTGGTCCTGACACCGAGCAAATAATTGAATCCATCTCGGAAAGAGTCTCACTGGTGTTCGTGGAAACGATGACAAACCCCATGCTCAGAGTACTTGACATCCCCGCGATAATTAAAAGGTGCAAGGAAGTAGGAGCCACCATAATCGTTGATAACACGTTTGTCACTCCTGTCATCTACCGCCCACTACTAGATGGCGCGGACCTTGTCATACACAGCGCAACTAAGTACCTGGCGGGTCACAATGATGTGATTGCCGGGGTAATAGTGGGGCCTCGTAGGCTGATTTCCGACATCTTATGGGATTGGAGAAGGCTGCTCGGTTGTATAATATCTCCATTTGACGCTTTCCTTGTATTAAGGGGACTAAAAACGCTGGAACTCAGAGTAAAAAAGCACTGTGAGAACGCAAAGGCAGTAGCAGAGTTCCTAAATGAACATCCTAAGGTCTCGGAAGTGTTATACCCAGGTCTCCCGGACAACAAGTACCACGGCATTGCGCGCAGACTTTTCAGCAATGGCATGTACGGGGGAGTTGTCAGTTTTAGAGTCAAAGGAAACATGAATTCGGTCATCAGAGTAATGAGCGCGTTGAAAATGATAAAGATTTCACCAAGTCTTGGCGGGACGGAAAGCATAATGACGTATCCGATCGTTACGGGTGCCGCAACGATGCCCCCAGAAATAAGAGAAGAACTGGGAATAACTGAAGATCTGCTCAGACTATCGGTGGGTCTCGAGGACGTCAACGACATAATAGAGGATCTGGATCGTGCACTTAAGGCAGCATAGTGGCGTGGTGCTTACCGGTGATAGAGGTAGAGGTGAAGGCCTGGGTTAAGGACAGGAGAACATTTGAAGATCTTCCCCGCAGGATAGCCCAGTTAGGTGTACTTGAGGAAAAAAGTTACACACAGCGGGATATCTATTTTGCTCACCCCTCGCGGAACTTCCTTCTGACAGATGAGGCACTACGCATTAGAATAGAGGATGGAAAGTGTGAAATGACATATAAGGGTCCTAAGATCGACAAATTGTCAAAAACGCGGGTCGAAATAACATTAAAGGTCGATAATTGTGAAAAAGCCATCGAGTTCCTGCGAAGGCTTGGCTTTTCTGAGGTTATGGAGGTCGTGAAAGAACGGAGAGTCTTCAAAGTTCCGTATAAGGGACGTGAGGTGAAAGTGTCCCTTGACGAGGTTAAAAACTTAGGAACATTCATAGAACTCGAATGTACCGTTGATAATGAGGAAAAGATTCCTCATGCGAGGGACGATCTTCTCTCGCTCCTAGAATGCCTCGGAATTTCCAAGGAAATGACCGAGAGAAGGTCTTATCTCGAATTACTACTTTTTTCGGAAGAGGACGCAAACCATAATGTGACAAATTAGCAAATCTACTTTACGATTTTCTCAGAACTCTGTTCTCGAATAAATAAAATTCGCGGTGCATTAATGAGTGTCCGACCGATGAGTTAAAAACCTCTGGATGAATTATTAAGGAGGGAAGATGATGATTATCCGGCAAGGAGGACTCTGATGACTGCTCATAGTTACGCTGATTCCCGTCTTTTCTAAACCTTCTGACTCCGATGGGACAGAATATCGACGCTCCCGTCCCAATATATTCTTGCAGTCACTCTTCTTGCAGCCCAACATTGGAATATTATTCCCACCGGAAAACTCGCGGGGTGCCTATGTGCAACCTCTATATTGACGGCGAGAGATGTGGTTTTTCCGCCTAAGCCCATAGGCCCAATTTCCAATTTGTTTATTTCCTCTAAGAGTTCCATCTCGAGTTTGGAGATCTCATTAACCGGATTTCTAACGTTTATCGGTCTCAGTAACGCCTTCTTTGCAAGCTTCATACATAAATCCGCAGATCCCCCTATCCCCACACCTATTATTGTCGGCGGACACGGTTTTCCGCCCGCCTCTGCCACCGCCCTTATCACCACTCTTTTCACACCCTCCAGTCCCTCGGCGGGGTTTATCATGAAAAGGCGCGAAACATTCTCGCTCCCCCCGCCCTTCGGAAGTATAGAAATCTCCAAGAAATCGATATCATAGTCCAGCTCTGTATGTATAATGGGAATGTGCCTCCCCGTATTGTCACCACTGTTGACTCCGGTGAGCACGTCGACCGCATTCGGCCTCAATGGGATCTCTCTTGTCGCCCTAGCAGTTGCTCTCTTAATACATCCGATGAGGTTCTTCACATTAAACAAAGTGGGATTTGCCCTCATGAAGAAGGTGAGCGTACCAGTATCCTGACATATAGGTCTGCGCAGGGATTCCGCCAATCTTATGTTCTCTAGTATCGCTTTAAGGTGATGCCTCGCTAACTCGTTAGTCTCCGATCTATAAGCCTCCTTGAGGGCGAACTTCACGTCATCCGGCAACGCGACGACTGAGAGACCTATTAACCCTACAAGCACATCTTCTATTTTCGTCAAATTGATCATAGAGGCCCTCCTTAACCGTTATCGCCGATCACTTTAAGGAAAAATGCTGTTAGAGGTGTGAAAAACTTGTCAAGCACGGGAAGTTAATGTAAGTAAAAAGAAGCTATATAATGAATGGTAGAATGTACTA
>Ga0180300_10001322_pt1 | contig 11440 bp, 11 predicted proteins | sample GuaBasSediGuay15_FD_121798 | JGI IMG/M metagenome (GOLD analysis project Ga0180300, IMG submission 121798) | Subseafloor sediment microbial communities from Guaymas Basin, Gulf of California, Mexico - Guay15, Core 4569-2, 21-24 cm | ecosystem: Environmental > Aquatic > Marine > Hydrothermal... | reverse complement strand
GGCCCTGCGCTTTTTCAGGGACCCCTCCCGCCGAGGGGGTCTCCCCTGGAGGCCTGAAGGGGAGGAGATGAGGGAAGTGGTCCTGAGGTTTGAGAACCAGAAGGAGCACCTTCAGTCTGAGGTACAGTCCCTCCTTGACGAACTCGTGGAGCTTATGAGGCAGACCGATGGAGACGACCTATCTCGTATGTTACGACATCGCCGACGAGAGACGGCTGCAGAAGGTCTGTAACTTCATGAAGGGGATAGGGGTGCATCTTCAGTACTCCGTCTTCCTCTGCCGCCTTACCTGGCGGGAGCTCGGGGGACTGAAAGAGGCCCTGGAGCAGCTGATCGAGCCCTCCGAGGACGACGTGAGGATCTATCCCCTGCCCTCCCGGAGCCTCATCTTCGCCCTGGGCCGGGGACCTGAGGTGGCCGATGAAGGGAGGGCATTGGTGGAGGCCATATAGACCAGAAAGATGTTGACAAATGCGCAAAGTTTTTGTAAGGTTGGGCACCTGAAAGGGTGAGGTTGGGGTAAGGAGGCGAAGGGATGAGGCTTTCAAGAGCACTAATTTCCTGAGGTTGTTCTTTGATGCTATTGCCCCAGACTGAAAGGATTTTTCGGTGATGAAAGAGCGGGAACTTAGATCTCACAGACTTATTTTCTGGGACAGACCCTCCCTCCGGAAGATGTCCTCGGAGGATTTTCGCAGCTACATAGAAGAACTGAGGCAAAAGGGGCGCCGGGATGAGCTCGGTCGAATCATAAGGAGGTTCGTCCAGTGGGGAAATGCCACCGAAGGGTTGACTCTCTTCAGGGGGGAGGAGATAAGGGAAGCACTCGAGCAGATAAGAAAGTCTTCCCGTTCCCTACAGTTCTGCGACCCTGTGAGGCTCAGGGCCTGGGAGAAGGCAGCGGAGTATGCGGAGAGATTTGAAAGAGGATAAGGGATTATGGGTATAAAGGAGCGCTGGAGGAGGACAAGGCCCCTGCCTGAGGACATCGAGTCCAGAATCAGGGGGCTTCCCCGCCTTTTCGAAGAGAAGGGGGTGCTCCTCGCCTATCTTTTCGGCTCTTTTGCGAGAGGCAAGAGGGGGATGGATGTGGATCTGGCGGTCTTGCCCGGCCGTGAGAACTTCCCCGAGATATGGGAGGCGGTCCTCGATTACCTCGGAAGCGAGAGGTTCGATCTTGTGAACCTCAAAAGTGCTCCCTTATGGTTTCAGTTCGAGATCATACGCACACGGAAGGTGATCTACCGCAGGAGCATCGATATCGAGAACGACTATGAGCTTCGGGTGGTGAAGATATATCAGGACCGGGAGCCTGTGCGCAGGAGGCAACATGAGATCTTCAAAGAGAGGTTGAGGACGAGGTGGTCTTGAGGCCTGAGGCGATCAGGGAACGGCTGAGGGAGCTCGATCGGGTGCTTGAGGAGCTCTGGTTTAAAGTTTACCAACTTAAGAGGTGAGACAAAGAATGGCCGTGGAGGAATGGAGCAAATATAGAATTGTAGCCATTGGAGCTCTGCTGCACGACATAGGGAAGATTAAGCAGCGTGCTGAAAAGAAGCGAGTCGTGCACGAGCAGCTTGGAGCAGATTGGGCACGTGACGCACTGATTCCGCGATTACACTTTCTTTCGCATGAAGAACGTACAGATTTAGAGAATGTGATCCGTTATCACCACGACCGGGACTACTTGCGCAGCAGTGGCGCCATCCGTGTGGCCCGTGTAGTAGCCATTGCAGACCACTTGGCCTCTGGTGAGCGTGTACCCCGCTCGGAGGAAGGCGACCCCTACCGTGAACCATTGATCTCCATATTCTCTCAAGTCAACACCGGACGCGGACGTGCGGAAGGAAGATGGACCTATCATATAGGCCCCCCTTTGTCGCTCCAACGGGAGGTTATCTTCCCTACGGACGCTAACCCAATAACCGACTACGTCAGCTTGTGGTCTGGGTTGGAGAGTGACCTTTGTGGGCGTGATTACCACTCAGAAGAGGAGTTCATAACGGTCCTCTTGGCTGTTTTGCGTAAATGGGCTTGGTGTGTACCTGCTGCATCTTACCGTCATGAGCCGGATGTGAGCTTGTACGATCATTCCAAAATAACGGGTGCACTGGCTATTTGCGTAATGATGTTGGATGAAGCAAATTTATCGGCATTAGAAGAGAATCCTTTCAGTCGCCAAGATGTGGCGTTGCTGGTTGGCGGAGATGTCTCTGGAATCCAGCGCTTTCTTTACACTATAAGCTCTCACGGTGCGGCCAAGAGCCTTAGAGGACGTTCGGCTTACCTGCAATTGCTTTCGGAAATAATTGCACGTTTCATACTGCGAAAGCTTCATTTACCATTATGCAATCTGATCTACAGCAGCGGAGGCCACTTCTACCTAATAGCACCTATCACGGCGCAGCAGCAAATTGATAGCTTGGCCGAAGAGATCACAGAACGACTGCTGGATTACCATGGAGGCGATCTCGCTGTGGTGCTCGATGCAGTGACACTGCAGGGAGAGGATTTTCATGTACAGCAGGGAACACTTGCCGAACGTTGGGCAGAACTTTCGCGCAAAATTAGTCAGCGCAAACAGCAGCTATTCCGCCGAATAGCAGTAAATAATCATCTTAAAATTTTCGGTCCTTTCCATGCGGGCGGAACTTCCGAACGCTGCGAAATTTGTCATGAAGAAAAGGATAAGCGCCGTCCAATTGGACTTGATGAGGGTATTCGAAAATGTTCACTGTGTATGAGCTTTGAGAAACTGAGTCGACGCATCGCCTACAACAGCGATTTTATGGTTATCTTGCCACGCCAAGTGCCACCTCGACAAGAGCGAGAATTGGAATGGCACACCATTTTGGCATCGTTCGGCTTCGAGATTCGGTTCTTACGTATACAAGAGCTGCAAAATATCCAGGATTTGTCTGGGGCCATCGTCATTAGAATAAACAACACTGCGCTATCCCCTTGTGAGGGCGTCGCTGTTCATGACTTCCGCTTTATGCCGACCGTAACCCCTTTGGATGGGCAGGGTATCCGGGATCTGGCAAGGTTGGCGAAATGGTCTGAGGGGGCGTCATATTGGGGAGCGTTGCGTATGGACGTCGATGATTTGGGCGAAATCTTCCGACGGGGCTTGGGTGGGCGTGCGTCACTTTCGCGGCTGGCAACGCTCAGCTCAATGCTTTCGCTTTTCTTCGAGGGGTATCTGAATGCTCTCTGCCAACGGCTTGATCCACAGGCCATAAATCTCTACTTGCTTTACGCAGGTGGCGATGATCTGTTGCTCGTTGGTTCCTGGGACAAAGTAATTGGCGGCGGCTTGGACGATTCAAGAGGAGTTTAGCGCATTTACGTGCTACAATCCCAGCCTAACTCTCTCAGGTGGGATGTCGCTCCATCATGTAAAATATCCTCTTTATCAAGCTGTTGCTGATGCAAAAGATAACCTCGAAGCTGCCAAGTGCTTCATTCGTGGGAATGGATATCGCAAAAATGCCTTTGGCTTCTGGGGTACGGTGGTTGATTGGTCAACACTACAGTGGCTACGGGACTGGAAGGAGCGGCTTACAAGACTTTTGGAGGGCGTCGAAGAGGAAGGCAAACGGATATCTCTCTCACGTGGGTTCTTGCACAAACTGGCAAGTATATACGCCCTTTGGAAAACGAACGAAGAAACTCTGCGACGGAAGATGACCATGTCAACAGATGAGTTAAAAAGGCACATCCATTATCACCGTTGGCTGTGGCGGTTGGTCTACCAATTGGTACGCGAAGATCGTCGCTTTCAGGGTGATTTAAAGGAGCTTCAAGAAAACTTGGTAAAAAAGGAGCGCATTGCTCACCTGAATATTCTGGTTCGGTGGGTAGAGCTATCCACACGAAAGGAGGTGAACAGCAGTGAATGATAATAATGAACTAACCCAGCGGGTAAAGAAAATCATCGTTGAGGGAGATTATGAGCTTTTAGTGAAGTATGCTGAACAATTGGGAGAAAAACTGGCTCAAAATCTTCATAAGAATTGTTACAATCCAGTGAAGAAGGAAGGTAAAAAATGGTACTGTGAAAAGTGCAAGGTTTTTGTCCCAGATAATCAGGTAGAGCCAGCATTAACTACATCCCAAATACGCAACATTTTTGGGTTTGTTAAGCAATTGCAAGCCCGTTATGATCCGAATAAATTGAGAATGCTCAAACCCAAATTAGCCTATATGCAAACGCGATCAGGAAAAGGAGGGAAAGCGCTTCGTGCTGTGCTAACTACTGCTATAGATTGTGTTTTTGAAGGAGAACGAGAGCAGCAACGTCCTCGCTTTCAACGACTTGTGGATTTCTTCGAAGCCACATTAGCCTACCACAAAGCTTATGGTGGGAGGGATTAAGCAATGAGTGGAACTATCACTGAACTTAAAGGAAAAGTAATCCTTATCGGAGAACTAAAAGCTATTACAGGGCTACGGATCGGAACGACTTCGTCCGGCTTAGAAATTGGTGGCGTGGATAACCTTGTGATTCGCGATCCAGTGAACGGGCGGCCATATATTCCAGGATCGTCCCTCAAGGGTAAAATGCGCGGGCTGTTGTCCCGAGCTTTAGGTTTGCAGCTCAAAACACTTATACGTGGCGACGGTAGCAGGCCGGAAATCCGCATACACTGGTGCGAGGAGGATGAGTATCTCTCTCGTTCAAATGGCAAGCCCTGTGTACTTTGTCGCACCTTTGGCGTGGCTGGTGAACATGCCCAGGAACCTACCCGCCTTATTGTGCGCGACGCTCCGCTTTTGGACAAGTTGGAAGTGGAAGACGGACAAGGTAATACGATTCATCGTTCTTGGAGAGAAATTGAGACTGATCTGCCCTACAGCGAGGTCAAATGGGAGGCTGTCATCGACGTCCTCACTTCGGCGGCAACCCCGAGGCAGATGGAGCGTGTCCCAGCAGGTGCATTGTTTGAAGTGGAGCTGCTCTTTAGCGTTTATGATTACCATGACAGAGAATGCTTGCGTACGTTAATTATGGGGATGAGCCTTTTAGAGGATGACTACCTGGGCTCCAGCGGGACGCGCGGTTATGGAAAAGTGGCTTTTAGGAATCTTGACGTGTACTGGAAGCCTATAGAGGTTTATAAGAAGCCGCCGAGTCAGTTAAAGCCTATCAACGGAGAGGCCAAGATTCCAAAAGAGTTGCTTAAGATGTTTGACGAGTGGACAAAACATATTTGGACTGACAAGGGGTAGGCTCCATGCAGTTGGAATGTATCTGGCTTTATCCCCGTGCTGCTTTCCACTTTGGCGAGCGGGGAATCGGCTTAGAGGAGACATCACTTGTTCTTCACTCTGATACTCTTTTTAGTGCGTTATGCGCCGCTTGGCAGGTACTTTATGGCAACGAGACTCTTTCCCGTGAATTACTACCTCCCGAAGATGGAGGAGCATGGCAACCGCCTTTCTTTTTATCTTCCGCTTTTCCCTTCGCTGGGGGAGTTCGTTTCTATCCACGTCCCTTTTTGCCGGTTTATGAAGCTATAGAGGCAGATGGAAGAACGGATGTATCCCAACGGGACATAGAAGGATGGCATAAACAGCTGAAGGAGGTGGAATGGGTCTCCGAAGGTGTTTTCATCGCTCTCTTGCAGGGTGGATATCCACATCCTCCGACAGAGGGGAAGCTGATTCATGATGGTACAGTTTGGATTACCCATGAAGAAGCCGAGCAGTTGCGTGAGCAATTTCGTCTTCGCTCGTTAGAGGGAGAGCGTTTTTGGATGGTTATGAAGGCCCCACGTGTGACTTTGGACGTTGAGACAAGTGCTTCCGAAATATGGCACTTTGGACGAGTGATTTTTCGGGAGCCAGAGGATCATAGAGAAATTTGTTGCGGATATCATTTCTTCGTCCGCTATTTGGAGGAGAGCTTTGCGGAGCGTGTGCGGGCTGCGTTGCGTCTGCTCGGCGACATAGGTATAGGAGGCGACCGTACCAGTGGTCACGGTCTGTTCACACCGGAATTCTCTCAAGGCCCGCAGTGGGCGCAGCTGCAAAGCGCCTCTGCATTTATTACACTTTCATTGGTCTACCCAAAGCCTGAGGAGACATCCGCGTTGTTGAATGAGGCAAGCCGATATCGGCTAATTAAACGCGGCGGCTGGATTGGCGGGGTGAGGTCTACCCCGTGGCGCCGCAAGACGGTTCGTATGGTTGCAGAAGGTTCACGATTAGGGGGAGACCCTGCCCAAGCATGGGGTGATTTAGTGGACGTCACCCCGGATGATTTCATGGCCTTAGGATTGCCCCATCGCGTTTACCGTTGGGGCTTCGCTTTCCCCGTGGGAGTGAGATCATGAGCTCAATGGTGCAACGTTGGGAGTACGCCGTAGTACCTCTTTCGCCCGTTCACATCGATAGCGGAAAGACGCTAAATGGACACGAGTTCACTATTGAAAATGGTTGGCTAACCCGCTACGACATAACTATGCTCCTCGAAATATTGGAGGACAGAGAGGATTTATTGGACCGCTACGTCGAGGGGGGGCTAAGGGCCGTCGTGGGTTTGCTTTCACAAGATGAACTTAGCCGCTGTATCATCTACCGTACACAGATAGACAGCACACCTAAGCAGGTTAGGGAATACCTCGCCGATGGTTTAAGTAGAGTCTATTTACCGGGTTCGTCGCTTAAAGGGGCCATCCGGACAGCGTTGGCCTGGAGTTACCTTCAAGAAGGTCATGCTGAGGAATTGCAAGAAGTTGCATTGCAGGGCACTGAGCGAAAATGGGCGGGACAACCTTTGCTCAAACGGATTTTGGGTGAAAGTACTAACCTCGATCTCCTGAGAGCGCTTCGTGTATTCGACTCAACACCATTATCCCGCGATTGCCTCACTGTTGTCGAAGTCAAAGTGGCGGCATTAGAGAAAGGTCAACTCCTTTGGTTTGCTGGCCCCCGCAGATCAAAACAGCGTGATCTCAAACGAGGAGTTTCTACGTTCTTAGAATGCATTGATCCAACAGCTGCACCGATGGGCATACGAGTTGTTATTGAAACGGACGCCTTTCTTTTGGACGGAACCACCGAACAAGCGAAGAAGCATCCCTCAGACCCGCCTCGTCAGTTGAAATTTGAGCGAAAGCGAGAATTGCTTTCCGATTGGCAGCAGCGTTGTAATCAATTCGCTATCCATGTGGCCGAGGGTGAGATTGATTTTGCAGAAAATGCGGGGCTGAGTTCTTACAAGGAGTTCCACGAACAGCGTCTTAAAGAAATCGAGGCTTGTCCTAACGCTGTATTTCTCATCCTTGGATGGGGCGGCGGTTGGCGAACAAAAACAGTTACTGAAGCTTTTTCGGAAGAAACGATCAGAGAAGTGCGCAAAAAATTTGGATTGGAAGCCCATCGTATCCACCGCATCTGTGGCACGCGTGTGCAATCGGATCATCAGCAGCGTGGGAAATACTTCTGTCCGCATTGCAAGCAGGGTGGCCTACGTGAAAGTGAAACAGATTGGTGGATCGCTATCCCTTATCCCAAAACACGTAAGATAGTTGTTGAAAAAGGGCAACCGACTCGGCCATTAGGGTGGGTGCGGCTGGATCTGTTGAAGGATTGAAGTTATGCGGGTTGCCTACTTGGCAAATGTGGGTACACGAGATGTGCTATACCGAGGTAAACTCTTATATAAGCCCCGGTCGGAAGGTAAAGAACTGCTGGACCACTATGATTCTGTTAAAAGTAAGTTGAGTGCACCAATCATAGGAGCGGGACTTTCATATATCCTCCAGCATACGGAGAAACTTTGGTATGTATGGTTATTTGTAACTGATCAACCAGCACCTCCAGCCACCCCAGAGAGTTACTGGGAGAATGATACTGTCGAACTGGGTGAGCTCCTGCAGCGCTTTTTACATGATGAGTTCGGCGAACGGGTGGAGCATATTGGCTGCATTCCAATGCCTTTCAATCCCGCCGACTATAATCAAACGCTGCCATTCTTTCAGGACAGATTACCAAAGATCCTCCCACCTGAAGAAGTGGATATTGTATTTATTGCACCGGTTGGAGGAACGGATGCTTGCAACGTCGGTCTGACAATCAATGCGGTGCGGGTGTATCGAAACAAGTGTCAGTTCATTTATGTCATGCCGAATGGTCATGTGGAACCGCTTAATCTTCATCTGGAGATCTTGAGAGATTGGGCGCGTCAGGAGGCCAAAGCTCAACTTGAACGTCACGATTATGCAGCGCTTCGTCTTACTTTAGAGGAGGCACAATTGGGCGAAAGTTGGCATTTGCGTCTATGTAATTATGTCGATAGACGCATTCGTTTCGACTTCGAAAAAGCCAAAGAAGAAATAGAAGCTGCCATATTATCCGCCCCGGCGGGAGGGATTAAACTTGAGTTGAAGCACATTGAAGAATCGCTTCTTCCTTTCTTAGAAGGCCAAATTCCTCCTACATCATCTTCAAACGAAGAAGCATGGTTTAAATGGTTCAACTTACAACGATTGCTTTTAGGAGAACTGTTCTTCAATTTGCAACTAAAGGCAGACCGTGGTGAATGGGTAGACTTTTTGGGTCGCTTCTTTCGATTACATGAAGCGTTGCTTCGCTTAGCTTTTGAACTTGAAACCCGCCATAGCACTAAGGGAAATGAAAGAGATGGTTATCCTGATTTTGAAAAGGCAATTAATGCAGATCCGGAATTAAAAGAGTTATTAAAGGCTAATAAGAATAAGGACGAGACTATCTTACGCCCTACAACTTATATTTTAGGACAAATTATCAAATATTGGGTCAAAGAAAAGGGTCATAGTGAGTATGGTCCTTTGGAAGGTATGCGTCTTGTGTTTGAAGCCCTGTCCCCCTTGCGAAACAAATCAATCATTGCCCACGGCTATCAGGGCGTTAGCCGAGAACATATAGAAGCGAAAGCCAAGATGCCGATGGAGAAATTGATAGCGAAAATACAGGATATGCTATCGCAGATGGGCGTGCCTACGGATGATAGTAAAAATCCCTATGTGTTAGCCAGAAACATTTTAAAAAAAGAGATTGTTGGATAGAGTGTAATTACTAACTTGCTCTTTGACAATTTAGCAATCCCTTCGTTTTGAGAAAATACATACGCAAGGAGGAAACTTTTTCAATGTATTTCACAATCATCGCCCCTGCCGCTAACATATTGAAATTACAAAACAAAGAAAGGGGATCTGTTGGAACCTTGACCTGAAAAAGAAGGGATTGCGACGTCCAGAAACTGAAGGTATTCATCATAGGTTCTGAGTTGGAACCTTGACCTGAAAAAGAAGGGATTGCGACTTATCCTTTCCTCCTTACTTGGCCTTAAGTGGACGTTGTTGGAACCTTGACCTGAAAAAGAAGGGATTGCGACTGCCATGAAGTTGCTGGATAAGATCCAGTGCCTTCCCGTTGGAACCTTGACCTGAAAAAGAAGGGATTGCGACCTTTTGGACAGCAGGCTGACTATCTCTGGCGGCGCACTGTTAGAACCTTGACCTGAAAAAGAAGGGATTGCGACGCCAGGCAGGCCCTGCAGTTCCAGCAGATAGCACGTTGGAACCTTGACCTGAAAAAGAAGGGATTGAAACCAGCCAAGAGATGTGAAAAAGAAGGGATTGAGATTGAGACCTGGGGAATAAGGATCGGATACAATCTAAGGAAAAGAAACATTGCAAAAAGATTTCTTTTGTATTTGCCGCCGGCTATTTATGCTATGGGGAGGAAGATCATGCATCTTTCTCAAGCGGTGAGAGCATCTCTATCTTTATCTTTGCTCATGACAACGATAGCGTTGTCCCTGCTTTGTGCTTCATGTACAGGAGTCGCAGTAAAGGGTGAGCCGCAGAAGGGAATCAATTTACCTTCAGAGCGCGAGGAAATTGAATTCGGACATTACGTAGACGCAGCCATCCAAAACGACTTTGTCGTACTCCTTCCAAGTGAGAATCCTTGGCTATATCAAAAAATCTCTCAGATAGGCATGTCTTTGGTCAAAGTCAGTGACAGACCTCGCCTGAAATACACCTTCAGGATCCTCAACACTCCGCTTGTCAATGCCTTCGCTGGCCCTGGTGGTTACATATACATTACAACTGGATTGATCGAGTTCGCCGAGGATATTGATGAAATTGCAGGAGTTATGGCCCATGAATTAGGGCATGTATGTGCCAGACATGCCGTAAAACAGTTCCGCAATGTGAACTACGCGGTGAGCATACTATTTCCAGTGCTTATTGCCAGCGAGGCCTATGGTTATCCGTGGGTGGGAACTTTGTCGCAGATTGTCGCCGTGTTCTTTCTCATGGGCTACAGCAGGGACTACGAACGCCAAGCAGACTACCTCGCCATAAAATACATGATCAAAGCCGGTTACGACCCCGAGGCCTTGATTTCGTTTCTGGAGAGACTATGGGAGAAGAAAGAAAAGGGGAAGCAGACTGGACTTATCGACGTGTTCTTCAGCAGCCACCCCCATACGAAGGAACGCATTGAGTACATAAAGCAATACATCAGAGAGTTAAAGGAGGAAAAAAAATGAGAAAGTTCAAACTCTTCCTTTTGCTGTTGTTATTGCTGGCATCATGTGCCACGGTCCCCAAGATGGAGAAACCCATCAAAAAATACAAAGACTTTGACAAACCCTTCGAAGAGGTGTGGCGAAGCACCATAGAAGGGCTCACTCGATCGGGGGAGTTGATCTCCTTCACCGAAAAGGAAAGCGGGCTGATAGTGGTGGAGAAGGAGCTGTCAGGTGACGAGGTACCTAAGTTCACAATGGGACCTGCCCTCGTTGTTTGGCACCGGGCAAGTGTCAGGGGAAGCATCTTTGTGAAGCCCACCTCTGAGAGTTCTACGAGAGTCTTTGTAAACGTGAAAATTAAGGGCCTGGGAACGCCCCTTTTCGGAAGCTACCCCATGGAGTTCGCCCTCACCTCCAACGGAAGGATTGAAAAAGAATACCTGGAGCTTATCGAGGGAATGGTCCTTGCTTCCAGGAAGTTCAAAGCCCTGCAGAAGAGACACGCCGAGGCCCAGAAAAAATCCCCTGAAGAACGGAATATTTTGGGAATAAAGGTAAAGGCCTTGACCGACGATGTGGCCGCAGTCTTAGGCCTGGATAGGTCAGCAGGCGTTCTGGTCGTGGCCGTCATCAAGGGGAGTCCCGCCGAAACTGTAGACATCCAAAAGGGAGATGTGATCCTCGAATTAGAAGGCGAAAAGGTAACCTCTCCTGCCGTTTTTAAAGAATTAGTGCGAAAGAACGTTGACAAGGAGATGCTGGTCCTCAAAATAATGCGACGCGGTGAGGTTCTGACAATAGGTCTTCCGCTCCACTAACTCTATACGCGACTGATAAGCTCCCTGGTTCTTGGCATGCCAATCAACGAAGCCTGCCTTGACCTGAAAAAGAAGGGACCTTGTAAAAAAG
>Ga0180300_10001321_pt1 | contig 11446 bp, 11 predicted proteins | sample GuaBasSediGuay15_FD_121798 | JGI IMG/M metagenome (GOLD analysis project Ga0180300, IMG submission 121798) | Subseafloor sediment microbial communities from Guaymas Basin, Gulf of California, Mexico - Guay15, Core 4569-2, 21-24 cm | ecosystem: Environmental > Aquatic > Marine > Hydrothermal... | reverse complement strand
GAGGGTAAGACTTTGGGTTTTAGACCTATACCAGTTGAGAAAAAAATTGAAGTGATATATAGAGTAATAAAAGGGGAGAAAATACAACCTGTAGCAAGAGAAGCTGGAGTAGATAGGTCTTCTGTATATTTCTGGAAAGAGAGAGCTTTAATTTCTCTTAAAGAAGCACTTGAGCTCCATAAAAGAGGTCCTAAATTTAAAAAAGATCCAAAGGACCAAGAAATAGAGAAATTAAAAGAACTGGATTTTTGGTCTTCTTGGTGTATCTCCCAAATCTTTATTCATAAGCTTCTTTGATCATGTGGAAAGGCGAGATGAAGCCAGTATAGGAACAGCGATTATAGGATACAAGCAGGAAGGATTCAATCCCAACATTCTTGTGACTGATCTTTTACCTACATACAGGACAGTTGCCAGCTATTTCGAAACTTGCCTGTACCAGCTTTGTACAACTCATGCAAGGCGAGATATTGCAAGGATTATAAAGGACCTTATCAGCTCAAGGCCAAGAAGGATAAGTTCTTCTTGAACTACATGGTGAGGATAAAGGAAAGATTCTGTGCTTAAAGAAGATAAGATAGGTAAAATATATTCTCAAATAGGCCAGATAAAACGAGAACTCAAGCTCTTTTACACCAAAAAGATGAGATATTGGGCAGAGCCTATACTTAAGTTTACCCAAGAGGAATTCAAAGAATCTTTCCCTCTACAAGATAATGAAGCAGTTCCAGATTCGGGGTGGAGCACAGGCTCATTTTGATCTTTTCACTCTAAGGCATAACTTCAGAAAATTTCCCAGAGGAAAGGGCAAAGGAATATCTTTTGCTCAGCTTGAAGGGCTGGATGTTCCAATAGATGACTGGTCAGAGCTTATTTTTTCAGAGAGTGTAACAATAGAACAAGTTAAGGTTCATCTTGCTATCTCTTCCCTGTAGTTACACTCTAAAGAGTACTTGACGAAAAAAAATCGATAAAATTGAATATTGGTAAGATCTTTCTTAAAGAGGGTAAAAGCTGGAAATAAAAGGCCAGGAGGGAGGTGAAAAAGGTAGGTAGGCCACTCCAGGTTAGGAATGGAAGTTACCTAAAAAGAGGTGTAGGATAATTAATATTTCTTTTTAGGAACTTCCACGGAAATGTGAACCATGTCTATTTTTCGTTACGAAAGTTTTATGAATTATGGTGAATTAACTTGACAAGGAATGGATAGAATGAACAAACCTAAGATAAGTTTTTTGTCAAAAAATGAGTTAGAGGCTATTCATAATGCTTCGTTAGAAGTTTTGGAAAATACTGGTGTCAAAATTATGAGTGATAAAGCCCTTGATATTTTGAAGGAAGCTGGAGCTAGAGTTGATTACGGAAAAAATCATGCTGCTATACCTAGAAATTTAGTTGAAGAGGCATTAAAAAGGGCTCCAAAGACTATAAAGTATTGTGCCAGAAACCCAAAATATGACTTTGTATTGGATAAACAAAAGCCACATTTCTGTGCTGATGGAGGTCCTCCTTTTATATTGGACTGGGAAACTGGTAAGCGGAGGTATTCAACAAGTGAAGATATTGCTCGTTGCGCGCTGGTGGCTGACTATCTTGATCATGTTAATCTTCTTTGGCCGCTGGGGGTTGCTATAGACGTACCGTCTCCCATGCAGAACATAGTTGGTATGTATACTAGCTTAAGAAATTCGGAAAAACATTTCGAAGGAGATGTACTGAGTGCTAAAGAGGCTCAATACCAAATTGAGATTGCAGCCGCCATTGTTGGTGGCAGGGAGAAACTCAGGGAAAGGCCTATTTTTTCAGCGGTTGCCTGTTCTATTTCTCCTCTTAGGCATGAAAAGGGAGTAACGGAAGGTGCGATAGAGCTCGCTAGGGCTGGTATTCCAGTTGTTATATACCCTATGCCTATGGCAGGCACCACGGGCCCCGCTACACTGGCTGGCACAATGGTTATTAGCAACGCCGAATTTCTAAGTGGTTTGGTTATACTCGAGTTTGCTAGCCCCGGGGCGCCAGTGGTATATGCGGCTGATGCTGGCACTGTGGATTTCAAAACGGGAATAGGAATTGGATCGCCAGAACAGAGTCTTATGAACTTAGCCCTTAACCAGTTAGCTCGCTATTATAATTTGCCAACCGAGGTAGAGGCTTCTTGCTCCGACTCCAAACTTCTAGATACACAAGCTGGTTATGAAAAGGCTATCTCACTTATCCCACATACATTAGCAGCCCCTGATATTATCCTCGGTTTGGGAGCATTAGAAGGTGGCCGCATAACATCTCCAGAAGCCTTGGTTATCGACAACGAGATTATAGATTACGCCTTAAGATTTGTTAGGGGACTTGAGGTGGATGATGAAACTTTGGCAGTGGATGTCATTAATAAAGTTGGCCCTGGCGGCACCTTCTTGGGCGAAAAACATACATTAAAGCATTTCAGAGAAAGATGGATGTCGAGACTCAGTGATATATACGGCTTCGAGATATGGAAAAAAAATGGATCTAAGTCCATTGATAAAGTGGCTAAAGAAAAAGTTAGAGAAATATTAGCTACTCACAAACCTGAGCCTATCCCTGAAGATGTAGAAAAGGAGATATCTCAGATTTTGAAGAGAGCTGAAGAAGAGTTATTAAAATGAATCAAAGTCAAGATAAAATTTTAATAAAAAAGACGTACTATAAATGTCAAGGCTAAAATTTGATCTTTCTCAAGTTTGAATGAAGACCCTTTGGGGATCGTATGAGGTTCCGTTTTTGAGCATACTGTACATGATGCAGGCTAGTTTTTTACCCACACAGACAAGAGCTTGCTTTGCTTCCTTACCCTGTGAGATTTTCTTCAGATAAAGTGATCTAAGCTCCCTGTTGTGCTTTATACAGGCAACAGAGGCCATGTATAAGGCAGCTCGTAGGATAGGATAGGAGATTCTTTCTTGGACATTTTGGGATGTTGGCTTATCTTCTCTCCTGACTCAGAGATTTTAGGATACCAGCCGATGAAACCAATAAGCTCGGTACTTGAGGAGAATCGGTTAACATCTCCTGCTTCACCTGTGAAGGTAGCAACAGTTCTTGGCCCTACTCCCGGTATCTCTAAGAGACGTCTCTCAGGAGATGCAGGCTCCTTTGAGGAGAGGATATCATCTATCTTTTTATCTATCCTCTCTATTTTCTCTTTCAGGCTCTCAATTTCCTCTAAGAGAATTCGAAGGTTTTCTCCTCTTTCCTCCAGGATGGATACAGTGAAGGACCGGTTAGAAATATCAATTCCTGCATAGTACATTTGATACTTCTTTCTTTGTTAGATAGGGTAGTTCCTTTACCTCTCCCAACTACATAGCCTGGGGGCTCTGGATGAACGATGCCTAATAAAAGGCTCGTAGCGTACTCAATAAATGTTTTAAGTTGAGAGGGAAAGGAAGGGGCAGTCTTTCTGTAAATGATCCTCTTTGAGGAGGTCATAAGGAGGAAGGCGAGCCCTCTTGCTACCCTTCAGACAAACTATTTTGTTTTACCTTAGTTAACAAAGAACATAAAATCAACTACATATTCACTACAGTGAATATTATACGGGGAGGATAAGGTGAAGAAAGTATTAATAATAGGAGCTGGGGCTCAAGGAGCTGTAATAAGCTGGGTGCTCACAAGGGCTGATGATGTTTCAGAGGTAGTCTTGGGTGATATTGACCTAAAAAGGATGAAGGAGATTGGAGAAACAAACAAGAGCAAGAAACTAAAAATAGAAAAATTGGACGCCAGTGATGTAAATGGAATGGTAAAACTTATGAAAGGTGGGAAATTTAACTTGGTAGTAAATGCTACTTTGCCTGTTTTTAATGACCAAATAATGGAAGCCTGTTATGAAGCAAAAACAGATTATCAAGACCTGGCAACTGATGAGTATTTTCCAGAAGGGGACAGAAATATTCCTGTGAAAGAATTAAAGTATGCTAAAAAATGGGAAGAAGCTTCTCTTAAGGGACTAATCTTAGCAGGTTCTGATGCTGGCACTACAAACGTGATGGCTAAGGAGGTTGCAGACGAGTTAGATGAAATCGACAGTATAAAAATAAAAGATTATACTATAACTGAATCTGAAAAGCCGATAGTTTTATGGCAGCCGCAAACTTACCTGGAAGACCTCAGCTCTCCTGCTGTGATATGGGATAATGGCTACAAAGAAATGCCTCCTTTCAGTGGAGAGGAAGAATACGATTTTCCTCTTCCTATAGGTGCTAAAGGAAAGGTGTACTATCATAGCCATGAAGAGCCATTAGTAATCCCAAAGTTCATTGGGAAGCCGGTAAAATATGTAGATTTTAAGATGGGTGAGCCTGCGATTATGTTTTGGAAGTCTCTCGTGGATCTCGGGTTGATGAGTGAAAAGCCTGTTAAAATCGAAGGTAAGGAAGTAGCTCCCCGGGATGTTTTTTTAAAGTTACTTCCTCCTACGCCCAGTGCTAAGCAATTAGTAGAGCTAGTAAAAAATGGGAAGTTTATGAGCAGACAGATACTTACAGTGGATGTTTATGGTAAAAAAGCTGGTAAAGACTTGCATTATCAATTGTGGACGGAAGGTCCCAATTCCACAGCAGCCTGCGAAAGAATTCCCGGAGCCAGTGATGTATCCTATGCTACATCAGTTTCAGGAGCTATATTTGCACTAATGATGTTAAGAGAACAGGTGAATCATAAGGGAGTGTTCCCTCCAGAAGTATTTAATAAAGAAGAAAGAGATATATACTTTAAGGGTATAGGAGAATGGAATATAAAAATACATAAAAAGGTAGAAAAAGTAATGAACTAAATGTTAGCAAAAATTTAAAATAAGAGGAGGTGGGGGAACTAATTTAACTTAAAGGACATGGTTCAATCTTCTGTGAAGCTGTCTAGTTCTTTCTCATATACACTTTTCTTTTGACAACTTTCTCCTAAATAGGTATAATGTAAACCCATAGGAAAAGTTATGGAAGGTCTCAATTGAGCTTTAAACCTATCCCTGTAGAGAAGAAAATTGAAGCAGTATCCAGAGTAATAGTAGGAGAGGATATCCAGCCCTCTTTAAGCCAGTACAAAGTGATGAAGGAATTTCAAATCCCATGGGGAGCGGAAGCTCATTTCAACCTCTTTACCCTAAGACATAACTTTAGAGTCTTTCCTCGGGGGGAGAGAAAAGGATGTTCTCCTGTTCAACTTGAGGGGTTAGATGTATCCTTGAACGAGTGGTCTGATCTTCTCTGCTCAGAGAGGATAAGGCTATTCCAGAAAAGCCTCTTTTCCTCTCTGGAAAAGGAAAAGAGGCGATTTTCTCAGAAGGTGGCACTTGACAAAAAAATGAAGTTAGATCTTTTACGGAAGAGCTAAAAATAGAGCAGGGGGAGGTGAAAGCAAAAAAATTTACAAAAGGAGAAGGTAATGAGTAAAAGAAAAAATTTTCTAATCTTAAGTGGAACAGGGGTGTTATTGGTTAGTCTGTCTTTGTTAATGGTTCCGTTTGTTCCACGGGCAGTTGCTGAGGAAAAACCATACGGTGGAAGGCTGAGGGTTGGTCTTCCTACTGGAGAGTTTATAGAAAATCTGAGATGTAGTTCAGATTGGCAGTATATAGAGATGGGATGCGTTTTGTGGCCCCTGATTTATGACCAATTATGGATTATGGGACCTGCCCCTGACTACGAGGCTTTGTCTAGGTTGGCCACCAGTTGGGAGAGTAAGGATGGCCAGACCTGGACATTTCATTTTCGGAAAGATGCTACTTTTCATGATGGTGTGCCAGTTACAGCAGAAGATGTGGCATTTACACTTAAGTATCTACCTAAAGCAAGTCCAGCATGGGCTTACCCCGATGTGGATTGTGTGTCCATCTCAGTTATCGATGATTATACGGTAGAATTTACGCTGAGGAAAAAGCATGGTGGATCGTATCCTCCCGCCTATTGGTTTCCAATACTCCCTAAGCATATTTGGGAGCCTTATAAAGACGATATGCTTTCATTCTCAAATGATAAGGCGATTGGATCTGGACCATTTAAGCTAAAGGAATTCAAGCCTGGCCAATATATCTGGCTTGAAGCCAATAAGGATTACTGGGGAGGAAGGCCATATTTAGATGAGGTAGTCTTTAAATCTTATGGGAGTGATGATGCTCTATATATGGCTTTGAAGAGTGGTAAAATAGATATGATCGGGTATGATGGCTGTTCTCCATTGGTCGTCGATGACTTTAAAAAGGCTAAAGATATTAAGATTATAGACTCTCCAGGCATTGCACTTTATTGGCTATCATTTAATCTCTATAAAGATACACCACTTCAAGACTTAAATGTAAGAAAAGCCATTATGTACGGAATAAATAGAGATAAAATTATAGATGTAGTATACCGAAGATATGCACAGAAAATAGACAGTTTTGTGTATCCGGAATTACCAGAGCATAACCCGAATTTACCACAATACAATTATGAGGTTGATTTAGCTAACGAAATCCTGGATGAGGGTGGATATATAGATACCGATAATGATGGAATAAGAAATGATCCTGAAACAGGGGAGAATCTCACCTTTGAAATATGTGTTCCCTCAGCTTGGACCAGGGAAATTAAAACTGTGAGATTGATTAAAGAACAGCTTGAAGATATAGGTGTAAGCATTATCGTAAAAGTGTTAGATGAGGGTACTTACTTTGAGTTTATTTATGCCCCAAAAGAGGAGAAATATGAGATTGCCCTTGCTGAGGAGGAACCTGGCCCCCATGCCGACTGGATATGGGAGTTTGCCCGCAGTTACGAAGCTGGAGGAGAAGGATGGAATACAGCTTATTACAATAATCCTGAGTTTGATAGAATTCTTGATAAAATGATTTCCGAGACAAAGCGAAAGAAAGACTTATACCGAATGCAAAAGATTTTAGCTGAGGATTTACCATATGGATTTTTGATTAGACCAGATATAATAGATCCTGTAAGGACCGATAAACTTGAAGGTTATGTAGCAACAATGGGCGGAGTCTCCACATGGATTAACCCATGGACTTACTTTAAGGTACATTTGAAGAAATAAACGATTGCTATGAAACAAAAGTTACATTAGAAAAGTATTGCCTCCCTGTAATAGCTGTGTAGGGAGGTAGTTATTGCAATGATAAGGGGAGATTAATAAAATGGGTTTAAAGGAATTTGTAATTAAGAAAATAATAGCAGCTATTATTACCATTTTCGCTATTGTAAGCGTAAACTTTGTAATTTTTCGTATGGCACCCGGTGATCCAGTGCGTATGATGTTTAGAGATCCCAGGATAAGTGGTGAGCAGATGCAGTTAATAAGGGAGAAATTTGGCTTGGATAAACCTTTGTGGGGTCAATTCATTTTTTATCTCAAAGAATTATCCCACGGAGACTTAGGCTTGTCATTTTGGCAAAGAAGACCCGTACGCGAAGTAATTGCTGAGAGAATACCTCAAACATTATTGTTGGTGCTAACTGCTCTTGCTATAGCCATGATTTCGGGTACAATTCTCGGCGCGTTTTCCGGATGGAAGAGGGGGACAAGAGTTGATTCATTCATACTTGCCCTTTCATTAACGATGTATTCTATTCCAGCCTTTTCTTTAGGGATAATTCTTCTTCTAATTTTTGCTTACACCCTTTCAATCTTTCCTCTCGGCGGAATGACCACACCTGCATCAGGACTAACCGGGCTTGGATATTGGAAGGATGTCTTATGGCATATGTGTCTTCCAGCATTTTCAATAGTAATGTGGTATATCGGAGAATATGTTTTACTAACGCGAAGCTCAATGTTAGATACTTTAAGGAAAGATTATATACTTACAGCAAGGGCAAAAGGACTAAAAGAGTCTACTATTCTAATAAATCATGCCTTAAGAAACGCTTTATTGCCTGTTATTACAATTACGGGGGTAAATATAGGGTTTGCAGTGTGTGGAGTAATTGAAGTTGAAACGGTATTTTCATGGCCTGGTATAGGTAGATTAGTGTATGATGCTGTAATGAAACGTGATTATCCTCTTCTTCAGGGCCTATTTCTTGTTTTTGCTATTTCAGTTGTGTTAGCTAATTTGGTTATTGACCTGATATACGGCTATATAGACCCAAGAATAAAAGTAGGGGGAGAGAAAAAATGACTATCTCTCTTCGATTCCTTAGAAGGTTAAAAAAACTAAGAGAATTCTTCTCTCTACTTGTGAGAAATAGAATGGGGCTGGTTGGACTGGCGATAATTATATTTTTTTTAACCCTGGCATTATTTGCTCCATTTCTACGGACCGTAAATCCAACTAAAGTGGGAACAAGTGAAAATATATTGCTTCCTCCTTCCTCTCAATTTTGGCTTGGAACTGACGATTTAGCAAAAGATGTATGGAGCCAAATAGTATACGGCTCAAGGATTTCATTGACTGTCGGATTCCTTGCAGCAATTATAACAGTATTTACTGGTTCCCTAATAGGCTTAATAGCAGGCTTTTATGGAGGAAAAATTGGAGAAGTACTTATGAGAATAGTAGATTTCTTTATGATGCTTCCAATGCTACCGTTAATGATAGTTTTGGCAGCAGTCTTAGGCCCAAATATATGGAATATAATTTTCGTAATAAGCATTGTAAGTTGGCCTACAACTGCCAGAGTAATTAGGTCTCAGGTGCTATCTCTTAAAGAAAGGACATTTATTGAAGCAGCAAGATGTATCGGAGCAAGTGACTCCTTGTTAATGTTTGGTGAAATATTACCCAATGTAGTGCCTATAATGTTTGCGGAGTCTGTTTTAATGGTTACAGAGGCAATCTATGCAGAAGCAGTTTTAAGCTTTCTTGGATTAGGTGATCCTATGAATATAAGCTGGGGGATGATGCTTCATTTTGCCTTTGAGTCAGGTACTATGGGTAAGGCTTTCTGGTGGGTGCTACCTCCTATCGCCTGTATTGTTATTTTGATAATTGGTTTTACTTTTTTAGGAACTGCTATAACCGACGTATTAGAGCCAGGATATAAAGAAGCACATGGTTTCTGATCATCAAAACAAGTTTTATTATTCACTGGTGCAAAATGAGGTTAGCAAATGGCTTTACTTGAAGTTAAAAATCTAAAGATATATTATTTTACTCGAAAAGGTCCAGCAAAAGCTGTGGATGGGATTAACTTCAGTATAGACAAGAATAAAACATTAGGGCTAATAGGAGAATCAGGATGCGGTAAGACGACTACAGCATTATCTCTTATGAGATTCGTTAAACCCCCAGGACGTATAGTCAAAGGTAAAATAGTTTTTGATGGACGTAATATTATCTCAATGAGTAATGAAGAGATAAGACTTTTAAGAGGAAAGGAAATATCGATTGTCTTTCAAGGAGCTCAGAATGCTCTTAATCCTGTAATGACTATTGAAAAACAGATAATCGAGGAGATTTTAGAGCATGAAAGTGTAACAGAAGACGAAGCTCGAAAAAGAGCTAGAAATCAGTTGAACTTGGTGGGAATAGGCGATGAAAGAGGTAAGAACTATCCCCACGAATTTAGTGGAGGGATGAAACAGAGGGTAATGATTGCCATGGCTACTGTTTGTAATCCAAAACTATTAATTTTAGACGAACCAATAACTGGCCTTGATGTAATAGTGCAAAGGCAAATATTGAACCTTATAAACGACTTAAAAGCTAAACTACAACTAACAACAGTTATCATAGCCCATGATCTTTCTGTTATAGCTGAGACTTGCGATAAGGTTGCTGTGATGTATGCTGGAAAGATTGTAGAGCAGGCGAGTGCAGTTTCTTTATATAAAAATCCAATGCATCCTTATAGCCAAGCGCTTATAGAGGCTTATCCCAGCATAAAAGGGGAGAAAAAAAAGTTAAAGAGCATCCCTGGTGCTCCTCCAAGGCTTGTGGCTCCTCCTCCCGGTTGTAGGTTTCATCCACGTTGTCCATACGCTGCAGATATTTGTCGCAAAGAAGAACCCATAATGAGGGAAAAAGGAGAACATCTTGTGGCATGCCATTTATTAGATTAAGTAGGTTTGATTTATGAAAGAAGAAAATGAGGTATTAAGGGTAGAGAACCTAAAGAAATATTTTCCCGTAGGAAAGAGTTTATTTGCATCTATTTTTTCAGGGAAAGAAAAATATGTTCGTGCAGTTGATGATGTAAGTTTCAGTGTGAAGAAGGGTGAAATCTTAGGGCTTGTTGGGGAAAGTGGTTGTGGGAAAACTACTATGGGCAGAACAATACTTAGATTAGTTGAACCTACCAGTGGTAAGGTATATTATAAAGGAACAGAAGTGACTTCTCTTTGTAAAAAAAGATTGAAGAGCCTGCGACGCAGAATGCAAATGATATTTCAAGACCCTTATGGGTCTCTTAACCCAAGGAGAACAGTTGCTGAGACTTTAAGGCAAACAATCAAAATTCATAAGCTGGTTAATAGTAAAGCTGAGGAAGAAACACTGATAAAGAAAACACTTGAAGAGGTGGAATTAAAGCCAGTTGGCGAGTTTTGGGATAAGTATCCTGGTTTTCTTAGTGGTGGTCAGCTTCAAAGAGTTAGCATCGGTAGAGTGTTGATTCTTCAGCCAGAGTTTGTAGTTGCAGATGAGCCTGTTTCAATGTTAGATGTTTCCGTAAGGGTAGGTGTTTTAGATTTACTTCTGAAAATGAGGAATAAATTTGGCATCTCATTTATTTATATAACCCATGACTTAGCGACGGCAAGATATGTCTGTGACAGGATTGCGATTATGTACCTCGGGAAGATTGTAGAAATTGCTCAAACAGAAGATATCATCAATAAACCATTGCATCCTTACACTCAAGCTTTAATCTCTGCTGTGCCAGTGCCCGACCCAACAGTAAAAATTCATGATCTTCCAATTAAAGGCTATTTGCCATTAACCTCGGATTTGGTTTCTTATGGCTGCAGATTCTACCCTCGATGTCCATATGCTACGAAGAAGTGTCATGAAGAGGAGTCTCCGCTTGTTCAAGTGGAGCGTGATCGCTACGTTGCTTGCATAAACTACAGAAAAAAATAAAAGTGTTTATTAATAAAGGTTAAACATCCGACATGCTTCTGTGATTTCAGGTGATGTGTGAAGGAAGGGGGGTAGTATTTTGGCAAATAGAAGCACATAAGGGGTTGATGGCCCTTTTGCTCTCAAGAAAAAGGAGGTTTCAATGAGTAATCCTAAAAAATGGGTGGAATCAATAACGGCACATACCTATGGGACCTGGAGGCCCCAGAGAGATTGGAAAAAACCGTTGTTCATTGCCGGAGCAGAGAGGGTGTATTTTTTTGATGAGACAGGGAGACGTTATCTTGATTTTTCATCTCAACTGATGTGCTCAAATCTTGGCCATGGAAATAAAAAGATAATTGATGCTATATGCGAGCAAGCTAAAAAGCTTCCCTATGTTGCTCCCGGGTTTGTGTG
>Ga0180300_10001320_pt1 | contig 11449 bp, 10 predicted proteins | sample GuaBasSediGuay15_FD_121798 | JGI IMG/M metagenome (GOLD analysis project Ga0180300, IMG submission 121798) | Subseafloor sediment microbial communities from Guaymas Basin, Gulf of California, Mexico - Guay15, Core 4569-2, 21-24 cm | ecosystem: Environmental > Aquatic > Marine > Hydrothermal... | reverse complement strand
GGGCTTAAAAGGGAAGCCGGTGAGAATCCGGCGCGGGTCCGCCACCGTGACGGGGGACGAAACCCGCTGAAATGCCACTGGGCTTCAATGCCTGGGAAGGCGCGGGGAGTAGGATGATCCCGAAGCCGGGAGACCTACCACGAGGGATGGAGAACCACTTCCCTTCGGTCACAAGGGAGTGGTGTTTTGTTTTTGAAAAAGTATACAGTAGGAGGTGTTGGAAAAATGAGGAAGACCCTGGTTAGTATCGTAATGATTCTTTTGTTAAGTGTGTGTTCCCTGGCCACAACGGTTTACCCCCTGACCATCGTGGATGATCTGGGAAGGATGGTGAGCATTGACACGGAACCTCAGCGTGTGGTGATCGCTGCTCCTGCGATAACGAACTTCTTGATCAAACTCGGGATATCCGACAGGATCGTTGGCGTAACCGATTTTGATCCATTTCAAGGTGCCGAGAAAATTGGACAGATGGTACCCCTGAACGTGGAGAAGATTCTCTCGCTGAATCCCGACGTGGTGCTGCTGGCAGGAGGATTTCAGGAACCCGAGGTGTACAAACTGGAAAAGCTTGGTATAAAAGCGGTGGTGATAAATCCCGTTGGAATCGACGATATTTTCAAAGATACGATGATAATCGCCAGTATCTTCAATGTGAGGGATAGGGGCAATGAATTGGTAAAAAAGTACAGAGATATCTACCTATCCATAGCGAAAAAAGCTTACAAGATACCTCTGGATGAAAGACCAAGGGTTTTCTACGGAATGCCGAATCAGAACATGTCGGAAATATGGACATGTGGAAGCGGCAGTTATATGAACGAGATAATCAATCTCGTGGGAGGAGTAAATGTTGCAGCCGGTTACACGGGCAACAACGGCTGGTTTCCCGTAGGACCGGAATTCGTCCTCAAGGCCAATCCAGATATCATAGTGGTACCGTACTGGTATGCTGGAGGAGAAAAGGCGGCCGTCGATCAGATCCTCAACTACGAACCCTGGAAGAACGTGGAAGCTGTGAAAGCCAGGAGAGTATACGCCGTGGATGGCAACCTTGCAAGTCAACCCAATCTGAAATTGTTCGATCTTATGAAGGAGCTGTATAGGTTATTCTATGAAGAATAGAAAGAGACGACTCTTAAGCTTCGTGCTCATCGTTTTGCTGCTACTGATAACCGCAATGGTGTCAAGTTTCTTTGGCACCGTGAGATACAGTTTGCGAGAATTTTTGGATATAATATTCGGAAAGGCAATCGGAGTAAAAGCTGAAATACTGATGAAACTCAGAATACCACGTGTTCTGGGGGGTATGATCGTGGGTGGTTCCCTTGCCATGCTGGGAGCCGCCCTTCAATCTTCGTTGAGGAACCCCCTGGCTGATCCCTATATACTTGGAATTTCAGCTGGAGCAGCATTCGGCGCAGCTCTGTCCGCCGTTCTTCAGGAAGTGAAAGCGGTGAAAATTGGATTGACCCCACTTCTGGCGTTCTTCTTTGCCCTGCTCGCTTCCTTTCTCACCTACGCCTTTGCAAGACGAGGTGGAAGAACGCCGGTTACGTCTTTGATTCTGAGCGGGGTGGTTATCAGCTTTCTCTTCAATGCGGCCACCACCATACTCGTGATTCAAGGATGGAGGAACATAATACACGTATACGCATGGATATTCGGCAGTCTTTCAGGGTTCACCTGGAAAGATGTCGGTGTGATCCTTCCATTCACTCTCGGATTCGGTTTCCTGCTGACCAGCATGGGTGTGAAATTGAACGTGGTTTCTCTGGGCGATGAAGAGGCGATACATGTAGGGGTAGATCCCGAAAAGCTCAGATTTGTGGTATTTGCACTTTCGAGTTTTATGACCGCTGTCATGGTCTCGGCAGCGGGTGTGATAGGTTTCGTGGGTCTCATTGTTCCACACATTGCACGGTTGATATTCGGTCCGGATAATCGAACGCTACTTCCCACAAGTATGATACTCGGTGGTACTTTCCTGGTTATTTGCGATACGATAGCACGTAGTGTCTTCCAGCCCACCGAACTTCCTTTAAGCAGTGTTACAGCCATTGTCGGTGTGCCCGTTTTTGTCTACATCATGAGAAGGAAGGGGCGGGAGTGATGAAAGAAGTCGTTAAGATCAGAAACCTGTCGTTTTCGTATCCACAGAACGGCTTCCAGCTCAGAGAGGTGAATCTAACCATCTCGGGAGGAGAGATGGTGGGATTAATAGGTCCCAATGGGTCAGGTAAAACGACTCTGCTGAAACTGATATCCGGTGTAATGAAAAACTACAGCGGTTCGATAAAAATCGGAGGGATGGAAGTCAGGAGATTATCAAAAAAGAAACTCGCCAGGCTGGTTTCCTATGTTCCACAGGAGTTCGATCCCCTCTTCAATTATTCCGTTGAAACCATCGTTTCCATGGGAAGAATACCCTACATGAAGCCATTTCGCTCTTTCAGCGAAGAAGACGTTCGAATGGTTGTGGAATCCATGAAGGTAACCGATGTGCTGAGATTCAGAACCCGAGGTGTCAGAGATATAAGCGGTGGAGAGAGAAGACGCGTCACCATTGCCAGAGCTTTCGCCCAGGGAACGCCGGTGGTGTTGCTGGATGAATTTCTCAGTCATCTCGATCTGGGACATGTACGCGACATAATGAGAATAATGCTGTCAAAACTGAAGGATGAGAAGATAACAATAATCGCCGCTTTTCACGAAGTTAACCTAGCTTCCCTTATGTGCGACAAACTGGTGGGAATCAAAGATGGAAAGATCATATTCCAGGGCGCTCCACAGGAAACGCTGAACGAGGAGAACATCTTCACACTCTACGGTATAAGACCTGTGCTTGTCGTACACCCCAGGTTCGGGAAACCCCAGGTTCTCATCACCTGAATTTCGCAAGCAATCTATCGGTGAGGCCATCGAGGAGAAGCTCGGGAAACCTGAGTTTCGAAAATTCCGCAGGAATTTTCACCATTTTCTTCGTCTTCAACGCCTCCGAAACCTCTTCGACAAAGTCCAGATATTTCTTCGTGAAAGAAAGAGCATCTTTTCCTGCCACCTTTCCATGACCGGGCACTACATTGGTAACACTCAAACCAGCCATAAAATCGAGTGCTTTTCTCCACGCATTCATATCACTGTCCACGACAATCTCCGCATGCACAGTGGATATGAGCAGATCGCCTGCGAACAGCACCCCCACATCTTCAACGTGGGCAATACTCGAATCACGAGTATGGCCACCAAGGCAGTGGAAACGTACGGTGCGTTTACCGAGTTCTATTTCCAGCTCTTCGGAGAAGGTTATGGAATTATCCAGACAAGGAAGTTTCAGGGTTGCAGCTTCCTTCCCCACCCTGCTTTTTATATCCTCGAGATACTCATCACCGAGAGAACTAAGGGTCTGAAAGGTTTCAACGGAAAGAATCCTGGTGAGATCGTACTTATCCAGTCCGAAGGAATGATCGGGATGATAGTGTGTCACAAAAACGAACTCCACCGGTTTGTTGATCACCTTCTTTACAAAACCTTTTATCTGCGACAACTTCATAGGAAAAAGTGAAGAATCCACTATCAGAACCTTTTCCCTTCCAACCACTATACCCACATTTGAACCACCGGCCTCGTTTTCCACAACGAAAACGTCCCTGGCTATCTCCTTTACCAGAATACATCACTCTCCCCGCAATCTGGATAATCTTTCCCTCACTCTGCACATGGCACAGACCTGTTCAGTCGTAGGATACCCGCATATTTCACAACTGTTCAATTTCACGTCCCTGGAAGTATCAACCCCATCGAAGGATAGGTTCAATCCCAAAAAAGTGTGGTAAAACCTGTGTTTTGTACCAGGATGCTTTCTCTCCAGCTCGTTCAAGAGGGTTTTGTACTCCAGAGACGTTGCTCCATGCGCATTTGGGCACTCCTCTTCCACGTAATTTATACCCCTCATGATAGCATAAGCTGCCACTTCGCGTTCTGTCAGATAGATCAGCGGTTTAGCCTTGGGTATGAATTTCTCGTGTTTCTTCTCAAGCAACGGTTTCTGTCTTGTCAAATACCCTACCTGCCAGTTTATGATGTTACCAAGTAGCGTGGCAGCCTCATCATCCATGTTGTGGCCTGTCACGAGAACATCGTATCCTTCTTCGAGCCCTACCCTGTTCATGATATAGCGTTTCACCAAGCCACAAAGCGAACATGGAGCCCTTCTCAGCTTTTTCGCGGCCAGTGGAACTGTGAAACCTTCAAGATAATCTCGTACATCCACGACGATCAATTTGTACCCTTTTTCAGAAGCGAAAGATTCCGTAATATCCTTGGACTTCATTGAATATTCACCTATGCCCAGATCTATGTGAAGACCGTCGGCTCTATAACCCAATCTGTTTAGAACATCCCATATGGCCAGACTATCCTTTCCACCGGATACGGCAACCAGGATATGAGCATTTTTCGGAAAAAGCCTGTACTTTCCTATGGCTTTTCTAACCCTATCCAGGAAGAAATCATCAAAGTGCTGCTCACACAAAGCAATATTGTGCTGGGAAATGTATATCACAGCATCTTCTCCACATTTCCTGCATCTCAACTCAATCGCCGCCTCCTCGACCAGGTGAGGAAACAGGTGTGCCAGCGAACATGGAAGAACGTGGAGGTAAAACAGCCATGGGATCCCTGCGATGTCCCATAACCATAACCTCAAAATGCAAATGAGGCCCTGTGCTCAAACCACTGTTTCCAACACGGCCTATCATCTGACCCTGGCGCACCAGCTGACCTTTGTAAACGCAGATAACACTCAGATGAGCATATCTGGTGGTGCGCCTCCCCGAAGATATTTCCACCATGTAGCCGTAACCATCCTTCGGTCCGGCGAATGTCACCACACCGTTTATGGCGGAGAATACAGGCGTACCCTCATCAGCAGCTATGTCTATGCCAGTATGAAAACTTCGCTTCTTCGTTATAGGGTGAATTCTGTAACCATATTTTGAACTCACCACACCATAAACAGGCCAGCAGAAGGATGCTTCATGATTCAACAAAGAACCGATCTTTTCCCACGGTATGTACACCTCGTCTCCTGGCCATATTATAGGACCCACCAAGCCCGTGGCTTCGAATATGTCGTCCAGTGTAACTCCATATATGTGGGCTATGTACCAGAGATTTTCACCGGGCTTCACAACATGCTTTATAACATTGGCATCGGGAATCTTAAGGCGCTGACCAACTCTCAGAAAAGGTTCTTTGAAAAGTTGTGGATTCCAATCCATCAAAACAGATGGGGAGATGTCGAAACGCCTGGATATGCTCAGGATTGTATCCCCTTTTTTTACCTCGTACTCAAGGACGTTCAAACCCATGAGCGTACCGCACAGTAACAGTATAAAAACCCAGCAATATTTCAACGCCCATCTCTCCCGTTACACGGTATGGCCATGTCATCCACACGGATTCTATCACATGCGATCACTTGCCAGCCACATCAACGCTTTCAACTACCACCGAAGGCAGGTAAGCCAGCATGTTCGGGCTCAAAGTAAGTTCCAGATCTGTATCGTTTCCCACCAAACTTATGTTCTTGAACATATCCAGGATATTCCCGGAAATGGTAATCTGCTCCACAGGATAAGTTATCTCACCATTTTCCACCATGAAACCTTCGGCGCTTATAGAATAATTACCGCTTATGGGATCACACCCTGCATGTATGCCAGCCACATCGATGATCAGAATACATTTTTCCACCGACTTTATCAGCTCTTCATAGGAAAGTAAACCTGGTTCCACGACGATGTTCATGAATCCTGCACCCGATCCTCTTGCATTACCTGTGGAAGTCACTCCGTCCTTGTGAGCCGTCTTCAGATTATGTAAGAAGGTTTTCAGTATTCCCTTCTCCACCACTCTTTTCCTGGAAGTGGGATAACCATCGGTATCGAATGGCCTGCTGGTAAAACTGCTTTCCATATGGGGATCATCAATTATGGTTAACTTTTCGACCCCTATCCTCTCGTTGAGTTTCCCTGCAAGTGGAGACAACTTCTTCTGAACACGTTCGGCTGAAAACATCACCGAGAACCATCCAAGAATTTGGGCAAAGGCATTCCTTCTTATGAGAAGAGTATATTTCCCACTGGGTAGACTTCTAGCGCCTATCTTCTTTATACCTTCCTCGGCAGCAAAGCGTGCAACTTCTTCGACATCCAGCTCTTCCGGTTTCTTCACCACAACCGCCTTGAATCCTTCTTTGGGATTATCCCCTTCTGAAGCCAGAAGGCTACAGTACGCATATCCTCCTTCATTCGAAAAAGAAACGTCGAGTCCAAGGGTGTTCACTATCCTTTCCGTTACACCGAAATGACCCACCACGTTCATGGGTACCTTCACTATCCTGCTATCGTAGCCTTTCGCCACTTTCTCCATTTTCTTCGCCAATTCTATTTTTTCGGCACCTGTCAATCTTTCAAAATCGCCGGTGTACAATTTCAGATCCTCATATTTTCCACTTCCATCATGCAGAAATTCCTTGTCAGGAGATTCCACCACCTTGAGATTCTCATACGCTTCTTCCACCAGCATACCGGCAGAATCCTCGTCCATTATCTCCGTTACAGCAAAGCCCGCTTTGTCTCCCTTCAACCCCTTGAAGTGTATTTTCAAGTGCCTGGCATCCTTGTATCTATCCACTTTGCCATCACACACCATGACCTCGAACTCATGGGTATTATCGAGATGCAGCTGACAGTGATCAAACCCCTTTTTCTTGGCCACACTGAAAACCCTGTCCTTGAATTCATCGAAAGTCATCTGTTTCTACCCCCTACTATCAATTCGGAAACTCTTATGGTGGGTTGTCCAACATCGGCAGGTATCGAACCAGAAATGGAACCGCACATACCCTGCCCACGCGCCAGATCGTTGCCAACCATGTCTATCTTCTGGATAACTTCCCACCCCTTGCCTATGAGTATCGCCCCTCTCACAGGTTTGGTGATCCTTCCTTTCTCTATGAGGTATCCTTCTATTACAGCGAAGTTGAATTCACCTGTTCCAGGATTCACAGAACCTCCTCCCATGGTTTTGGCATACAAACCATAATCAGTTGCGGCTATTATCTCCTCGGGGTGGTACTCTCCAGGCAGTATGAAGGTGTTGCTCATACGGGACGTGGGTGGATATCTGTAACTTTCCCTTCTTCCACTTCCCGTGGATGGAACCCCCATTTTCCTAGAATTGAATTTATCCACCAGATAACCTTTCAGTATACCGTTTTCTATCAACACCGTACGCTGAGTTGGTGTCCCTTCATCGTCCACGTTCGCAGAACCCCACGCGTTGGGTATGGTGGCATCGTCCACAGCGGAGACGACCTCACTGGCTATTTTCTGTCCGAGCTTCCCGGCAAAAACGGAGGCCCCTTTCGCCACCGATGTTGCTTCCAGTGCGTGCCCACAAGCTTCATGGAATATCACCCCTCCAAAACCGTTGGCTATTATCACAGGCATTGTCCCAGCCGGTGCAAATTCGGCACTTACCATCTTATGGGCCATCCTGCCAGCCTTTTTTCCTACTTCTTTCGGATCCACCAGTTCAAAGAACTCCAGACCCATGCCAGCACCTGGACCATCGTACCCTCTCTCGCTCACACCATCTTTGCTTGCAACAGCAGAAACCATCAATCTCGTTCTGACCCTTTCATCCTCCACATAGGTTCCCTCGGTGTTCGCTATCAACACGTTCTGTACGTAGTCCCAGTATCTGACGACAACCTGAACTATGGTGGGAAAAGAGGAAGCGCCCTCGTGCGCAAGATGCATTATTCGTACTTTCTCATCTTTGCCCATTTCATCAGGTCTATAACGGATCAGATGCCTGTTTTCGGGTGTGACTTTCTCCAATTCCTTGGCCGTCACATCTTTTTTCTCTTTCAACGCCTTGCCCACATCTCTGGCCAGGGATATGAGTGCATCTCTCGACACATCGTTGGTAGAAGCATAGATCTGCTCATCCTCTCTGAATCCCCGTATTCCCACACCGAACTCCAGTTTGGAAGTTGCTTCTTCCACCTTACCGTTGGTCATGGCAATGGATGTACTCTTTTTCCTCTCAACGAATATCTCGGCAAAATCCCCTCCCTCATGCAAGACCGCATCGAGCACATCCATCACCAGATTCCTATCAAGCATTCACCATCCCCCTTTCCGCCCATTGTTCACACTCCGAACAATTGTATTCTACTACACCTCCATATCTCGAATCTCATCGCATTCAAAACGTCTGGAAATTGCACCATATCTGGTTAAAAACCAGGAGGTGGAAGTTGGCCATACAGATCGGGAAGCTGCCTGAGGAATAACCGGCAGGATTACATGTCTAAATGTGAATCGTACTGAATCCAAAGTCTAATGATGATATTCAACATATAAAAAGCGAAGAACATAAACGGGACTCCCATCACAAACTTGGCTCCTCTCATCATCTTTACCTTTTTCACAAGATTTTCAATTTTCTTAACTGAAATGCCGTAGTATATACTTAACACCATTCCCAGAATAGGAAGAATGAAAAAAAGATTGTATATGATCAAAAACATGAAGGCTTTAAAGGTTGTTTCGCTTTCTCTTATCATGTAAAGTATGGTGGGAAGGTATATTTGACCGGTGCACAGAAACTCCATAGATGAAACAAGGAAACCTGTAATGAACCCGGACATCATGATCTTCTCGGAAGATGTCAATCTTTCTCTGATCTCGTGGTGGATCCACCGCTTCACTCTCAGCGGTAACTGGAGAATAACCTTTCTTCCCTGCCCCAATCTGATAGCATCATAAAATGAAAGAAAAGAAGCTACTGAAAATACGACCGCCAAAGAAGTGTAAAATACCATTTGGAGTTTGTTCGATAAGTTCTGTATGCTCTTGCCAGCACCAGAAAGGCCTACACCGAGTAAAATATAGGCGATGAAGGTTCCTATACTGAAGGACAATCCAAGTTCCAATATTTGCTGTCTATCTTTTCCCAGCATACTTAGAAAGGAAAATAAGAAGAGAAGCGTCACAAACGCGCATGGATTTATCCCATCCACCAGACCGGCGAATGCGATTATAAAAGGTGTAAACCGACTGAATCTTTTCCTAACACTCTCTGAAGCATCGTATTTACTTATCGAGCGCATTATCCTCTCTCGATCGTTTAGGGAAAAACTCGATATTTTCTCTTCAATACTTGCAAAGGTTTCCAGTGTAACATACTCCCTTCCAATGAACACAACAGGTATAGTGATCAACTCTTCTTTCAACCCGATTGCTTCGGCGTATGCTAACATCAATTCGTAGTTTTCGGGTTGCGAAACATCATGGAAGTTGATTATCAGATTCTTATACTTTCTTTTCAGTTTTTCCAGTTCGCTTTCCATTTTCACACACCGTATGCAACCGGATATGCCAAAGTAATCAGCGATGATCTCCTGTGCAAGAAGTATGGAAGAAAGAAAAAGGATCGAAAGAATTATTGTTCTTTTTATCACATTTTTAACCTCCCATCCTCCAAAGTCAGGACCTCTCTTGCGTAAGATGCTATTTTTTCGTTGTAAGTTACCAGAACAATCGTCACACCTTTTTCTCTGTTCAACCAGGATATTATTTCCATTATCATTTCCCCGTTCTTACTGTCCAGATTGCCTGTTGGCTCATCCGCCAGTATAAGGGAAGGACTATTCACCAGACTTCTCGCTATGGCCACTCTCTGTTGCTCTCCGCCTGAGAGTTGATCCGGATATTTCATGGCTTTGTCCGCTAACTTCATCATTTCAAGTATCCTCATGGCTCTTTCTCTTCGCTCTTTTTTTCGTACCTTCGAATAGACCAGAGGGAGTTCCACGTTTTCGATCACCGTTATATCTGGAAGCAAATTAAATGCCTGGAATATGAAACCTATCTCTTCGTTTCTTATCCTCGACCTTTCCCTGTCACTGAGTTGACCGACATCCCGCCCCTTAAATCTATACACTCCAGAACTCGGTGTTATGAGAAGCCCTATAATGTTCAACAACGTGGTCTTGCCTGATCCAGATGGGCCCATTATGCACACGAAATCACTTTCTTCTATTTTTAACGATATTTCTTTTAACGCTATTGTTTCACCGCCATTCCTATAAACCTTCGATATTCCTTCCAGCTCGACCATATCCCTGCAGCACCTCCTCATTCGTTCGATCGTACAGCTTCGGCTATATCCATCCTGCTCGTCTTATAAGCTGGCAAGAACCCACATATTACACCTATGGAAACCATCAACAGCAAAACCTTCGCTCCCAGGGTTGGTGAAAATCTGAATATATAGTCAGGTGCCATCAAGGAAAGGATTTTTATTCCCACCAGTCCGCATAAAAAGCCTATGATACCGTTTTGTACGTAAAACCATATGATTTCGCCCAGCAGCATCAGATATATATCCATCCTACTTGCTCCAACAGCCATTCTCACGCCTATCTCCCTTTTTCTGCTCAAAGCATTCAACATTGCAAGGTTTGCTACACCAGCACTACCGACAATCAGGATGATTCCAACTATAAAAGTGAAAAGCAGCACAATCCTGCGCCATAAAGGCTTGATTATCTCAGCATATTCTTTTCCTTTGTTTTCTATAACAGGTGGAGAATTCTCGGGGTACCTTTCTTTCAACAATCTTACAACCTTCTGTTCTACCTCTGATATATTCTCTACACCTTTCTTTACCTTAATCACAAAGATACAACCTTCTCTCCAATGGGCCAGCAGAGTAAAAGGCACGAATATATCGTTACTGTAATGCTCCCTCACGACTCCTTTTATTTTCAAGGAACCATACCTCGATACTTCAAGGTACTGTCCTATGTGCAATTTCAGCGATTCTGTCAGCTGCTCCGATACAACAGTGACCATGCTTTTGTTCGAAACATCTTCCTCGGTGATGAACTGACCTTCGATGTCAAGATTGTTCACCAATGCGTATACACTGTCCACTCCGTGCACCTTTACTTTTACACCATTGTCTGTACGTTCGAATGTCACACCACCAAGAACAGCAACATGTTCTATTTCCTCCACGTTCTCCTTAAGATAAAGCGCATCCGAAGGTAAATATCTGGCTGGACGAAGCGGTGAAAAAACATCAAAACTCCCTGGCTTCACGACGAATCGTCTTTCGTACTCTTTTATCCTGTCATCTATGAACGCTATTGTTCCGTTTTTGAAGCTTTCCACGATGATAAAGCAAGCAAGGGAAGCGATTATACCAATGGAAAGAACGATTACCTCTAATGTCCTTTCGCGTTTACCAAAAAAGCGAAACTTTGCCTCTCTCATGTTTATTGCTTCCACGGGATCCAAAGTTGAAGCTTTTACAGCCGGGTAAAGAACGGCAAGTACTCCGGTTGAAGCAACAACCGTCAGCGAGT
>Ga0180300_10001319_pt1 | contig 11453 bp, 8 predicted proteins | sample GuaBasSediGuay15_FD_121798 | JGI IMG/M metagenome (GOLD analysis project Ga0180300, IMG submission 121798) | Subseafloor sediment microbial communities from Guaymas Basin, Gulf of California, Mexico - Guay15, Core 4569-2, 21-24 cm | ecosystem: Environmental > Aquatic > Marine > Hydrothermal... | reverse complement strand
TGACTGTTCAGAACATCGGACAGAGGGTAAAATTTATTGATAAAGAAACTTCTTTACCTTTAAATATTAAATTTGGTCTGGCGTCTTTTCTTTTTAATAGGACTCTTCTGGTAACCGCTGATTTCAACAAACCTGTTGATAGCAATCTGGAATCAAGTTTTGGACTGGAATATACTCTGGGAAAGATTTTAACTTTAAGGACAGGATTTATAACTGGTGGGGATTTTAACAGAATATCAATGGGACTGGGAATAATGATTACAGACTGGAGAATAGATTATGGATATGTTCCTTATGGAGAATTAGGAGGGACCCACCGGATAACCTTATCAACGCAATTTAATACACTTACTGAAGCAAGGAGAATAAAAGAGGAGAAGATGAAAATCGCTCAGGAGAAAAAAGAATTGGAGATGGCACGTCAGAAATTAGAAGAAGAGAAACGAACAATAGAAAGAAAAAAGCAAGAATTAATTCTGACAAAGATAACTTTAGAGAATTTAATAGGAGAAAGAGGGATTACTGTAGAAAGGGAAGAGATTCCCGAAGAGGATACAGAAAAAATAACAATTACTGCTTCGGAAGAAGCGATTCGTTTTGTTTCTGATAGTTGGGAAATTGATACAGAGAGTTGTAAGGTATTGGATAAAATTGCGAAATTTTTGCTAAAAATGCCTGAATATAAGATAGAAGTTAGAGTACATACTGATAATCAAGACGAACCTATATATAACCAGATACTTTCAGAGAAGAGGGCAGAAATTGTAAAGTGGTATTTGATAGGAAAAGGAGTATCACCAGAAAGAATAAGCAGTGAAGGATGCGGTGATACAGAACCAATTGTTTCTAATGATACAGAAGAGGGACGTGCGAAAAATCGTCGGGTAGAGATTATTCTTAAGAGAACGCCAACTTCACCTTAATTTTTTATAAGTTTGTAAACTTGATAACCCGGGAAACTTTTGAATTTATCTGATGTGAAAGATAATTGGACAGGACTATTTAATTTTGATAAGCAATTTATCTCTCCCTAGGGATGAAGTGAAGGGTTACCAGTTACCAACAAAACGGTAACGGAAATATGCATCGGTGGTCATACAATAGGTTCGCACTTCGTCCAGTACCGGGAGCCATTTATTAAGTTTCGAACCGATAATCCAACTCTGTCGGCTCGCAAGTCCCCGAAAATAAGCTTCACCTACCCTGCATCTTCTCCAGAGGCGGACAAGTCGGCGCTCGGACTTCAGCCCTTTTAGGGTCTTCCCTGCCTACCGTCAGGCAGGCCTGCCTACCGTCAGGCAGGCTGCTTTGGCAGGCTCGCTTAAAAATTGAATTACTTATTTTATTACATATTTGTTATAAACTGTTTTTAAAAATTCAGCAGTTCTTTCATCTTCACAAAAAATGTATGTACCTTTGATTCCTCTAGTTAGAAAAATTCTATAGCGATTGATAAACAATTGCTTTGCTTGTTGATACGCTTCTTGATCACCTCTTTTTGCTTTATTGAACAAATCCTTAAGACTAGGTTTACCAACATTATCTTCGCAATTATTTCCAAATTCCCAATTTCCATTTCGGATAACATAATCTCTTCCCCAGATTACACCAGCGTAATCAGTTTCAAATCCCTGACAACCATAAATAGAAGCACACCGGTCTAAATTATTTGACATCCCCTTTACCCAAAATGGTACATAGTCACTTTTCGGATCCATTAACCAGTAAATACTTCCCTGAAAATTACTATACAAGTCGAAACCAGAATAAAGAGGATAACCGATCCTTAAGTTTTTAGTAGATGTTGGCTTACGTAAATCTCCAGGAGATTCAGTAAAAGCTGCTATTAAAGCTACTTTGTTGCCTTCGTTTTTTCTATTTTGCAGTTCTTCCAATAAATTTTCTATTTTAGTAAATACTCTAAAATCATAAAGATTTTTCCAACTGTCAGTCATTTCTTTTGTTATGCTAGTCGGATTAGTAATGAGAGTTTCAACAAAATTATGATACACTTTTCCACCAGCAACACGATAAAAACCATTGAGAAATCTCTCCTTCATGTGCTTTCTCAACTTTTTAGCCTCAATTTTGAAATTCTTGGTAAATCCCTCTTCATCGGTATTTAAAATTTGACCTTCATCGTAGAAAAATACAGCTATTTTGCCACGTTGCATTGCATAATGTATATTCTCTTTGGTCATTCTCTGGGCTTCATCATAAATTACCAAATCTAGGTAACCATTAGAAAAATTCTTTTCCGCAACACCTTTGAAACCTGCTCTGGGACCAACTGAATAAAACTTTATGGGATTGGCTAGTCCTCTTTTTATAGAGTTAAAAATATCTCGGATTGAATTTATCAACCTGTTATTTCGATATGCAAGAATAGTTTGGTATTTTCGTTTAAGAGAAGAAAGCAAAAGATGAATAGCCACCAAAGTTTTTCCTGATCCTGGTGCCCCTTGGACTAGATAAATAATATCTTTTTTACCGTCACTAAGGTCTTTCATTATCTCCTCAATCAAATCTAACTGTTCATTTGAAAGTCCCCATCCACTTTCTGCAAGCGCATCATAACTCCTACTGGCAATCTGATCATAATGCTTTCGAATGGAATCAAAGAGGTTTTTGTTTTGAATATAAGTCCCTTTCAAAAAGTTAACAATTACTTGAAAATTCAATGGTTTGTTTAAACTATTAGAGATAAATATTCTTAAACCATCGACATTATTTTTAAAAAATACATTTCTTTTAAAACCAATTTCAACTTTGCTTTTGCTTGCATTATACATCAGAACACAACCAATAAAATCGAATATATTAGCCATCGAATGGGAAAATTTTAGCTTACCAATATAGTTTTCCACTTGATATTCAGGATGTATAGATTTACCTAAGTCACTAATGATAACAAACTCAGATTCTTGAGTGTTTTTCGCGAAGGTCCAACCTTTTGTTTCAAAAATTATCGCTGTTGGTTTAGCATTTTGTTCTCCAAAAATTATAGTATCTATACGCTCATTACTAAAGGGCAACCGATATTCAAAGACGATATCAAATTTGTATAGCTTCGGATCATTCAAAGCATTTTGCAGAAAGTCAATAGATGATTCCCAAGCTTTGATTTGTTCGATATCAGGATACTCTCCATAAATATTAAAAAAATTTTGTTTAAAAGTATCCACAACTATATTCTTCTGAGTTCGGATGAAATCGTTTATTTTATTTAAATAAATATAGCTGTTTATTACTTGTCCTACTTTCATGTTACCTAAACAAAGTACATATTATGAAGTACTCAGCTTCATCAAACATTTTAGCAAAATGAAACCTAGTAGCAAATACGACTCTAGACAAAAAATCCATATTAACTCCTTTTCTTTTTACTAATAGCTCTTTCTCTCGTCTTTTCTAATTTTTTGTAAAATTCGCCATCCAATATCTTTTCTCCTGAATTTTCATAAGTAATCCAAGTTTGTCCAGAAATATCCGAAGGGGGAGTGGGATTACTTTTTTCTCTTATAGGTAACACTCGGACTCCCCAAGTTAAAGCAACACCTAATTCTATCATAACATTAGGATTTTGATTGGAAATTTCAAAAACAGCAATATCGGACCCTATTATACTTCTCGTAATTGTATTAAACAAATGTTCTCCATATCCAGCAGTTAATTTTTCAAACTTCATTTCGATTTTTTCTTCAGAGGATTTTTTAGCATTATATATTTCCATCATCTCTTCTCAAAGCGACAAACTCCCAATCTTCATCGGTGAAACCATAAGGCGAACCCACAGGATTAATAGGTTTCTTAGGAAGTAATTTTTCCTGTTCCTCAGAATTTTTCATTCCATGATATAGATATCTCCCTCGAGAAGTAGCTCTTACAGTACCAAACTCATAAGGGGGAGTTCCTAACCATCTAGTAACCTCTATTGCCCCTAAGTCTTCCAAATAAGATACAGCATCGTTTATCTCTCGGGGGGTTAAATTTGTTAATTTTTGTATCTGTATTCCTTGGATTTTATCTTTTTCTCTTTCTACCAAAATTTGTAATATCCTAATTGCATTCCTTTTTATAGGATTCATGTATATCCTCCTTCATTGCCTTCATTTAACTTAGTCATACTCAAAATATATCAAATATATTCTGCATTTAAAAGTAAGAAATCTTCTTGCGCCAAGAGAAGTGGAGCATAGTTTAAAGAAAGCAGTAAAGAGAACTTTACAAGACATACCCTCCTGTTGTAAAAATAAAAGAAACTACAACAGCCTGTCTGCCGACAGGCAGACCTGTCTGCCGACAGGCAGAGAAGTCATCAAACAGATGATTTTGAATTTTATTTACCTTATTTACTTAATATTAAATCAGAAGATGAATTTTTAAATCTTGCTTCAAGATGGCAATTTGTATACAATAAACTGAGACCTCATCAGGGAGATGGAATGAATGGACTTACTCCTTTCTCCAAACTTAAAAAATTTTATCCCGAAATTAGTGATAATTTTCTGAATTTCCCTGTTGTTAATCTTGATGCCTTTTCCATCATCTTACTCCACAATCTTCACCTGCCCCCTGCTCCAAATCTATTGACCAGTACAAAATCAAATTTTTAAGGGTGGTGGGTGGGAATAGATTTCTCTTCTGTTTTTGGCAAAGCCAAAACAGAGGTTGACGAAAGAAGGTGTTTGAGGAGGTCTGTAAGGGTTGGGATAAATTGTCTTTAAAGATTTCTTTTCTTACATCCATGAATCTCATTTGGAAAATCAAAAGGAATAATTAGAAAGATGGAAGAAAAGGAGTAAAGTGTTTTTATAGTTGAATTATTTCTTTGAAAAGTTCTTTCAGTGTTTCAAGATATTCAACTTCTCCTCTTTCAACTGCATCCATTTTTTCTTCAAGGATTCTTGTTCTTTCTTCAGAAACAAAGTTGCTGTAATTTTTCTTTAAGAATTCAAAAACTTCTATACCTTTTTTAGTTGGAGAAATTCTTCCGTTTTTCTCTTCAACATAGTTTCTTACAAAGAGTCTATCTAAAATTGTTGCATAAGTTGATGGTCTTCCAATCTTTTTTTCTTTCATAAGGGTAATAACATCTGATTGAGTATAGAGCGGAACTTTTGGAATGGTGCGAATTTCTGCTTTTACTTTGAGTTTGCCGGTTGGTAGTGCAGGTTTAACTCCTGCCATCCATTGATAAAGTTTAAACGATTTTCCTCTTGCTTCAATAACTCTTTCTTCTTTAAATTCTTTTCCATTTGCAGTTATTTTATATTCAGCAATTCTTACAGTATATGGTTTACACTGACTTGCCATAAACCTACGGAATATAAGATTATAAAGAGCAAGATGTATCCATTTAATGTCTTCAGCATGGATAATTTCTTCATGAATAATCCTCTCCAGTGTGTTTCTGTCAATGGCTCTGGTAGGTCTTATACATTCATGTGCTCCTCCTTCACCAGTAACCCAACTTCTACCCTGATAATCATTACCAAGATACTCCTTTGCTATTCTTAGTCCAACTTCACTTACGTGAGTGGAATCAGTTCTGTGGTATGTTATAAGTCCTCTTTCAAAAAGTTCCTGTGCTATCTTCATTGTTTCTTTTGCAGAAAGTTTTAGAATAGCATTTGAATCTCTTAGCATTACATCTGTTGTATATGGTGGTAGAGGTGTTTTTTCTTCAACTTTTTCATTTAGTAGATTAATTTCAAGTTCTAATTCATTTTCTTCTACTTCTTCAAGATAAAGGTTCAAATTTTCAATTACTGCTACCTTTTTTCGTTCCTTGTTTTCTTTTGCTCTTTCAATTATCCAGCCGAGAACCGGAGTTTGTGCTCTTCCAGCAGATAAATTTTTTTCATGGAAAATTTTCCACAATTTCTGGCTTAAAACAAATCCAATCCATCTGTCTTCAATTCTTCTTACAAGTTGTGCTTTAACAAGGTTTTCATTAATATCTCTTAAGTTTGCTAAAGCTTCTGTTAATGCTCTTTTTGTTACTTCATGAAATTCTGCTCTTCTTATTTCAGCACATCCAGAAAGTAGGTTTCTTAAGTCCCATGCAATTTTCTCTCCTTCACTGTCAGGGTCTGTTCCTATGATGACGTATCCTGTTTCCTTTGCAAGTTTCCTAAGTGCAGTTATTCTTCCTTTAGAATCATCTATTTCTTCATCACATTTTGGACAGGTATTATGCTCTTCAGTAAACTGATAGTTACAATTTTTACAACGTTTAATTGATGCATATATTGGAATAAATTTTTTGTCCTGCTTGACTTCCACTCCATGAAAACCTCTGTCAGTGATAAGGTCAGTGACATGGCCGAGGCATGCTGTAATTATTAATACTTTTTCTGGAGTTGGAACTTCATAAGCTATAACCATTGATTTTCCAGTGTTAAAAACTTTTATACTTGGTTGACCGAAGAATCTTGCTATTTGTTTTGCTTTTGTGGGACTTTCAACAACAAAAAGAGTCGGCTTTATTATGTCAAATTCTCCTCTTCTCTTATACCTATTTCTTGATTCATCTATTTCTTTTTTCAACTTTTCAAAGTCAATTTCCTGTATGGATTTGAATTCTATATCATAAAATTTTGTTCTTTCAATGAATGCTGAAAGTATATCAGGGTCACTTTCAAGAAGAAATGATGCTCCTTTTGTTATTCCACCTGCAAAAAGGCGGGATGTTCTGCCAGAACCTTGTATATAGGTTCTTACGTCAGGAAATATTACCTCATTTCCTTTAAATACAACATCCTTTCCAGCAGCCACACCAATTACCATAACTGATTTGAGAACATCTTTTAATTTTTTTAATTCACCCGGTTTTTTCTCTATGGTTGGAAGAATTTCAATAAATGGTTTTATTTTTTCATTTTCTCTGAAAATGTAGGTAAGGGTTTTGATTAATCCGGGAGTTACTGAATCAATATCCTCTATTCTTATTCTAAAAACAGGAGCACCATAAAAAATGGCAAATCTTATTCTTTCTGGAAGGTCTAATCCTCTAACAAGGGTTCCATAATAGTAAGCAGTACCGAGCAGATAATCTATTTTTCCTTTTTCAAAAAGTTCATAGTCCTTTGTTTTACCTGCAGTAATCAGTCCAATTTTTATTCGTTTATCTTGTTTTAAAAGTTTTTCATAAACCTCTTCTGCTTCTTGAGTGCTTTTTGTAAATATTATACCGCCACTTCCCATTTTAAGAAGTATTTTACAAATGGTATCAATACTTACTTTCTTTGCATCTACAATAATATCTTCTATATTTCTTGCAGCATGGGTTGTGCTTCCTACATCAAAATTTAGGAGAAATCTAAAAAGTTGAACTTTTTGTCCTTTCTTTGCTGTAGCAGTTGATACCATGAGGCAGCCCTTAGGTTTTCCATTCCAATTTTTTCCTATTTTTCTTAATCCAAGAAGTAGTAGTATCCTATCTACATTTTTTGATGCTTTAAGAACAGAATCAACGTCATCAACAAAGATAAAATTGAATGTTTTGTTTATATCCTTAAAGTGTTTTGCAAGAAACTGAGTTGTTGTAACAAGAATATGGAAATCATTTTTAAGAAGAAAAAAGAATTTTTCTTTTTCCTTTTTCTTCGGTTTTCCATGATAGTGTAGAAGAGTTATATCAGAACTTTCATTAATACCAAGATTGATATTTAATCTAGAAGCATAATTTTGAATATTTTCTACAACCTGTTTTACAAGGAGGGTAGTTGGAAGAATTATATAACTTCTTCTTTTTTTCGTAGCAAGGAATAATGACATTATAGCACCGAATGATGTTTTTCCTATACCTGTTGGTGCAACAGCAGCAAAACTTTCTCCATTAAGAATTCTTCTTGCCCAGAATTTCTGTATTGCTCTTGGAGTGCCAATTGCTTTTTCAAAAAAATTTACAAATTCATTGTAAATGGTTTCATATCCGAAAACACAAAGCGGGGTTTTCTTCCTGCGGCACAGGTGCGATTCAATTTCTCTACTATCTAAATCTCCACCACAGGATTGACAGAGTTTTACATAGTTTACTTCAATCATAAGAGAAATTTATTTTCAAAATCATTTCACAGATTATACAAAAAATAGGGAGATGGTTAAATGAATATTTTAGAATTGACAGATTTTATCTAAAATTAATATAGATGGAAAACATGAAAAAAGGAGTTAAAAAATGAAAAGAGTTTTTATTGTAGCAGGTATTATTGTATTAACAGTAATTCTTAAGGGACTAACTTATGGAGATGGAGACTGGCAGTACTGGAATACAGAAAGTATAAAGGTTAATCTGAAGGAGAATGTGGGTGTATATGTAGAAGAGGAGTTCCGATTTGGTGATGGTATCAGTAAGTTTTATTATCAGCACAGTCAGATTCAATTAAATTTTAAGATTAATAACTGGTTTACATTAGCACAAGCATATAGACAAATCTTTGAACTATATACAAAAAGTGGAACTGATGATGACTGGTTTACAGAGTATAGAGCTATGCTGAATGGTACAATTAAGTGGAAATGGAGAGATTTTAAATTTAAAGATAGAGTTAGAGTTGCTTATCGTATGTTTGATATCAAGAAGGATGAGGTGTGGAGGTTCAGAAACAAGTTGACTATTCAAACTCCATGGAAATGGACTTCTTTAAATATAAATCCCTGGATTGCAGAAGAGATATTTTTAGAAGAGAAGAAAGGTATTTATAGAAATCGTTTTTATATGGGTATTAAATTGAAACTGATGAAGCATCTTGAAGGTGATATTTTCTATCTCTGGCAAACAACAGAAAAGGGTAATCACTGGATTGACTACAATATATTTGGAACAAAAATAAAAGTAGTATTTTAGTGTTTGGTAAATTTTTAACAGGATGAGCAGTTTTTAGAAGAACAGGTGGAATAGGAGGATAGGGCTACTTCAATATTAAACTTACTTCACAAATAAATTCATAAGTTGGCATAACTTTAGTATCAATAGTTGTACAGTTCATTGGATAATAGCGAATGGTGAATGGTAGTATTTTGCCAAAGAAGTTTTTAAAATCTTGACAGAAATGTTTTAATCTGTTATTTTTTCTATTGAGGCGTTTAGATTTATTTTTATGGATGAATATAGAAGCAATATTTGTTGGTAGTGAACTTTTAAGGGGAAAGTTAAATCTAAATCTTTCAATAATATCAAAATATCTTTCAACAATAGGTCTTAAACTTAAAAGAGCAATAACAGTTCCTGATGATGATAAGGAAATAGAAAAGAGTGTTAAAGAGGCGATTTCAAATTCAGATATTGTGTTTGTTGTTGGAGGTTTTGGTCCAACTTTTGATGATAGAACACTTCCAGTCATTTCGAGGGTTTTAAAGAAAAAGGTTGTTTTCTCAAGAGATGTTATGCATATGATTGCAGCATATTTTGCAAGAAAGGGAAGGGATGTTCCAAAAGGAGCAGAAAGACAGGCATATATTATTTCTGGGGCAAAAATTCTTAAAAATTCAAGAGGGGTTGCTCCGGGGGAGATTATTGAACTTAAATCAAAAAATAAAATTGTAATTCTTCTTCCTGGTCCTCCAAATGAGGTTTCAGGAATTTTTGAGGAGGAACTTCTACCGTATCTTAAAGAAAGATTTGAAAGAGGAATTTCAAGAAGAGTTGTTTATCATCTTGCAGGTATCACAGAGATGGAGATTGAAAAAGAGATAAATGAAATAAGAAGCAGGGAGTTTGAAGGAGGAAATGTTGAGTTTTCAATTCTTCCATGTGTTGGAGGAGTTGATATAGAGGTTTATGTTGATGGAGAGGATGAACTTGTTGTTAGAGAAATAATAAAAAGGATTGAACTTGAATTGAATGATTTTCTGGGAGATAAGATTTTTGGAAAGGATGATGAAACACTTCCTCAGGTTATAGGAAGACTTTTGGCAGGTAAAAGAAGCACACTTTCCATAGCAGAAAGTTGTACTGGTGGACTTATTCAGGATATGATAACTGATGTCTCCGGTTCCTCAATTTATTTTAAAGGTGGTTTAGTTGTGTATTCTGTTGAAAGTAAGATTAAAAACCTTGGGGTAAATGAGGAGATAATTAAAAAGTATTCTGCTGTAAGTAAAGAGTGTGCTATTGAGATGTTAAAAGGTTTAAGAAGGATTTTTAAGACAGATTTTACTGTTTCAACAACTGGAATTGCAGGTCCAACTGGTGGAAGTAAAGAGAAGCCTGTTGGGCTTGTTTTTATAGGATGTGGAAAGGGAGATGATTTTAAAGTGAAAAAATACATTTTTACAGGGTCAAGAAGGATTATAAAAGAGAAAGCAGCAAAATATGCTCTTGAATTTTTGAGAAGAAGAATTATTGGAATGGAATGAGAGTTTTTATAGGTATTGACATTCCGGATAGTATTAAAGATGAGATAGAAAAAAGGGTAATTTCTAAACTAAAAAATAAACTTGATAATGCGAGGTTTGTTAAAAAAGATTCACTTCATCTTACATTAAAATTTATAGGAGAGGTTTCGGATGATAAACTTGAAAAAATTAAATCAAGTTTAAAAGGAATAACTTTTTCTCCTTTTAAAGTTTTCCTTTCTGAAATTGGTTTTTTTCCTGATAAAAAAAGGCCTCGTGTTATGTGGATTGGAGTTAAGGATGGAGTTGAGGAGATGAGAAGAATTTTTATTGAGATTGAAGAGAGGTTGAGTAAGTTTGTTGAAAAAGAAAAAAGGGAATTTTCTCCACATCTTACAATTGCAAGATTTAAGGAAAGAAAGATTGTTGAATTGAATATTCCTGATTTTTCTGCTGAATTTGAGGTTAGGGAATTTATTCTTTTTAAAAGCATTCTTCTTCCTGATGGTGCTAAATATGAAAAAATTTCTAGTTTTGTTGCTTCTTATTGAGAAATTTGCTTTTTCTCAGGGTAAGTTTGTTTCTTTAACATTTGATGATGGTCCACATCCAGGATATATACCAAGAATAGTGAGAATTCTTGAAAAGTATAATGCAAGGGCAACATTTTTTGTTGTGGGTAAGATGGCGGAGAAGTATCCGGATTTAATAAAACTTCTTGTTGAAAGTGGTATGGAACTTGGAAACCATACATATAGTCATAGAAGATTGAAGTATCTTAGATATGAGGAAAGAATTAAAGAAATAGAGATGACAAATAAGGTTATCGAAAAGATATGCGGAGTTCATCTTAAGTATTTAAGACCTCCTGGAGGAAGGTATGATTGGGAGGTGATAACACTTGCTGAAAAGTTTGGAATGGAAGTTATTTTATGGGATGTGAACTCAAATGATTCAAATAAATATTTAACTGAAAAGGAGTTTTTTGATGGAATTTTTAGTAAAATAAGAAACGGAAGTATAATTCTTCTTCATACTGGTTCAGATCTTACTCTCAGGGTTCTTGAGAAATTGATTATTAGATTAAAAAGAATGGGATACAAAATTTT
>Ga0180300_10001318_pt1 | contig 11457 bp, 5 predicted proteins | sample GuaBasSediGuay15_FD_121798 | JGI IMG/M metagenome (GOLD analysis project Ga0180300, IMG submission 121798) | Subseafloor sediment microbial communities from Guaymas Basin, Gulf of California, Mexico - Guay15, Core 4569-2, 21-24 cm | ecosystem: Environmental > Aquatic > Marine > Hydrothermal... | reverse complement strand
GTTCCTTTTCCTCTTCCTCTGTGAGAAGAGGGTATTTCTGTATTTCCTTCATGTAGATTGATAGTGTTTCTTCATTAAACCTTGGCATTAGCCTCCTTTTATGGCAACAAGTTTCCACACCCCGTTAGGCTTCTTAACCTGGAAGATAACGGGTTTCCTGCTATGCTCATACTTCTTTTTTGCCTTTCTAAAGTCTGTTATATCATGAATTTCAATATTTTCAACCTTTTTTATAATATCACCTGGTTCTATTCCCTTTTCATAGGCAGGAGAATCCTCTTCAACCTCAGACACTATCACCCCAGTTTCTTTCTCCTTTATGCCCAGTGATTCAAGAATGGATGGAGTGATTGACTCCACCTTCATTCCGAGCCACTCTTCTTCCCCTTCAACCACCTTTTCTTTTTCAGTCTTTTTCATCTTTGCAAGTTCAGGCCTCTCCCCAAGTTTCACCTCAAGTGTTTTCCTTTTGCCATCGCGGATAACAACCACCTTCACCTTCTTACCAGGAGGGGTTGTTGCCACGGTGATTCTGAATTGAGTGACATTTGTTACATCCTTCCCATTAAACTTAACAATCACATCACCTGGTTTGAGCCCGCCCTTTTCAGCAGGGCTGTCCTTTTCAACATATGCCACAACAACCCCTGACTGATTTTTCTTCATTCTTAATGCCTCTTTCACATCATCTGTGAGTTCCTGAGGAATGATACCGAGATAACCCCTTGCCACTGTTCCTGTTTCTATTAAAGACTTAGCAACATCCATTGCAAGGTTTATGGGTATTGCAAAACCTATTCCTATGTTTGTGTTGCTCACAATGGCTGTGTTTATACCAACTACCTCACCTTTTATATTGAGCAGAGGTCCTCCAGAATTCCCGGGATTGATTGCTGCATCTGTCTGTATAAAGTCCTCAACAATCAATCCCTCCCTCAATGGAATATCAGACCTTCCTTTCGCACTCACGACACCAGCCGTTACTGTGCCCCTTAATCCAAATGGGCTTCCTATGGCAATAACCCATTCACCCACCTGTAGGTTGTCAGAATTACCAACAGGTAGTGCTGGAAAGTCTTCCTTTTTCTTTATCTTCAGAACTGCCACATCCGTTGTTGGGTCTCTTCCCACAAGTTCAACATACCTGTCCGCAATGGTTTCTCCATTGTCAAGGGTTATTGTGAGTTTCTGCGCACCTTCAACAACATGGTTGTTTGTAAGAACATAGTTTTCTCCATCAATGTTCACAATGAACCCTGAGCCAAGCCATGACCTTTTAAGGGGTCTTTTCCTTGGTTGTGATGGAGGCCCACCAAAGAACTTCCTGAAGAATGGGTCATTGAAAAGGTCATCCCATGGAGACCACACATTTATATAGTCGGTTCTTTCACCCTTTATGGATACCACACCCTTCCTTGCGTTCTTCACAACCTGAACAAAGGGATTTGAATAATCCACCTTTGCCTGGGGGATAGGCTGTATCTCAGCCGCACTCGCCTTTCCTGTAATATTGAAACTACTTGCAGTTATAAGTCCAATTCCAAAGGCAAAAACAGCAACAAGTGCAACAAAAAGAGCACTCAATACAACAGTTTTTTTATCACCCATTTTCACCTCCTTGTTTGTTTCTATAATAATTTTTACACATCTTCCAGATATGTCAAGTTCAGTTTTTCATTCCCTGAACAGGGGCAGGGATTCTCCCTCCTCTCAAAATGAAATCAGTTGCACGGAATTTGTTAACAGGCATAACCACAGATTCTCCTAAAAGTCCTCCATAGGAAACAATGTCCCCTGCCTTCTTTCCATAGGCAGGAATGATTCTCACAGCGGTTGTTTTTGAATTTATAACCCCTATTGCAATCTCATCGGCAATTATGGCAGATATGGTCTCCGCTGGTGTATCACCAGGAACGATAACCATATCAAGACCTACTGAACAAACGGATGTCATTGCTTCAAGTTTTTCAAGTGTGAGTGCACCATCCATGGCAGCCTTCACCATACCTGCGTCCTCTGAAACAGGTATAAATGCACCGGAAAGCCCTCCCACATAGGAAGTTGCCATTGCCCCGCCCTTCTTAACTGCATCTGTGAGAAGTGCCAGTGCTGCTGTTGTTCCTGGTGCACCAGTTCTTTCAAGCCCCATTGCCTCAAGAATGTCAGCCACACTGTCCCCTGGAGCAGGTGTTGGAGCAAGTGATAGGTCAACAATACCGAATGGTATGCCGAGTCTTGTTGCCACGGTTCTACCAACCAGTTCACCCACACGGGTTATCTTGAAGGCAGTCCTCTTTATTATATCTGATAGTGTTCCCAGGTCTTTATCCCTGTGTTTCTTAACCACATCAAGAACCACGCCTGGACCACTGATACCAACATTGATAACGAGTTCTGGCTCCCCAACACCGTGGAATGCTCCAGCCATGAATGGGTTGTCCTGAACAGCATTTGCAAAGACCACAAACTTTGCACATCCGATTGAATCCTCATCCCTTGTTTCATAGGCGAGTTTCAGGATGGTTTCACCAAGCATCTTTACTGCATCCATATTTATTCCTGCCTTTGTGGATGCAACATTTACAGAAGAGTTAACACGTTTTGTTCTGGCAATGGCAGATGGTATTGAATTTATCAATGTATAATCACCTTTTGTAAATCCCTTTTCAACAAGCGCAGAGAATCCACCCAGAAAATCTACACCAACCTCCCTGGCAGCCCTGTCAAGGGTCTTTGCAATCTCAATATAGTCTTCCTCTCTTGAGTACTCTGAAACGATTGCAATCGGTGTGACAGCAAGTCTCTTATTAACTATCTTGATGCCAAACTCCTGTTCAATCTCCCTTGCCGTCTTCACAAGGTTTTTTGCTGATAGGGTTATCTTTTTATAGATATTGTCCATAAACTCCTTTGGGTCCCTTGATGTGCAGTCCCGAAGGGATATTCCAAGAGTAACAGTCCGAACATCAAAATGTTCCAGTTCGGACATTTTGATTGTCTCAAGTATCTCTTCCTGACTATAAAACATTTACTCTTTATATACCTAAAAAGGTTGTTTGTCAACAATAAGACTCTCTACATACTGGATTTGTTCCAGTGTGACTTCCATTGTCACATTTTATCCTATTTTTGACATGCTGATGTCACTGCCTTTCCAATAATATGCAGATATTCAGAGATTTATTTGCAGAATATTCTGGCATAAAAATTGTATAAATATAATAAAAAAAGGAGGTTGTGATGAAAAAGTGGTTGATTGCCATGGGTATTTTCCTTGGGTTTTCTGCTTCCCCGCTTGACTTTGGGGTTAACTTTCAGTCAAGGATTTACTTTGGGAGTGGAATGTGTGTTACTGGAAAGACTGATACAGTCTTTTCAGCCCATGGTTCTGTCCTTCTGATGCTTGATCCTAAAGGCCTGTATGGAATGGAGATAATTGATTCATACGACCTCCCTAACACTGTGAACGATATTATTTATTATGATACAAACAGATTACTTTATGTACTGAGTGGAATGTACATGTATATTCTGGGTTCGAACTCAGGGAGTCTGGAATATAAGTCACATATTAGCATTGGCAGGTTTTTCAGTGTATTAAAAGGGGCTGAACTTGATTATCCCTTCCTATATGTGTATTCAATTTCTGGTATATACAGCACCCTTTATTGTGTGGATGTTTCCAATGAAACCTCTCCTGGGATAACTGATTCCATTACCTTTTCCATCCATATTAATGATATTGAGTTAAGAGATTCCCTTCTCTATCTGGCATGTGGTGATTCAGGTCTCATTGTTGTTAACAAAAACGATCCCTATAATCTTGTTGTTGTTGATACTATAAGGCAGATGATTGTTGATACATCTGGAGGAACAGTGTACACACCTGTAAACCCGACTGCCCTTGAATTGTACTATGGAGTTCTTTATATGGAATCCAATCAGAAGTTAAAATCAATGGACATTCTCACAGGATGGGCTTATGATTCTCTGAATATTCAGGCAAACCATCTGTTTGCAAGGGAAAACAGGCTTTACACTGCTTCAGGTGAGTATGGAATATACATATGCAATATTTTTGATCCAGAGAATATTACCCTGCTTGGAACATATGACAGTGTTACCTATGCCAACTGGGTTTGGGTTTCCTATGATACACTAATATATTGTTCTGACAGGGACAGTGGTCTGAAGATGTTGGACGCAGTTAATCCAGGATATACTTACTCAGTGGGTTGGTTCTTCACACCAAAGGGCGAACCTGTGGGGCTTGCATCCAGCACAACTACACTTTACACAACAGAGGGAGAGGCTGGGATTTCGGTTATCAGTGTGTCAGACCCTGTTAATCCATTTATTTACAGTGTGCTTTATGAATTTCCGGGCGGTGTTGAAGTGCATTCCCCTGACCTGTGGAATGATACACTATATGTGGTGGGTGGACCACGAGTTTATTCAGTTGATGTAACATATCCATATACACCTGTTCTGCTTGATTCATCCATCTATCTCAATGATGCTGAAGACATCCGTGTAACGGATTCCCTGATTTTCGTTGCAAATGGAATGGAGGGGCTTGAGATACTGGATAGGGATGGGGGTTATGAGATAGGCTCTTACAACAACTGGTACTGGATTTTATCAGGTGTAGATGCGAGTGGAAATGTTGCAGTTGGGCTTGATGCAAGCACACTTGTGTTATACAATGTATCCAACCCCACCATGGTGGATACGTTCTCAACCCTTGCTATAAATAATGGGTCAGACCTTTCAATTACAGGAAACTATGTTGTGGTTGCAAGTGTAACCAATGGTATACTCATTGTTGATATCTCCAACCCATACTCACCGTCAGTTGTTGGTTCTTATTCTGGCATCCAGGCACAGTATATTGATACATATGGAGATTATGTTTTTGTGAGCACAGGTGATAGCACAGGTGTATATATCTTAAGTATTGCAGACCCATCCAATGTCCAGTTGATTGGTCATTATTCAGATTTCCCGAGAGACCCAGAAGACATATGTTATATTGATAACAGGAATTTTGCGGTATCACTTGGTGCTTCAGGTGTTTACATACTTGAGGCATTGAATGTGAATGTTGAAGAAAAGATAGCAGATTTCTCCTGTGAATTCAGTGATCCTTATAAAATTCGTCTTTCCCTTGATAAAAAGACAATGGTGGATATTGAGGCATTCAATGTGCTTGGTTCACGGGTGGGAAGATTGTATCAGGGATATCTGAGTCCTGGGGAACATGAAATTCACCTTGGATTACCAGATAATCTTTCTTCAGGTATTTACTTTATACAGGTTAAGGCTGGTGAAAGAAGGTATCTGAATAAGGTAATGTGGATAAAATAGAGACAGGTAAGCACTTTTTGGGTAAAACCTGAAAATTATAATATTACTTGACATCATCCCAAGGGGAAGTTAAACTCCCAAAAAGGGAGGGATCTATGTTTTATTTGTTTTTGCTTTTCTCTTTGGTGGGCGGTTCAAAATTCAGCCCACAGAATGGGACTTACATAGTTGCCACTCCAATTGGTTACTACAATTCTGCTGGTGCTCCCGAGATTGTGAGGATACAGGTAATGAATCCTCAGGAGGAGGTTGATACCACTTATAATAATGTTCTGGACCTTCATTCAATAGAATCAAATCCCAACCCCAGTGTGCTTTTTATCTCCACCGTCACTTATCTGCCTGTGGACACGGTTCACATAAATAGGGGAGAGGGGTGGATTGCTGTTGTTGATTATGAGCCAGAAACACTGGGAATGTATGTTGAAGACCCGGCAGGAATCCTCAAGACATCAATACCAGTTGGATGGTTTGTTGACCCTTCATCAAGCACAAATGTTCCAATGAAGGCAAAGATTGAAGGACCTGATACAACAAATTCTGCCTATTCCCCAGCCTTTATTTACCCTGACCTTTTTTACTTCAGTGTAATAGACTCATTTGGTCTGGTTGATACCTCGGTTGGCGGGATACTTGATACAACAGTAATGTATGTAAAGATACTGGGGGATTCTAATACGAGTGTTGTTTTTTATGATCCGATAGCAGATACATATTTTGTTGAGGGGCCTGTCACAATGTTCAGCGGTAGGGGATGGCTATATGTTGTGGATTATACAGAGGTATCAGAAGAGATATCCATTGTTGCTGAGGATATTTCTTCCATTTATAACTTTGGGTCAGACACTTTCACTATTTATTTCACCACTGATACAATAGCTACAAAGGCCATGCTTTTCCCTGTGAATGGCCAGTTTGGAACTTACAATGTGAACAAGGTTTTTTATGGGCTTGCCTTAATGGGAGATGGCCCTGACCCTTCAAATAGTTCATCCCAGATTTCACTTTCATATATTGACCCGTATGGGATGAACTCAGTAACCATCACCCCTTCTAATTTCAGAACCCTTGCCAGTGGTGCAACATCCTTTAAGGTTCTGGATACAGAAGCAGACAGTTTTGTTTTTGTCACCATGGATGTTCAGGGCTCTCCATATCTTTATCCATTTAACCCCGTGGTCATAACTTCATTCAAGGATTCAGGGGTGGCAGTGCAGATTGCATCTGGTGTTCCCTATATGGTACCCGCTGGAGAGACAATAAATATTAATTTCTGGACTGTTGATGGGATTTATTCTTTTGATTCAACATACAATGGTTGGTTAAAGAGTTACATATTCAATGGAAGTGGAGCAGTGTTTGATACACTTAATCAGGCTTCAGAATACTTCCCATTTGTGAATGGTCATGCAACACTCAGGTTCGTATCAAACAGCCCTAATTCCACTGTTGGGCTTAAATACAGGGATGCCGAAGGAAATGAGAACTCAGGTTATGTGGGCAATGGAGTTTCCGGTGAATCCTATATTAAGGTTAGACCGGTTTCCTCCTCCGCAAACAGGATTGTTCTTAAAGAGCAAAAGAATATTGCTTCACCATATACTGCATTGTTCATAACAGTTGCAGCAGTGGATGATAGTGGATATATTGACCCATCACGCCAGGATACAGTGGTAATAACTGGAACTGGAAGTGCCATATATGAACCAGATACACTGACGCTTGAAAAGGGTATAGGTGGTTTCTGGATATATGATATTTTCTCTGAAGTTGTCTATGTAACAGCAACATCCAGTTTCCTTGGATCTGCACTGGATACAATCTACTACATCCATCCTGATTCTGCTGCATATATTATGTTAATATTACCAGAAGAGGCCTGCTTGAATGAAAATGCGGATGTTACAGGTTATATCTTTACACCAGAATATTCACTTGCGGATTATTACAATGGTTTTGTGGGTGTTGGGGCTATTGATAACTACAGAAGCAATTCAGTGTATTTCATCACACCAGACCCTGAAAGTATCCCTGTTTACAATGGTATCTTCACTGCTACACTTTCTGATACAGAACCAGAGTACGTCACAGTAACAGCACAGGACGTGGGAGGATTTCTTGTTCCAGATAATGAGGATATGACCTTCTACGGGATTCTTGACACCCGTGTTGTTGGACCACACAGGGTGAATTATGACGATACAATTCAGGTATTCTTGAGGGATATTCAGGGAAACAGGATTTATCTTGATGGTGTGTATAGGGATGATTCACTCAGTTTTTCCGTTTCACAGATAGGTGGCTCAAATGCTTACTCTGTTTCTATGCCAGATGGTGATAGAACAACCTTTGTTGATGGTTTCTGTTCTGTAAGAATAACGGATTCAGAGGAAGAGACATTGGAAATCTCCACATTTCCATATAATACTGATTGGTATCATGGATATGAAACTGCCAGTTACATTGGAATTACGGGGATTTCAGAACCTTCACCCTTCCAGATAAAGTTGAATACTGTACAGAAGGGTGTTCTTAGTTTTCAGTTTGGTATGAATGCAATGGGTTCTGTTTCCATTGAACTGTTTGATATAGCAGGCCGTTGTGTTTTCAGAAGAGACATGATACTGAAACCCGGCACATACACGGTGGTCAGGGAAAATCTACCATCGGGTGTTTACTATCTCAGACTCTCCCGAGGAAAGCAGCAAGTTAAAGGAAAGGTGGTTTATATAAAATAGTAAACCTTCATTTCCTGACATACTACAGTTAAGAAAAACTTAAAAATTGTCTGTTCAACAGATATGTCTATAGGAAGACCATTAATGCGTTGTGATGTGTTTTGCTGGTAAAAACAGGTATTTTTTAACAGCGAATTCTTCAACCTTTTCCTTAGAAATATACGCAGGGTGATACGCACCTTTCAGCCATAACCTTATCTGGTCATCATAGTGTCTGGAAAATGGCCTTCCAGAATTTCCTGTGGGTAAGACTGAAAGAGAGGCATCAAGATTTCCAAGGTCAACAATCTGCCTTGTTGAGGGTAGGGTTGTTGCCCTGTAACTTCTTCTGGATATGAAAAAGCTTGCCATTCTCACTGAAAAGTCTGAGCCATCAATTGGATATGGTCCTCTATTGAATAATTTCCCTGCCAGTTTGCTTCCTTTTCCAAAAGCGTGTTCCAGATAAACATAGTGGAGTTTACCCCATTTCCATTTTTCAGGCCTTTTCCCCAGTTTCTTTACAAGATAATTTACTGCATTAGCAAAGGCGTCTCTCACAATGTCTCGTCTGTTTTCTCTTTTTCTGGTTTTTACATTATCAAACCAGATATTCTTTTCATCCTTTATAAAGTTAATCAGAGGAATGAGTCCAGAATTATCAGTTAAAAGGTAAAGTTTTTTTCCTAACTCATCCCTATAAGTTCCTTCAAAAACAAAGGATAGCAGGGTGTAAAATATCAGGGGAGCTGGCTGGTTTCTATCCTCAACAAGATTCCATTTTTTCAAAATTTCAAAGCACTTCCTTTCTATCCTGTTCATCCTCATTCCTTCAATATCTTGAACAAATATATCCCTCAAAAAACTATTCTGTGGTGGTGAGACATCCAACTGTATTTTCTTCATATGCTCAATGGTGAAACTGTGCTTTTCAGAAAGAAGATTGGTTATCCTTTTTGCCCTTTCACTCTTTTCATAATAAAGTGTTATATAATAGGGAAAGTTATCGTAGTTTTTGTTATTGGCGGTAACAATAAAGCCCTTTTCAGGATTCAATAGATATGGGATTTTCTCAAAAGGAACAAAACGTGTCCAACGTGCACCAGGGCTATCTGAGGTTATAGGAAGAATGTACTTATCATAGGGTCTTTCAGGTATACCAACACCTGGAACATAAAGAATATTTCCCATAGTATCTGCATAAACAAAATTTTGTCCTGGAACCTTAAAGTAAGAAACTGCCTTCAGAAAGTCTTCAGGATTTTTGACGTATGGGAGAAGCCTGAAGGTTGTGAATTCGTGGGTTTTCTCATATGCGGTCCATCTGAAAGAGATGATACTATTAGAATGCTTCCATGCATCAGAAACCACAGGTCCCAGATCAGTCCATCTCACTTTAAGAATGTAAGGATTTCTTCCTTTCACATATATGGTTTCAGAATAGACTTCAAATTTATTCCATCCTTCTGGTGTCCAGTATTCAGTGGAATCTTCTGGGTTTACTTTATGGATAATAAAGTCTCCATCATCTGTCATTATGTTGGTAACCCCCCATGCAAAAACATCTGTATGGCCTATTACGGCGAATGGAACACAGGGAAGGGATACACCGTAAAGATTGACACCGGGGGAATTCAGATGGACCTCATACCAGAGTACAGATATATCAAAGGAAAGGTGAGGGTCGTTGCAGAGAATGGGTTTCCCTGTGGCTGTCTTTTTTCCTGAAACAACCCAGGAGTTACTTCCGCTTACACCAAGCCCATGAATAAGTTCTGATAACTGAATCCTTCCCACCTCCAGAGTGTCATCAATAGAGCCAGTTATCACTGGTTCTCCCTCTGGATAAACAGGTATAAGATAGGAAAATCTGGCAGGGTCCAGTATCTTCTTCAATTTCATATAGGAGAGTTCCCTTGCCCAGGAACTATTTAAGTCCCATGCCATTAACCTTATATATGCCACAGAGTGTATGGGCTTCCATGGTTCAGGTTTTATTCTCAGAAGCCTGTACTCAATGGGGAGAGAGCCATTTTTTATGTAGGCATTTACTCCATCTGCATAGGCCTTTAAGATTTCCTTTTCTTCATCAGTGAGTATTGAATATAGCATGTGCGTCATTCTGTGAAAACCCAGTCTTCTCAGAAATATATCAGAATAAAGTGTTCTCTTTCCAAAAATTTCGGATAGCCTTCCAAAGGCTGTCCTCCTTATCATCTCCATACTCCAGAGCCTATCCCTTGCGTGAAACCATCCCTGTATCAATACGAGGTCAAGTATGTTCTTTGCATAGATATGAGGGATTCCATATTTATCTTCGTACACCACAACTGTATCTTTAAGCGTACCAATCCTTATAGGTTTTGTAAAAGCGCCTGTTAAAACAGTGATCAAAAGAAAACAAGTTCCCATAATTCACTCCTTTTTTTGATTATAACAAAATGTTCATTTTGAACAATTGACTCTCCATTGAGCCTTCATTTAAACAATATACCAAAGACTTCTTCAAATGGTGGTATGGGTATTGTTTGGGCTTTTTTAATCCCATTAATCAACCTGTTTATATCATATTGATAGATCAGGGAATCCAGATGATTCTTTCCCCATAACAGTTCATATTCTAATATCATCAGTATTCTACCAATTGCTCTGTTTTTTACATATTCTAATGGTATATCAGGTTTTGACTGTAGAATATTCACCGCTTTATCCATCACTTCTTTGTTATTTTTTTCAAAACCACTCAGTATGATTGTTGTAAGGTATCCGAAAAAGTGCTGGGAAACGCTGGATTCTGCCAGATATAAAATTTCTCCTTTGTACATTAATTCTCTTTTGAATACAAGGTCATAATAAGCAGATAAAATATGGGATTGAATCAGATTATTGAATCCTCGTGGCATTAAAAAACCAAATCCAATATAGCCAGAGGGAAATGGTGATTTCATTTTTTTTATCCCTGTATCCTTCAATATTTTTCTGTTCACATTTTTGAAGAAACTTTTCCCTGTTATATTTATTGTATCATTAGAAATGTCTCTCTGGAGAATAATGGAGTCTTTTATGGCTTTTTCAAAAGTCCTGTTTACCTCTGCAATGTCAAATTTCTTAAATTTTTTGAATAGTGGTCTGCTGTATGGTGATGAGAAAAATTTTGTGAAAATCCTGTCTGTGATGTACTTTAATGGAATATGGCTCTGTTCCATTATCTCAGAATTTATAACTTCAATATCTATCTCCTTCTCTGTTATTTCCCTTTTTAATACATCTTTCATCCACTTTTCTATTTTCCTTTTTTTATTGCCTATGAATGTAAAGAGGAGATACTCTCTCTCAATAAATGGGAAAACTATTACTGGTTTATTAATTTTAC
>Ga0180300_10001317_pt1 | contig 11459 bp, 8 predicted proteins | sample GuaBasSediGuay15_FD_121798 | JGI IMG/M metagenome (GOLD analysis project Ga0180300, IMG submission 121798) | Subseafloor sediment microbial communities from Guaymas Basin, Gulf of California, Mexico - Guay15, Core 4569-2, 21-24 cm | ecosystem: Environmental > Aquatic > Marine > Hydrothermal... | reverse complement strand
TCCAGGCAATGCTGATACCAGGCCTGCTCGCCAAGCCGTGCCAGGCGGACCTGCCGCCGGTCAATCCGGCGAATGCCGAAGGATGTGGCAGACCGGCTGCGCACCCGGCGAGGAAAAGACAAAATTTGGGTGTTCTCACCCATGATAACTAGGGGTTGCCCCTCACCCTGCGAGACTCTCTTGGCCATATCATTCTACCATGCTGGTGTGACCAGTCGACAGGTAGAAGTCTTGCAATTTCTGCCAACCGCCCGATAAAATGGTCGAGGGGTTGGCTTTTCCGGCCCCCATTTGATATTGTTAGGCTAGCTCTGACCGGAGGAGTGGTGTTGTTTATCGGTCGGGGCAGCTAGGTGGTTGCGTAGGAGTCTAGGAATGACAAGTCTTGGTCGCCTTATTACCGCCATGGTGACGCCCTTTGACGACAAGGGGGAGGTGGACTACGAGCGAGCCAGGAAGCTGGCCCGTGCTCTTTACGACTCAGGTAGCGATGGTGTGGTGCTTTCAGGCACAACCGGGGAGTCTCCGACCCTGAGTAAGGAGGAGAAGCTGCGGCTGTTCGCCGAGGTGAAATCGGAGGTGGGCGCCGGCGTGGTGGCTGGCACCGGCAGCTATAACACCAGGGAAAGCATAGAGTTGACAGGGGAGGCAGAGAGGATCGGCGTGGACGCCGCCCTGCTGGTGGTCCCCTACTATAACAAGCCACCCCAGGAGGGCCTGTACCAGCATTTCAAGGCAATCGCCGAAAGCACCAATCTGCCCTGTATCCTCTACAACGTGCCTGGCCGGACGGGCACAAACCTTGCAGCAGAGACGGTTGTCAGGTTGTCACAAATCGACAACATAGTGGGGGTGAAAGAGGCCAGCGGCAACCTGGAGCAGATCAGCAAGATCATCCAGGGCACCAGGGACGGTTTCCTGGTGTACAGTGGCAATGACGGAGACACGCTACCTATCTTGGCTCTGGGAGGGTATGGCGTCATCAGTGTTGCGTCTCACCTGGCAGGCGTTCAGATTAAGGAAATGATTGAGAAGTGCCTCAACGGCCAATTAGGCGAGGCAGCCCAAATCCACCGGAACCTTCTACCTCTCGTGGAGGCCCTGTTTGTCGTAGCCAATCCCATTCCCGTCAAGTACGCCCTGGGCTACATGGGTTTTCCCGTGGGAAAGCCGCGCCTGCCTCTTGTGGAGCCAGACGAGAAGGCCAGGGCAACTATAGAGAGCGCTTTGAAGGCATACCCGGTGGGGCTACCGTCCGGGTACCTGAAGTGACGAGGAGGAGGGTCAGCACAAATGGAAACGGACCTGAAAATGATAGCTTGGTTTGACCAGCTCAGTAAGGCCGACATCCCGCTGGCTGGTGGCAAGGGTGCGAATCTGGGGGAGATGACCAGGTCTCAGATTCCTGTCCCGCCCGGTTTTGTGGTAACGGCGTATGCTTACTTCCGTTTTCTGGAGGAAGCAAAGCTGACCGAGAAGATCCGTGCCTACCTGACCGGGCTGGATGCCAGGGATAGCAAGACGCTGGAGCAGGCCGCCAATCAAATCAAAGACCTGATCAGCCAGGCCACAATGCCCGCAGGCATTGCCGAGGAAATAAGGCAGGCTTACCGCAGTATGGGTGGAGGCCTGGTGGCAGTGCGTTCTTCGGCAACCGCCGAAGACCTGCCGGAGGCTTCTTTTGCCGGTCAGCAACGCACATTCCTCAACGTCGAGGGTGAAGATAGCGTGGTGGCAGCAGTGCAAGGGTGCTGGGCCTCCTTGTTCGAGCCACGGGCAATCTTTTACCGTGTGGAGCAGGGCTTTGACCACCTGCAGGTAGGAATCGCCGTTCCGGTCCAGCGGATGGTGCAATCGGAAGTCTCCGGCGTTATGTTCACCGTGGACCCAATGAGTATGGACCAGGGGAAGATCGTTATTGAAGCAGCCTACGGCCTTGGCGAGACGGTGGTATCGGGCTCCGTGACGCCCGACCTGTACATCGTTGACAAAGGAGATATGAAGATCCTGGGTAAGGAGATAGCCAAGCAGGAGTGGCAACTGGTAAGGAACCCGGCCAGCAAGGACCACGAGGACAGCAACATCCAACAAGCCATCGCCGAGGCCGAGCAAGACAAGCAGAAGCTGCCAGATGAAGATATCATCGCCCTGGCCCAGATAGCTAAGAGAATTGAGGATCTGTACGCGTTTCCTCAGGATATCGAGTGGGCTAAGGAGGGAGACAAGCTCTATATCGTCCAGGCGCGGCCGGTGACCACCCTCAAGCCGAGGGAGGCAGCCCCACCGGAAGAGGTCGAAGGCGTGGTAATCCTTAGCGGGATACCAGCCAGCCCGGGGATTGCGTCGGGCCCGGTGCAGGTAACCCTTAGCGCCTCCGAGATAGGCAAGGTGAAAGAAGGCGAAGTGCTGGTGGCACCGATGACCACCCCCGATTTCGTCCCGGCCATGAAGCGGGCGTCGGCCATCGTGACGGACCGGGGCGGCAGGACCTGCCACGCAGCAATTGTCAGCCGTGAAATGGGGATTCCATGTGTTGTCGGCACAGGGGAAGCCACCACCACATTGAAGAGCGGTCAACTGATCACTGTGGACGGAACCCAGGGCAAGGTATACGAGGGCCTGGTGGCACGACAGGCGGTCAGCGTGCCGACTTACGTGGAAACCGAGAGAGTGCAGACCAGGACCAAGGTGTACGTCAACCTGGCCGAGCCCGAGCTCGCCGAGCGCATTGCCGCCAGGAACGTCGACGGCGTGGGACTGCTGCGTGCGGAGTTCATGATCGCCAGCATCGGGGAACACCCCAGGCACATGATGAGCGAAAACCGAGGGCACGAGTTCGTGGACAGGCTGGCCAGCGGCCTGGAGACCTTTGCCCGGGCTTTCAACCCCAGGCCGGTGGTGTACCGAACCACTGACTTCAAGACCAACGAGTACCGCAATCTTAAGGGCGGCGAAAAATACGAGGCGGTCGAAGAGAACCCCATGATTGGCTACCGGGGTTGCTCGCGCTACGTGAGGGAGATCGACCTGTTCAAGCTCGAGCTGGACGCTGTCAAGAGGGTGAGGCAAGGCTTCAGCAACCTGTGGATCATGATCCCCTTCGTGCGCACGCCCAAGGAGATGGCGGACGTCAGGAGCATCCTGCAATCGGAGGGGCTTGCGCAATCGCCCGAGTTCAAGCTGTGGATGATGGTCGAGGTGCCGTCAAATATCATCCTGCTGGACAAGTTCATTGACGTAGGCATCGATGGTATCTCCATCGGCTCCAATGACCTGACCCAGTTGACTCTTGGAATAGACCGGGACAGCCCGCAGCTAGCCGAGGGGTTTGACGAGCGTGACGAAGCCGTGATGTTGTCTCTGGAAAGCGCTATCAAGACAGCCAACAGAAGGGGAATAACCTCTTCAATCTGCGGCCAGGCCCCTTCGGTCTACCCGGAGATAACCACCAAGCTGGTGGAGTGGGGAATCACGTCCGTGTCGGCCAACCCCGACGCCATTGAGCAGACCAGGCATATAATCGCCGAGGCAGAGAAGAAACTGGCCAGCGGTGCCCCAGTCTAGCGCACTTTTCGCGTTCGCACCATCTGGGAAGCAGTGGATTCGCCCCACCGCAATGTTCGCCTTTGGCTGGAGGAGAGAGAGGACCACCTTTCCCCCTATGCGATGAGGAGCAGGCTGTCCCAGGGAAGGCTCAAACCTGAGGAGCCCTGCTCCATGCGGACCGCTTTCCAGCGCGACCGGGACCGCATCATCCACAGCAAGGCCTTTCGGCGGCTGAAGCACAAGACCCAGGTCTTCATCGCACCCCTGGGAGACCACTACGTAACCCGGCTGACGCACACACTGGAGGTCTCTCAGATCGCCCGCTCCATAGCCCGCGCTCTGAACCTCAACGAAGACCTGACGGAGGCAATCGCCCTGGGGCACGACCTGGGACACACCCCCTTCGGTCACGTGGGAGAGGAAGTACTCAACGACCTCTCGCCGGCCGGTTTCAGGCACAACGAGCAGAGCTTGAGGGTGGTCGACATACTGGAAAAGGACGGCCAAGGGCTCAACCTGACCAGCGAGGTCAGGGAAGGCATTCTGAAACACTCGAAGTCGAGGGCGGGCATCCTGGATGAGAACTGGGAGATGCCCAACACTCTGGAAGGCCAGGTGTGCAAGATCGCCGATGTGGTCGCCTACATAAACCACGACCTCGACGATGCCTTGCGGGCAGGCGTCATTCGGGAGGACGACCTGCCCCCCTCGGCCCTTTCGGTGTTGGGCAGGTCTCGCTCGGAACGGATCAACACCAGCATACGTGACATCGTGGAGTGCTCCTGGGCTGCCAGGGGGGAGGGGTTGACAATGGACGTCACAAAGCCGATCATAGGGGCAAGCCCGGTCATAAACGCGGCGATGAACGTCCTCAGGGAATTCCTTTTTCAGAGGGTCTACCATTCTGCGTTGGTGGAGGCGGAGGCGGCCAAGGCGAGGAAGGTGGTCCAGGCCCTGTACCATTACTTTATCAGTCACGAGGAGGGCCTGCCGCGTGACTACGCTCTCCAGGGCCAACCGCTGGAGCGAAGGGTAGTGGACTACATCGCCGGCATGACCGATCAATACGCTATCCAGACCGCGAAGGAAGCTGGCCTTATCTGAGCCCGGTCGGCTGGTTTTGAAGAGCGAAAAGGACTGGCAGTGAGTGTCATCGATGAAGTCAAACAGAGATTAGACATCGTGGACGTGGTGGCCAGCTATGTGCCTGACCTGAAGAAGGCCGGGCGGAACTTCAAGGCCATCTGCCCCTTCCACGCAGAGAAGACACCGTCCTTCTTTGTCTTCCCGGAACGGCAGAGCTGGCACTGTTTCGGCGCCTGTGGCACCGGGGGAGACGCATTCTCCTTCGTTATGAAGAAGGAGGGCGTCGACTTCGGTGAGGCGCTGCGCATCCTGGCCCAAAAAGCAGGCGTGGCGCTCTCTCCCCCGGAGCGCAGCGAGGCGCAGCAACAGTCACAGAAACTGAAGGAGTTGAACGAGGCCGCGGCCCAGTACTACCATCACCTCCTCCTGAACTCGTCGGTGGCCCAACAGGCAAGAGACTACCTGGCCCGCCGGGGTGTTTCAGAAAAGGCCATCGAAGACTTCCAGCTAGGCTTCAGTCCCCCGGAGTGGGAGGCCCTGCGCGGCCAAATGGCCCGGCATGGCTACAGCGACTCGGACCTGCTGGCTGCCGGCCTACTCGTGGAGAAAGAGCAGGGCGGTGCTTATGACCGCTTCCGCAACCGGCTGATGTTCCCCATACGAAGCAGCGACGGCAGGGTCATGGGGTTTGGAGCAAGGGCCCTCGATGACTCCTTGCCCAAGTACACCAATTCGCCGCAGACCGCCATATTCGACAAGAGCAGCGTTCTGTACGGTGTCGACCGGGCCAGGTCGGCCATCAGGAAGGAAGACCTGGCCATTGTGGTAGAGGGTTACATGGATGTGGTGATGGCGCACCAACATGGCTTCAGCAACGTGGTCGCCTCCCTTGGGACAGCCCTGACGGAGAAGCAGGTGGGCGCTATCAAGAAGCTGACCAGGAACATCACCCTGGCTCTCGACGCCGATGCCGCCGGCCAGATGGCGATGCTGCGGGGGCAGGAGGTCATCAGTCAGACCTTCAGCCAGCCATCGTCCGTGGCAGGTTGGACCGACGTCAGGTATGAGAACCCGTACAACGCCCGGTGGAAGGTGGTCATACTGCCTCAGGGCAAAGACCCGGATGAGATAATAAGGGAGGGCCCAGAGGAGTGGCAAAGACTCGTGGATGGAGCCACCCCGGTGATCGACTATGTTTTCCAGGTAGTGGCGTCCAAGGTGGACCTGGCCGAACTAGACGGCAAGTCCGCTGCCGTGGACCAGCTCCTGCCAATCGTCAGCGAGATCAAGGACCCGGTGAGTCAGGCCCACTATTTGCAGAAGCTTTCCCGTCTGGTGGGCGTCAACGAGCGGGACCTGGCCTCAGCCTTGAGCAGAGTGAGAGCCAGGTCCAGGGCCAGACAGAGAGACCCCGTCCAGCCTTCCACTCTTGTCTCTTCCCTGCAGGCGAAGGACCCGCTAGCGGACTACTGTCTGTCGCTGCTGGTCCGATACCCCGAGCTACGTCGCTGCTCAGAAGAGCTATCGGCGGACCTGTTCCCCCATAGTGAAAGTCGCCAGTTGCTGCTGGCGTGGCGCGAATGCGGTGACTGCGACTCCATCAGGACAAAGCTCGACCCGGCCCTGAGGGAGTACCTGGACAGCCTGACAGCCAAGCCGCTGCCGCCAATGACCGAGACGCAGCGGGAAGAAGCTATGACTGATTGCATTTACCGTCTACGGCAGCGCTGGTTGAGGGATATGAAAGCCAAAGAAGAGGCGCTGATCTCAGATATGCAATGCGGCGATGCCGCCGAACTGGACGAGGTGCAGCGCCTGGCGCTGGAGATAAACGTGCAGTTGCGTCAAGCCTTTCTCCACAAACAGAAGAGGACTCGTTCAAGTGAGGTGGGAGCGTAAGGAAATGATCCCAGACAAGAAACACGAGTCGTCCGGGCTGCCCTTCCTGGGCGAGGTGAAATGGGATCCGGTGCCAAAAGACAGCGCCCGGTTGGGCCCGGAGGACAAAGAGGGTTACGTCGAGACCCAACCCGAATCGCACGATGAACTGGCTCCAGACGAGACGGAAGTCCTGGAAGAAGAAAAAACGATCGAGAGCGAAGCAGCACCTGAAATCGAAGCGGAAGTTGACCTGGAGGAACTGGAGGCCGCCGATGACCCGGTGCGTATGTACCTGCGACAGATCGGCAGGGTGCCTCTACTGACCGCGGAGGAGGAGAAGGTCCTGGCCAGGAACAAGGAGGAGAAGGACTACGTCAACGAAGTAGCGACGGAGTGCTCCAGCAAGCTGATGAGGGAGCCATCGGCCACTGAGGTCCTGATTGCCATGCTGGAGCGACTGGAGCGGACTCTACCTTTCCTGGAGATCGTTGAGCAGGAGATTGGCTCAACGCCAGGACGAAACCTGGCGGAAAGGACTAAGGACGCTGGAGTGCGTGGTGCGCTCGATAGGGAGTTGGACGAGCAACTGATCGAGGCGGTAGCCCGCAAGGCAAACGTGAGCCGGGCGACAGCAGAGCAGTCCTTGAAGGACTTGTCTCTGGCCAGTTCGCTGCTGCCGGCGGAAGTCCTCAACGTTGTGGGAGGGCTGTCAGCGGACGAGCTGAGCAGCCTGCTGCATAGTCCCGAGCTGTTAGATGTCCTCGGCCCCTACGAAGACCAGTTCCGCAGGTATCTTGACATGATCAGAGACAGGGGAAGGCTGGCAGAGGAACGCCTGGTTGAAGCAAATCTGAGGCTGGTGGTCAGCGTGGCCAAGAAATACGCCGAGCGAGGCATGTCATTCCTGGATGTGATCCAGGAAGGCAATATCGGCCTGCTTCGTGCCGTGGAGAAGTTCGACTATCGCCGAGGATACAAGTTCAGCACGTACGCCACCTGGTGGATCCGTCAGTCTATCACACGAGCCATAGCCGACCAGGCGCGCACCATTCGTATACCGGTGCACATGGTGGAGACCATTACCAGGCTGTACAGGCTGACCCGCCGTCTGGCCCAGGAATACGGAAGAGAGCCGACCATCGAGGAAATCAGTGAGCAAATGGACATGCCCGCGGAGAAGGTGGAGGAAATACTCAAGATATCTCAGGAGCCTATCTCCCTGGAGACACCCATTGGCGAGGAGGAGGATACTCACCTGGGAGACTTCATCGAGGACCGGAAGATCATGTCGCCCGCTGACACAGCATCGTACGAGCTGCTCAAGGAACAGATCCTGCGAGTCCTTAACACGCTCACACCCAGGGAGCAGAGGGTGCTCAAACTAAGGTTCGGGCTCGAGGATGGGCGGAGCCGCACCCTGGAGGAGGTCGGCCGGGAGTTCAAGGTAACCCGAGAGAGAATCAGGCAGATTGAAGCCAAGGCATTGCGCAAGCTGCGCCATCCCACCCGCAGCAGAAAGCTCAAGGACTATCTCGAGTAGGCAGCACTCGTCACCCCAATTGCCTAGTACCATCCAACCTGGCTTCTCATCCTTTTGGGCGATTTGTGCCCAGAGGGTTTGACAAACGGGACGTTCCGTGTATACTTTCTCGTAACCTCGGCCAAGGAGGCGCAAATGGGCTGCATATTCGGTCCCATATTTGGCATCATAAAGACCATCCTGGCCATCATCGGCCTGATAACCGTGATAGTGGGCGTGGTTATCGGGCTGTTTGTGTGGCAGATGACCAAACCGCCCGCCATCGAAGGCGAGATGCACCCTGTTGAGTACTCGCAGGAAGCCGCAGAGAGCTTCAACAGCAAGTGGGACGAGTTCATCGAGGCAACCCCGGGCGAACCTGTGGTGATGCAGTTGACCGAGCAGGAAGTCAGCTCGAAGGCCCAGGACATGGTGGACTCACTGGGCGTGCCAATGGACGTGGAAAGGGTCTGGGTGAACTTCGAACCGGGCAGCGTGAGGTGCTGGATATCCATCAAAGGCAAGCTTGGCCCTCTGACTCTTTACGCAGCCGCCAGAGGGGAGGTGGACATCTATGAGCGAGCGGACGGCAAGACCGTGCTCTGGTACAGGATAGACCCCGACGGCCTCAGTCTGCCGAGCTGGTTCAGGGACTTCATCCAGGACAAGATCGAGGGAGCCCTGGACATAGAGAATCTGATGGAAGGGGAGTATGAGCTGCCCGAGGACATGGAGATCAGCCTGACCGACCTTAGCGTGGAAGAAGTGTCTGGAGAGTACGTCTTGCAGGTCGAGGGGCTTGTACTCGAGCAGGGGTGATTCCGTCCTGCGACGAACGAACGAGAAGGGAGCCCGCCGTGACGGCGGGCTCCCTCTTTTGAGCAAGCGGTCCCAGGGTTGGCCTGCCCTGTGTGGGCAGCCAACCCCAGGCAAAACGCCCTACTTCATTCTGGAAAGCAGGTGCCGCGCTTTACCCGAATCTAGCTGCTTCATCAGCTTCTGGACTTCGCGGAACTGGTTCAATAGCTGGTTGATATCCTGGGGGGTGGTCCCGCTGCCCCGGGCGATGCGGCGACGTCGGCTGCCGTCGATTATCTCGGGGTGACGGCGCTCCTCCGAGGTCATGGACAGCACTATGGCCTCAACCTTCTTCATTTGCTTCTCGTCCACGCCCTCGGGCAGGCGTCGAGCCACAGAGGAGAGGCCGGGGATCATGTCTACCAACTGGCCCAGGGGCCCCATCTTTCTCACGTGCTGTAGCTGATCCAGGAAGTCCTCCAGGTCAAACTTGGCAGAGCGAAGCTTCCTCTCCATCTCCCTGGTCTTCTTCTCGTCCATCACCGACTGCGCCTTCTCGATGAGGGTGAGCATGTCTCCCATGCCAAGAATACGAGAGGCCAGGCGGTCAGGATAGAATGGCTCGAGGGCGTCGACCTTCTCTCCGATCCCGATGAACTTGACGGGCACGCCGGTAACCGCCTTGATGGAGAGGGCAGCACCGCCACGAGCGTCACCGTCCATCTTGGTGAGAACAAGCCCGGTCAACCCCACCCGGGCATTGAACTCCTCAGCTATGCGCACCGCCTCCTGGCCCATCATGGCATCAACCACCAGCATGATCTCGGAGGGCTGGAGTGCGTCTTTCACGTCAGCCATCTCTCTCATCAAGGCCTCATCCACGTGCAGGCGGCCCTGGGTGTCAACCACCAGCCAGTTGGCAGCGATTTCCCTGGCGCGCTCGAGCGCCTGGGTACATATGGCCGCCGGCGCTACCTTGTGGTCGGTAGCATAGACGGGTATGTCCAGTTGCCTGCCCAGAACAGTAAGCTGATCGATGGCAGCGGGGCGACGGGTGTCGGCAGCCACCAGCAACGGGTGTTGGCCTGAGCGTCTCAGGTGCAAGGCCAGCTTTGCCGCCGTGGTGGTCTTGCCACTGCCCTGAAGGCCCACCAGCATCAACCTCGAAGGTGGTCGCCCTGCGGGGACCAGCGCCGTCTGTTTGCCGCCGAGCGTAGTAACAAGCTCTTCATGGACAATCTTCAGCACCAACTGCGCTGGAGTCAGGCTTTCCAGGACATCCCCGGCCAGTACCCGTTCCCTTACCCTGGCAGTGAAGTCCTTCACCACCTTGAGGTTCACATCTGCTTCCAGGAATGCCAGCCGTACTTGGCGCAGTGCCTCGTCTACGTCCTTCTCGCTCAGCCTGCCTTTGCCGCCCAGCTTCTTGAAAACGTCGCCGACTTTCTCTGCGAGAAGCTCAAACACGGACTTCCTCCCAAAGACATTGTATTGCAAGCCCGGTGACACAGCAAGGAGGGGTATACCGCCAGACCAGATCAGCGATTGCCCTGGAGAAGACGTCTCGATGTCCATCGCCGATCTGGACCTCTCCCAGACCGCTTGACGAGGCAGCCGAAGCGGGCTGGCCTTGCCAGCACGGGGTGGTGTATCATATGGGGGGTGGTGTGGAGGTGAGACCGCGGTCAGCAGAAGAAAATGAAGATCCTGGTGATTCACGGGCCAAATCTGAACCTTCTGGGAAAGAGAAACAGGCAGGTCTACGGAGACAAGACCCTGGAGGAGGTCAATCGCCTGCTTCAGGAGGTGGCGGCAGACCTGGACATAGAGGTGGTCACCTTTCAGTCGAACAGCGAGGGGGCGCTCATCGACTTCATCCAGGAGGAGTCGCCTGCTGCTGACGGCATAGTAATCAACCCGGGGGCGTTGACCCACTATGGACTGTCCCTGCGCGACGCCCTCGCAGACTCCAATCTCCCTGTAGTCGAGGTGCACCTGTCCAACATCTACTCGCGCGAAGAGTTCCGGCAGGAGTCCGTGATCGCTCCCATCGCCAGAGGCCAGGTTTGCGGCCTCGGCTGGAGGGGGTATGTCGTCGCTCTAAGAACCCTTGTAGCTGAACTGAAAGGAAGCAGTCCCTGACCGCCAGCGCACGCTGCGACCTGTGTCGCATTCTCCTCGACGGACCAAATGGTAGACTGACAGGCCGACCATCAACCCAAAGGCTCAAGCTTGGCAGCAAGTGATCGACTGGAAAGGCTGCGCCGGCAGCTCCGTGACGAGGGGTTGGATGGCGCAATCATCTCATGCCCGGAAAACCAGCGCTACCTCGCCGGCTTTACTGGCGGCACCGGGTTGCTCATCGTGTCGCAGGACGCTGTCATCCTGGGTACCGACTTCATCCATTTCGAGCAAGCCAAGAAAGAGGCCACTGGTGTTCAAGTTGTCCGAGTGAAGGGGGGGATGACCGAGGGTCTTTCCCAGCTGGTGCACGATCAGGTGATACGAAGGCTGGGCTTCGAGGCAGAGGCACTGACCTTCGCAGAGCATGAGCGGATGCTCAAGGAAGCAGACAAGCTGCGGATCGAGCTGGTGCCCACCGAAGGGCTGGTGGAATCGCTCCGGGCGG
>Ga0180300_10001315_pt1 | contig 11467 bp, 7 predicted proteins | sample GuaBasSediGuay15_FD_121798 | JGI IMG/M metagenome (GOLD analysis project Ga0180300, IMG submission 121798) | Subseafloor sediment microbial communities from Guaymas Basin, Gulf of California, Mexico - Guay15, Core 4569-2, 21-24 cm | ecosystem: Environmental > Aquatic > Marine > Hydrothermal... | reverse complement strand
TTTGCAGGCTATTGAAAATATTTTAGATAATCCTTACAACGGTTCTCAACTAATTTTCTCTAAAGAAAAAGAAACAAAATAATTTTTTTAATTTTTAAATTAACTTCAAAGTATCTTGAATAATCTTTTAAATATTTAAAAACAAATTTAAATATGGCAGAAGAACTTTACAGATATGAGATTCTTGTTGATGGAAAAGTTGTGTGGAGTGGTTTAAATCCAGAAATGAAATTTGATGAAATTAGAAAAAAGTATCCGAACAAAAAAGTTGGAATCGCTTGGGTTCCTGGTAAAGGTATTTTAATTGCTTAAAATGGAAAAAACTTTTGAATACAAAGAGCAGGAATCTGCAATATTTGGACAAGTAAAAAGGCCAATAATAGAAATAGAAGTATTTTCAAAATTGAAAAATATTTGGATACCTTTGTATAAGGTATTTTAATATTTGAAATAAATCTATTATGCCTCAAAAAAATTCTTCAAAAATTGAAGAAAAACAAATTAATGCTGTAAAGGATTTTTGTTCCAATATTCTAAAAGAATACAAAAAAGTTATAAAATCAATCTGGCTGCTAAAACAAGAAACTGAGAAGTCAAAGGATTTGTTAACAATTATTTTGCTTGATGATACAAAAAAAGTTGATGGAATTACAAAAAAGAAGATTGAAACAAAGGTTTTGGAAGAAGAAAGAAAAATTAAAAAGAAATACGGAATCTCTATTTACTCAAGTTTTTATTTGCTTTCTGATTATTGGGATTTGATAAAGCACGGTTCTCCAACAGTTTTCTGTGAAATCAGGGAAGGAATTCCGATTTATGATCCAAGCGGATTTTTTGTTCCTCTAAAGAAATTGTTATTACAGGGAAAAATTCCTGGAACAAAGGAGGCTATGAGAGATTTAATTGCAAGAGCTCCATCAAGGATAAAAAGAGTTGAACTCCTGTTCAAAACTAAAATTCTTGAACATTTGTTTAATGCCGTTGTTGAAGCAGGGCAAGCACCACTAATTTTAATTGGTGTAGCACCGCCAATACCAAAAAAAGTCGCAGAAAATCTTAAAATTCACTTTGTTAGAAAAAAACAACTTGAAGCAGAATATGCAAAATACTGCGATGAAATTGTAAAATATTGGAAAAAATTTGAGCATGGGAAAATAAAAGTTGATTGGGAAGACATTGATGAGATTGCAGAGAAAACAGCAAGATTTATTTCAAGGATGGAAAAATTGGTTGATGATATTGAAAAGTAGATATTATCATTTCAATTAAACAATTATGAATATTAGAAGCACTAAAAACATTCAGAGACTTTGAGGAATTTGAGCTAAGATATTCGTTTTGTGTGAAAAATGATTATAAATTAAATGGAAGATTTTGAGAAAATAGAAGAAATTCTACACCATTGAATCTAAACTAAAATTTTGTTAAAGTGCAAAATCTTGGGTTTTCTTCGAGATTTGCTCTTTAAATAGTTTAAATATTATTATATTGTGGTTAAAATGGATGTAGATGAGATAGTTGAAGGGGTTTTAAAACTGGTGGATCAAGAGGGTGCCCAAATAACTGACTTAGTAGTAGAAGCCCTATATGAAGGTACAATTAGATGTAAGTCTATTAAGGATGAATATCTGCAAAAAGATGATGTTAAAAAAGCTATGGAAGTATACACAAAAATAGCTAGGATGTATAATCAAATCGCAGATAGAATTCAAGATGCAAAACAGTGTGAGATCTTAAGAATGATATCTGATTTCTGGATTCAAAGTAGGAATATAGAATCAGAATTATTAAAAGAAAAAAAGCATGAAAGAACAGTACTACCTAAAGAATATATGGAGAAACAAGAGGGTATAGTATACTAAGATAAAATGATTTCCTCAAAAATATTGGTTGATGAATTAATGGATTGAAAAATAATTATGTCAGATATTCTGGCTCTGTAACTTTCTTCTTCTCCTTCTTTGTTATAGCTGTTTTTAAAGCCTTATCAAATTCTTCATAACTCTTTGCTACTGCTTCTGGAATAGAAGGTCTCATTTTCTTCAAAGTTTCTTCAAAGTGTTTCTTTTCAACTTTATCAACTTTTTTATTTTCTAAATTTTCTCTTAATGCACGCATTGCAGATTCTCTACATAATGATTCCAAATCAGCACCAGAGAAATTTTTTGTCTTCTTTGCTAATTCCTCTAAGTCCACATCTTTAGATAAAGGAATGCCTCTTGTGTGTATCTTTAAAATTTCAAGCCTTGCTTTCTCATCTGGAGCCGGAACTAAAATATGTCTATCAAATCTGCCCGGTCTTAACAGAGAATAATCAATAATATCAGGCCTGTTTGTTGCAGCCATTACTACCACATTTTTAAGTTCTTCTATTCCACTCATTTCTGTTAACAATTGGGAAACCAAAGTATCAACAACTTCTGTTCTACCAATTCCCCTAGTATGAGTCATTGCATCAATTTCATCAAAGAAGATTATTGAAGGAGCAGCCTGTTTTGCTTTTCTGAAAATTTCCCTTAATTTTTTTTCACTTTCACCAACATACTTACTCAGCAATTCAGGTCCTTTAACTGAAATAAAGTTTGCTCCAGATTCATTTGCAACAGCCTTTGCAAGCAAAGTTTTTCCAGTTCCAGGAGGCCCATAAAGCAATATTCCTTTTGGAGGAGTTATGTGAAAATGCTTAAATTTATCAGGATATTTCAAAGGCCATTCCACAACTTCTTTTAATTTTTGCTTAACCTCTTCCAATCCTCCAATATCTTCCCATTTTACATTTGGAATTTCAACAAGAACCTCTCTCATCGCAGAAGGCTCTACTTTTTGCATTGCATAATTGAAATCTTCTTTGTTTACAGTTAGTTTATCTATTATTTCTCTTGGCAATTCTTTATCTTTTATCCCAGAAATATCTGGAAGGACTCTTCTCAAAGCATGCATTGCCGCTTCCTTACATATTGATTCAATATCTGCACCAACATAACCATGAGTTTTTTCAGCTAATTCTTTCAAATCAACATCTTTTGCCAAGGGCATATTCCTTGTGTGAATCTGAAAAATTTCCAATCTTCCACTTTGGTTTGGGACTCCGAGTTCAATTTCCCTATCAAACCTTCCCGGTCTTCTTAATGCAGGGTCAAGAGAATCAGGCCTGTTTGTTGCACCTATGACAATTACTTGCCCCCTTGCTTTCAACCCATCCATCATTGTAAGCAATTGCGAAACAACTCTTCTCTCAACTTCTCCAACAACTTCTTCTCTCTTCGGAGCAATTGCATCAATCTCATCAATAAATATTATTGAAGGAGCATTCTTTTCAGCATCTTCAAAAATTTTCCTTAAGTTTTCTTCACTATTATGAGCAAAAATACCTCCATAACCTGAAATAAAGTTTTGTGTAGGTTCTACGGAAATATCATACACAAATTCAGGATTTTCTTTTAATTCTTCTACTTTCACAACTTTATCTAAGAATATATCTTGTGCCAATAAATTCTTGAGAAGTAAATTTCCTTTTGTTGAATTTAGTACATTTACTCCTATTGTCTCAAGATTTTTCCATTTTGTAATTTCTAAACACTCTGTTGGTATTCTATCTCTCTTTGAGAATTTCTTTTTTTCTACATAGTCAAGCAACATCATATTTTTCTCTAAAGACAAAAAGCCTATTTCTCTAAATCTGGTTAAATTTTCATAATCTGCAAAGTAAACTCTTTTTTGTTTCCTTCCTTTCCTTGGACAAACTCTTGCTACAATACCAAACATTAATAATAAATAAAGTACATCATCCGCTAATTTTTCACTTTCTGTAGAAATTTCTACCATGCCATTTTTTTTGTTTATGCTTCCATCTCCTGAGAAATATCCTCTTAAGAAAGCACTTAAATTTTCTCTGGATAAATTAAACACAAATTCAGGTATTTTTTTTCTTCTTGCTCCTCCTTCAAATCCTAATACATATTTCATTAATTTTCCTAAAACTGTAGAACACACTATAACTTCAGCAGAGTTTTTATTTTTTCTATAAATTGTAACTTTGTCAAATAAAGTTGTACATAATCTTACAATTTCATCTAATTCTTGAGCATTTATACTCAATCTTACTTCATTTTTGTTTGTATAAGAACCTTCCGCAATCCATAAACCGAAGAATAGGCATAAGTTCTCTGTAAATTCTAAAACAGCAGGAATACTTTTCCCTTTTGAATAAATTTTTATTTTTTCTTTATTAATATTTATCTTTGCCTCCTCAATTACTCTTAAAAATTTGGAAATTCTTACACCTATATTCTTGTTTAGAATATCATATAGATATTTTTTCTTTACATTTAAAATTTTAGCAACATTATCCATGCCCAATCTATCTACAGATTCTCTCAGAACTCTTCTTATATAATCTCCTTTAACAAACAATCCATAATCTTTATTTTTTAACTTCTCCAACAAATCTATTTTCTTAATAGGTCTTGGAGAGAAAGGTAATTTCTTAGGAATGATAATATAAGATTTACCTTCTACTAAATCAGATGTTTTTATATCTTTTATACCATTTTTATCAATTGTAAATAAGGAATGATAATCTGTAACCCTTATTTTTCTTCCTGTTTTTGTTGTTATCTCAAATATCTTTGAATTATTTCTGTGTTTTATAAATCCTTTAATATCTGAAAATATAATCTTTCCATTTTCATCAAAACAAGCAACCTTAACTTTTTTTCTATTCTCAACAATTTCTCCTATAGGTACTCTTTTTATTAAATTATCTTCAAGAATTATAATTTTTTCATCTCCTGGAAGAGATTGACCATACCACTTACTGTTATGCAAGAACAGCAAATCCGCAACAAAACTATCTTTATCAACTGTAAAATCATAAAGCTCTCTTTTACCTAAATACTCAATTTTATTTATCTTTGTAAAAGAAACATCATCTCTAGATAAGCATTTAAATTCTTTTTCTATCTCTTCAGTTATTATATTGTTTTTCTCAGCTATCTCATACAATTTCTTCATCGCATATTTTGTAAAATCTCTTTTATTATACACATAAATATCAAAATTTCTATATTCAGAATAAGGAAGTTTTTTTCTAATAGCACTTATCAACAATTTAGGGAATGGAATCTTTTTAAACTCTCTATTACCTTTTATTTTATTTATCTCCTGTAATTTTTTCATTTTTCCAGTACAACCAATTTTTGAAAATTTCCTTCTTCCTTCTCTACCCCTAACAACAAGCTTATACATCAATCCTTTTTTAGTGTTATGTTCTTTTAATTTTGTCATTATTCCCAATTTCAACTGCATTAAATTTTTTAATTCCTTTAAAAACTCTTTATCTTTACTGTATAGCACAGGTGTTGTGTAAGTATTCTTCCCTTTAACAATATTAACAGACCCATCTCCTTCAAAATAACCTTTTACAAAACTTCCTATCTCCTCTTTTGATAATTTATAAAAATATGCTGGAATTACCAATTTATTATTTTTTGTATATCCAAGAAGTTTTAAATATTCTACAAGAACTTTTGAGTAAAAAACTACTCTGGATTTATACTCTTTAACTTTCTCAATTCCAAAAAGATCTCTTAATAATTTCTTGAATTTATCTTTAAGATATTTTTCATTATTTGAAAACACAATTGAATCTTCAAATATGGAACCTTCAGAAACTATTAAACCAAGGAATTCCATTAATTCTTTGTTCATTTGTTTAGGTAATCTTATGAAATTGCTTCTGTCCTGATTTTTGCTTTTTAATGCGTATTTGCCATTTCTCTCAATTAGATTCGGTATCTTTCTTAAATCTATTTTTAGATTTTCTTCAGGCAATTCAATCTTATCTACTTTTGCTACAAAATCCTTCTCTTTTAATTCCTGTAGTTTTTTCCATTTGAACTCTCCATTTTCGTACACCAAAAACGGCTGATTTGGAGAGACTGTAAGTTCAATTCCGTCATCAAAAGAAACTTTATAAGAAGGGGCTTTTAATTTTGTTATGTGAGTTATCTTCCCTTTCTCAATTCCATTTTTTGTAAAAGAAAATGTTGATATTGGTTTTTTCAATTCTTTAACTTTTATGTGATCATCTCTTACAAAACTTCCTTCACTTCCATATATTTCTTCTGCTTTAATATATCCTTTAGGGTTTGTAAATATTTTAGTTTTTCCATCCACGCACATGATTTCAGGACCTGCAATTGAATAAAAATTTGCGCCGCTCTCATTTGCAACAGCCTTTGCAAGCAAAGTTTTTCCAGTTCCAGGAGGACCATATAATAAAACTCCTTTTGGAGGTTTTACTCCGAGTCTCTGGAAAAGTTCCGGATGCCTTATTGGCAATTCAATAACTTCCCTAACAGCATCTATTTCTTTTTTTAGACCACCAATATTTTCATAAGTTACTTCTGGAATTCTCTCCTCTTCTGAAATTTTAACACTTTTTGATAAAACTTCCACCTCTGTTTCCTCACCAACAAATCCTCCTTCCCTTGGCGATGTTTCAACAACAATAAATTTTATATCTCCAAAAAATGCAACTCTTCTAAATGGAGTTTCTTCAAAAAACATTTTAAAGATATCCGGAATTTCATCTTCATCAAAGAAGTTTCTATCTCTCCTTCTCACAACAGGATTTGGAATAAATATATCTCCTTTTATAAATGGTCTCTTATATAAGTTCTGCTTTATATATTCTGGGTTTATATGTATCATTACACCTTCTTGGGCAGGGGCAACCACAATTCTTCTAATTTCTTTTAAATCTGCTCTTCTAACCTTAACTTTTTCACCAACTCCTGTTTTACAATTCCTCCTTGTTATTCCATCCATCCTTATAATATCAAGTCCAACATCACTTGGATATGACCTGACAGCAATTAAATAAGTTTTTCTTTTCCCTTCAACCTCTATATAGTCACCTTCTCTAACACCAATTTTTTTCATGAAATTAGAACTCAATCTTGCGAATCCTCTTCCATAGTCTTGTCTGTTCGCAGACAGTTCTCCAACTGTCAGTTCAATTTCTTCAGGCATAATTAACTTTTTTTAAAATTATATATTGAATAGAAAATTTTCACAAAGTAAAAATTGCCCTACTCCTTTTAAAACATAAAACAAAAGAAAAATGTATTTTAACTGAATTATGTCACTGGAATAAACAATCTTGTATTAGGACAGTTTATGACCTCTACCATAATTCCTTTTATGTTTTCTAATTCTGTCCCAAAATTTATCTCTCTTTTTTCAGATTTTGGAATAAAAGTTTTTATTTCTTTTACCAATGCTTTTTGGTTTACATCAATAAGAGCATAAATTCTATAACCATCTACTGGAGCACCAATATTTTGCAAAGTTACGCTCCCTTCTTTTGTTTCAGGATTATAACTAAAATTATAATAATATACTTCTAGATTTTTACACATCTCTATCCCAGACAACTTTGCCTGTGTATAATTCATGGCCCAAGTTCCAACAATTGCTGCAATTGCTGTACTAAAAGCTATTAAAAGCACACTTGCCACTATTGGAGAAATACCCTTTAATTTATCCCCCATATATATATTCAAATTATAATAAAAACTTATGCCACGGTAGCTCAATGAAACTGCAAATTTATAATACTTGCGGTTTTGAGCAATTGGCAGAGCAGCGGTCTTGTAAACCGCAGGTTAAGGGTTCAAGTCCCTTCCGTGGCTGACTTGTTTACTTATATAGCCTCTTTACTTAATAGCGAAAGAACTAAAAACTATGGAAAGTATTTTCCGTGGCTTAAAAGTCATGTCTAAAATTATATAAATACTTTTGTCTAATAAATAATATTATGGACATTAAATTAACAAGAAAACAGCTAAACGAAATCTGGTTTTTAAGGAAGGATAAAAAGATAGCCTACAGAGCAGAGATAATTCTTTTAGCTTCCGAAGGTTACAAACCAAAAGACATAGCTGAGATAGTGGAGCTCAGCAAACCTAATGTTATAAAATGGATAAAAAGATTTAAGGAAAAAGGAATAGAAGGTTTATATGATAAGAAAAGAAGAGGAAGAAAGCCAAAGTTTAAAGATGAAATAAGAAAGAAGATAGCAAAGATTATCCAGAAAACTCCAAGAGAACATGGAATTCCAGTAGCTACTTGGAGCATTAGATTGTTAAAAGCTTTTTTGGAGAAACAAGGGATTGAGATAAGCAGAGCAAGGTTGCATCAAATCATAAGGGAAGAAGGAATAACTTGGAGAAAAGCGAAGATGGAAATCAAGAAAAAGGATAAGGAGTATGCAAAGAAAAAGCTGAGAATTTTGAAGTTAATCAAGGAAAAACCTCCTTACAGCGTGGTTTTCTTTTTTGATGAGAAAGGACCAATAGGAATAAAAAAGTTCGGAGGATATTCTTGGATAAAAAAGGATTGCACAAAATCAGTTCCAATAAACCAGAAGACAAAAGGAAAACTTTGCTTTTTCGTTGCTTATGATCCACATAATGATAAAATAGTTTGCAAATCTTATGAGAGAAAAACAAGCGTGGAGTTTGTTGATTTCCTTCATTATTTGTCTTCCAAGACAAAGGGAACAATCTATTTAATCTTGGATAATTGCCCGACACACTATGCTAAGAGAGTGAGGGAAGCTTTAGATAGAATAAAGAGGATTGTTTTTATTCCAACTGCTAAATACGCTCCTGAAATGAACTGGGTTGAGAGGAAGTTGCTGGATATGCAGAGACAAGTTTTTGATAATACGGAATTTGAATCATCTGAAGATATGGCGAGAAAAGTTTACGAATGGGTTGAGTGGTATAATAGTGGAAAGAGGGTGTAAAAGTGTTCTATGAATTATTGGACAGGACACTTAAATTATACAAAAAAAATTCGCCGAGAGCAGGATTCGAACCTGCGCTCCCAAAAAGGGAACCTGGTCTCAAGCCAGGCGCGTTAGACCGCTCCGCCATCTCGGCATAATAAATTTTAAATTTTCTCTTTACTTTTCTTTTTAATATATTATGTTTGAACTCTGGACAGAAAAATACAGGCCAAAGAAATTAGATGAAATTGTTGGACAAGAAGAAGTTGTAAAAAGACTAAAAGGTTTTGTTGGGAAAAATTCAATTCCTAATTTGTTATTTGCTGGAATGCAAGGTACTGGTAAAACCACTACTGCTTTAGCTTTAGTGAATGAATTAAAGTTAAAAGATAATTTTATAGAAACAAATGCTAGCGTAACACCAGATACTCCAATTATGATTAGAGAAAAAGGTAGGATTAGGAGAACAAATTTTGGTGAATTAGCTGATAGGTTTTTTAAAGATAACAAGACAAAATATGCAAAAACAGAAAACTTAGAGATTTTATCGTTAGATAAAGACTACAATCCAAAATTTCTCCCAGTATCATATATTTCAAGACATAAAGTAGATAAAATAGCAAAAATAAAATATGAAGGAGGAGAAATAAAAACAAGTTTGGACCATTCTGTTATTATTCTTGATGATGCAGGTAACTTAATTCCAAAAAAAGTCTCTGAATTAAAAAATGATGATTTGCTTATTTCATTTTCTAAAGAATTTGAAGGAAAAAATATTAATTTAAATTTTGAGGAATTTAAGCCCGAACCAAATCCAAAGATAAAGAAAGTGCTGAAAAATAAAAAAATAAATAAAAAGCTTTCTTGGTTGTTTGGAACTTATTTAGCAGAAGGTTGTGTAACTTTTAGAGGAAACACAAGCGGACAATTAATCTTTGTTTTTGGATACCCACAAGAAATAGAAATTGTAGAAAAAGTTCAGAATATAATTTCAGATAATTTTGAATTGGATAGTAAAGCAATAATTGGATTTTCCGGCTTTGATAGGTCAAAAGGAAGTTCTATACAAGTTAGAATTTTTAATACCCAGCTAGCAAAATTCTTCTGCAAGAATTTTTATGGTTCTAAAGAAAAGAATGCTAGAACAAAGAGAGTTCCTAATTTTATATATTCCTGCACTATTCCAAACAAAATAGAATTCTTGAAAGGTTACTTAAACGATGGTACTGGAGAATTTGACAAGTATGTAAGATATTCATCAAGATCTAAAGAAAATTTAATAGATATTGCTTGGCTTGGTAGACTTTCAGGGTTAAATACAACTTTATTTGAAGGTGAATCAAGAATTGTTTGGGGTTTATCTTCTTACTCTCATGTAAGTTCAGAGCTCATATCAGCAAAGCCTATTATAAATCTATTAAGAAAGTTGGATCACAAAATAGATTTTAACTGGAGATATTTATTAAGACACCAACTTTATTCAAAGAAGAGCAAAAGAGTTACAAAAGATTTAATTATAAAAATAATAAATAAACTTAATATAAAAGATGAGAGAATAGATGAAATCTTAAAACTTGTAAATTCACCCATTTTCTCTGTTTTAATAAAAGAAATAAAAATTGAAAAATACGATGGTTTTGTTTATGATGTCTCTGTCCCCTCTACTGAAATGTTTTGGGGTGGTACAACACCTATTTTATTACACAATTCAGATGAACGAGGGATAGACACCATACGCATGAAAATAAAAGATTTTGCAAGAACCAAACCTATTGGAAAAGCAAATTTTAAAATTATTCTTTTAGATGAAGCAGATGCTTTGACAAAGGATGCTCAGCAAGCTTTGAGAAGAACAATGGAAAATTACTCCGAAACATGCAGATTTATTTTAGATTGCAACTATTCATCAAAACTAATTGAACCAATTCAGTCAAGGTGTGTTGTTTTTAGGTTTAGACCTATCACACAAGAAGACATAAAAAAGTATTTTGAGAGAATAGAGAAGGGAGAAAACATAAAAATAAAAGAGGATGCAATTTCAGCAATTTATAAGGAGTGCGGTGGTGATTTGAGAAAAGCGACAAATATCTTGCAAGCATGCGCTTCAATAGATAAAGAGATATCAGAAGACACAGTCCTTGAAGTTATAGGAAAAGCAAAAAGAAAAGATATTGAAAAACTTCTTAACCTTGCAATAGGTGGAAAATTCTTGGAATCAAGAAAAAAACTTTATAACCTAATGATTGATCAAGGTGTAAGTCCGGATGATTTGCTTAAGCAAATTTATTCACAAATCTTTGAATTAGAAATAGATGATAATGAAAAATTGAGAATAATAAAACTGCTTGCAGATTATGAATTTAGAATTGTTGAAGGCTCTAATCCTTTAATTCAAATTGAGGCTTTTTTAGCAAATTTAAAAGAATGAAATATGACAATTGCACCAAAAATTTTCAGGTTAAACAATTTTGAAAATGTCGGGAAAAAAGGAGAGATATATTCAAAAACAAAAATTTCTGTTGCTTCAACTCTATTTCAATATAACAAAAAAGTTCCTTATATTACCGCACTGATTAAGACAGAGGATAAGCTTGTTTTTGGTTTGGTTGATGAGGATAATGTAGAAATAGGAGATAAAGTTGTGGCGAGAATTGGAAAATTGGGGATTAC
>Ga0180300_10001314_pt1 | contig 11469 bp, 14 predicted proteins | sample GuaBasSediGuay15_FD_121798 | JGI IMG/M metagenome (GOLD analysis project Ga0180300, IMG submission 121798) | Subseafloor sediment microbial communities from Guaymas Basin, Gulf of California, Mexico - Guay15, Core 4569-2, 21-24 cm | ecosystem: Environmental > Aquatic > Marine > Hydrothermal... | reverse complement strand
CATCACCAACGACGGCGCCACCGTCCTCGACGAGATCGACGTCCAGCACCCGGCGGCGAAGATGATGATCGAGGTCGCGAAGACCCAGGACGACGAGGTCGGCGACGGGACGACGACGGCGGTCATCCTCTCCGGGGAGCTGCTGAAGAAGGCGGAGGACCTGCTCGAGCAGAACATCCACCCGTCCATCATCATCTCCGGCTACCAGAAGGCGTCCGAGAGGGCGATGGAGACGCTGGAGAAGCTGGCCATCGACGTCGACCTCGACGACAGGGAGACCCTGATGAAGCTGGCGACCACCTCCATGCGGAGCAAGGCGGTCTCCCTAGCTAGGACCCACCTGGCGGGGATCGCCATCGACGCCATCATGCAGATCATCGAGGAGCGGGACGGCGAGATCATCGCCGACGTGGACAACGTCCAGATCATCAAGAAGGAGGGGAAGAGCCTCGAGGAGACGGAGCTCGTGAGGGGGATCATCATCGACAAGGAGGTCGTCCACGCCGGGATGCCCAAGAGGATCGAGAACGCCAAGATCGCCCTCATCGACGCCCCCCTCGAGGTGGAGAAGACGGAGTTCGACGCCGAGATCAGGATCCGCAGCCCCGACGCCATCAAGGCGTTCCTCGACCAGGAGGCCGAGATGCTTAAGAAGATGGTCGAGAGGGTGAAGGAGGCGGGCGCCAACGTCCTCTTCTGCCAGAAGGGCATCGACGACGTCGCGCAGCACTTCCTCGCCAAGGAGGGCATCCTCGCCGTCAGGCGGGTGAAGAAGTCCGACATGGAGAAGCTGGCGAAGGCGACCGGCGCCAAGATCGTCTCGAACCTGGCCGATCTGAAGGAGTCCGACCTGGGCGCCTGCGAGGTTGTGGAGGAGCTGAAGGTCGGCGACGACAAGATGGTCTTCGTCGAGGGTTGCAAGGACCCGAGGGCCGTCGCCATCTTCATCCGGGCGGGCCTCGAGCGGATGATCGACGAGGCGGAGCGGGCGATGAACGACGCCCTCTACGTCGTCTCCGACATCGCCGAGCTCGCCAAGATGGTGCCGGGCGGCGGCGCCATAGAGATGGAGCTGTCCAAGGCCGTCAGGTCCTACGCGAGGCAGGTGGGCGGCAGGGAGCAGCTCGCCATCGAGGCCTTCAGCGACGCCCTCGAGGTGGTGCCGAAGACCCTCGCGGAGAACGCCGGCCTCGACGTCCTCGACACCATGGTGGCGCTGAAGGCGGCCCACGAGAAGGAGGACGGCTTCGCCATGGGCGTCAACGTCTACAAGGAGGGCATCATCGACATGCTGGAGCAGGGGGTCGTCGAGCCGATGGCGGTGAAGATGCAGGCCATCAAATCCGCCGTCGAGGTCGCGTCCATGATCCTGCGGATCGATGATGTCGTCGCCGCCAGCTCCCAGAAGGAGGAGGAAGGCCCCGGCGGGGCCGGCGGCATGGGCGAGGAGCCCGACTTCGGCGAGTAGCCATCTCAACCCCTTTTTCTGACCCGGGCCCAGCGTGTCTGGGCCCAGCGCCTTTTTCCTGGAGCAAGGCTTAACCAGAGAGAGCTCCATTTAGGTTCGATCTGATATGTTGAGGACCAACAGGGACAAGCTGGTCAAGGTCTCCGTCATCGGCGAGGTCGTCAGTCCCGTGGTGGGCTCGGCCATCTACAAGGTCTCGGCCGACGGGGAGCCGGTCATCCTGCCCGGGGTCGGCGGCATCACCTACAACATCCGGGTCGGTGACCCCGCCTGCGGGTGGATGGCCGACCACGTGGAGCCGGGGGTGAGCCTTGAGAACCGGGTCTCGGACTCCCGGATGCCGCAGGCCCAGAGCCGGGCGCTGAACGTGCTGAGCTGCATCGGCAACGAGGCGGTGGTGGTGAAGGGGGACGCGAAGGGCGAGAAGGGGGTCGTCGTCGGCAAGCACGGCGGCATAGAGCACGTGATGGTGGACTTCCCGCCCGAGGTCATGGAGAAGCTGGTCATCGAGGACAGGGTGATGGTGAAGGCCTACGGCGTCGGCCTCAAGCTCCTCGACCTACCCGAGGTGAGGGTGTTCAACATGGACCCCGGCTTCCTCGACGCCCTCGACCCGAGGATCGTGGATGGGGAGCTGGAAGTCCCCGTCACCCACCGGGTCCCCGCCGCCATCATGGGCTCCGGCCTGGGCAGGAGCCACGTCGCCTCCGGCGACTACGACATCACCCTCTTCGACGACGAGACCGTAGCCGAGTACGGCCTGGAGGACCTCCGCCTCGGAGACCTCGTCGCCATCATGGACGCGGACAACAGCTACGGCCGCATCTACAGGAAGGGCGCCGTCACCATCGGCATCGTCACCCACAGCAACTGCGTCATTGCGGGCCACGGCCCCGGCGTCACAACCCTCCTCACATCGAAGACAGGCAAGATCAAGCCCATCATCGACGAGAAAGCGAACATAGCCCACATACTGAAGCTGAGGGACGACCTCTAGCCCCTATTTTTCCATCGTGCTCGATGCGGTGGAAAATTTAAATCTAGGCTCTGTGAACTGTCTATAGCTCCTGTGCTCCGGTCGTCTAGTCCGGTCAAGGATACGGGCCTCTCGAGCCTGTGATCCCGGGTTCAAATCCCGGCCGGAGCACCATTTTAGTCATAAACATCTGCTAATAAAGAGGAGCCTTCATCTTGACGGAGTGAATGCCAATTTTTCACCTGGTGATTCATCCTTAGTCTAGGAATCTTTTAATGCTGAAGGCGGCGATAGTTCCTAGTGTCTCGGGGGCGGGGGTTCCCGAGTGGCCAAAGGGGGCAGGCTTAGGACCTGCTGGACAAGTCCTACGTGGGTTCGAATCCCACCCCCCGCACCATTTTACTGGTAATTTTCATTCAGTTTTTCATGGATAATGCAGAGACCATCAAGCGAAGGACGATACGTCTATCCTGTCATTCATGGAGATGGAGACGATAGGAAAGCGCTTGTCGAGAGGCGAAAGTTCGTGATCGAGTACGTGGGGAACCTCCTGCAAGAGGAGAAGGTATATCGCTCGAAAAGTTAATTGGTAATAATTTTTAGCGTTAACTTCGCCTCTCTCATTTTTATATCATTATCGCTGTTAAATAATGCTAGATACGGGTGATCGAGTTGGGCAGGAACAAGAAGTATTCCGGATACAGGGCGTTCCAATACCTAGAGCCTGGCATCGACTACAGGGTATTCAAGCGGCGGAAGGCTGTCCTCGATGAATGGTGGGAGCCCGTTCCGCTGTCGAAGACGGAGGAGGAGCGTTTCGAAGAGATCATCGAGAGGAACATCGTCATCGACCTCCACGCTCACCCCGACATCGGCGTCGCGGACCTCGCCCAGCACAGGGAGGCGAGCAGGGAGGGAAGGAGCTTCCTCGCATACGAGGCCCTCAGCATGTCGGGGCTGGACTGCGTCTTCGACAACCTGATGGACGGCAGCTGCTTTATCAACACGAAGCACGGATGGGACTGGATGGGGACGATCCACGACCTCGGGATGAAGCTCAGCGACATCGCCCATTAGGACTTCGTCATCCACTGCAAGCAGGTCGAGGATATCGTCGAAGCGCATGAGACAGGCAGGCTTGCGTGGGTTGCGGTGCTGGAGTCCGCGTCGTGCATCGAGAACGAGGTCGACCGCATCGACGTCCTCTACGGCCTCGGCGTCCGATCGATGGGCATCTGCTACAGCGAGTCCAACATGCTGGGCTCCGGCCTGAAGGAGCGGGGGGACGGGGGCCTCACCGACTTCGGCTACGACTGCGTCGTCAGGATGAACAAGCTGGGGATGCTCATCGACGTCAGCCACACGAGCGACCAGACGGCTTTGGACACCATCGAGCTGAGCAAGAAGCCCATCATAATCTCCCATAGCGGCGCCCGGGCCCTCACCCCAACAAGCCGCATGTTCCCGGACGAGGTGCTGCAGGCGCTGGGAGAGCGAGGCGGCGTTATAGGCGTGGAGGCGGCGCCGAACCTGACCGCCACCAAGAAGCACCCGTTGCACAGCATCGACTCCTACATGGAGCACATCGAATACTGCATCGACCTCATCGGCATCGACCACGTCGGCTGCGGCCCCGACACCATGTACGGCGACCACGTCGGCCTCTACCTCATCAACCTTGAGCGGCACCAGAAAGAGGGTCTCGGCCACTATCCCCGGCCGGGAGCTGGGGCGTCCCGCTACCTTGGGATAGACATGGACATCGACGCGCTGAGGGCGCTCAAGTATGTGAGGGGGATGGAGAACCCCTCCGAGTGTCTACAGAACGTGGCCCGCTGGATGATCAAACACGGCTACTCCGACGACGAGATCGCGAAGATAATAGGAGGAAACGGCCTGCGGCTACTCAAGGAAGTCTGGTAGCGTAGCACGTTCTCTCTTTTTTCCTCCGGGTTACTCGGTGTCGATCTGGGCGAGGCTGCTCCTGCCTATCGGCTCTGCCTCTTCCTCATGTATTCCTCGTCCGCCTTCCTGCGCGAGAGGGGCATCGTTATGATCTCGTCCACCCGGATGTCGAGGATGTTGGCGCTGTCCTGGGCTTCGACGACGATGGCCATGTCCAGCCCCCGGTGGGAGCCCGCTAGGGAGATGACCCGCTCCCCCGGCGTCAGGAGGCCTGCGTCGGCGGCCTTCGCCACGATCTCGATGTTCACCTTAATCTTCATCATGACCAGCGCTTGGGTCAGGATGCTGAGGGGGGAGGGGCCGAGGCTCTTGCGCCGCCTTATGGAGTTGGTCAGGACGTCTGTGCCGAGACAGACCTCTGCGCCTAGCGCCCTCAGCCTCTCCGCATTCTCGGGTTTGAAGCGCGACTCGCCGGGGACCGGGAACCCGAACTGGTGGCCCACCACGATAACCTTCACGCCTGCTCCCCTGAATCTCTCGGCGGTCCTGACGCCGGATTCCCCGGTGGTGCTGGCGACGACGACCTTCCCTATTCCCAGCTCCCTCGCCGCCCTGAAGGCGAGGTTCACCGTCTCATCGGTGTGCTCTGGGCCGCCCTCCTCGAAATAGACTATCTCCCTCCGAATCAACGCGATCAGCCCTAAAGGAGAGTTGTTTGAGATTTAAGCCTTCACCGCCGACCGACGATACGAGCCTTGGAGCGCCTACTGAACCGTTTTATCGGGCTTGAAAAAAATCGACGGATGGAACTCCAGACGGCTATTCCCCGTCTCTCCGCAGCCGTCGAGGCTACCAGACCATCGGAGCGTAGCCTTCCTTGATGAGGGTGGATATGATCGACCCGACGTACTCCACCTTCAGGCCGAGCCCCTCCAGCTCCTCCGAGATCGCCTCCCGGTCCGAGATGGCCTTGCAGGCGAAGCTCCCGCCGGCGGCGAGCTCCTTCGCCCGGGCCGCGACCTGCTCGTCCTCGACGGCCAGCCTCTCCGAGGGGCCGAAGAAGACGACCTTGACGTCGTCCATCCAGCCTCGTTTTACCGCGTTGCCCGCGTACATCAGGCCAGTGAGGGCCTTCTCCCTATCCCCGGTCGCGATTATAACCAGCAGCTTCGATCCTTTCGTGGTCTCGGTCATGTCACGACCTCAGGCATGCGGGTAGGTTGCCGTGGGATCGGTGGTTCCTCACGCATTCGCAGCGTCTACCCCTCCTCTCGCAGTCGGTGTTCGTGCACAGGCAGTCCCTCTGGTTTAGCTCGATGCTAGGGCAGTCTATCTTCATCACTCTGTCTCACCTTTCGTTGAGTGCATTCGCGAGGCTTTCAGACTGGGGCGTAGTAGCATCTCTTGGGGGAGTGGACCTTCCCCTGCTTCCTCAGAGACTTGATGATCTTGGAGACCTCCTTGCTGTCGATGCCGGTCATCTTCGCCACATCGCCCGGCCTCACGGGCTTCCCCGCCTTCTTCATCGCCTCCAGCACGATCTCTTCGTTATCCGCCATTTTCTTTCGCCCCATCCTTCGAGCCCGACCCCTATTAATGTTGCGAGGCATCGCGGGAAAAGGCAGAAAAGCCCCTGCGTCGATTAAGTGTCAGAGGTTTTCGGGATGACCCGGGAGATCAGAGGTAGGCTCGAAGGGCGGGTGGCCATCGTGACGGGTGCCTCCCGCGGCATCGGCAGAGCCATCGCCCAGGTCTTCGGCCGCGAGGGGGCGAAGGTCGTGGTGAACTATCGCCGGGAGCGGAGGAAGGCCGAGGAGGTCGTCGAGGAGATCAGGGGGTTCGGAGGTGAGGCGCTGCCGTTCCAGGCCGATGTCGGGGACCCCGGCGCCGTAGAGGAGATGGTCGAGGAGTCTGTGGAGGCGTTCGGCGGCGTGGATATCCTGGTGAACAACGCCGGCGTCTCCATGGGCGGCGGGCCCCTGCTGGAGTTCAACGAGGAGGAGTACGACCCCATGTGGAGGGTGAACGTGAAAGGCGTCCTCCACTGCACGCGGGCGGTCGCGCCCCACATGATGGAGCGCCGCTATGGGAAGGTGGTGAACATCGCCTCCATAGCGGGCCTCGGCACCGCCCTCCTGCCGGGGAACATGCTCTACGCCTCGACGAAGGCGGCCGTCATCATCCTGACGAAGCGCCTCGCCCTGGAGCTCGGCCAGTACGGCATCAACGTGAACGCCGTCGCCCCCGGCCTGATACGGACGGAGATGGGCATGGGCTACCAGCGCGCCGCCGAGCAGGCCCAGCGCCTGAGGTACTTCGAGGAGAAGAGCATCCTCCGCCGCATCGGCGAGCCGGAGGAGGTCGCCAACGTCGCCCTCTTCCTCGCCTCCGATGAGGCCAGCTTCATCACCGGCCAGGTGATAACGGTCGACGGCGGCCGCATAGACTTCATCACTCACTCCCTCTAGCCAAGACCTGCCACAGCATCCAGATAGTCAATGGAGAGCCGAGCCGGCGTCAGAGGCTCGTCTGGCCGCGTCTCCCTCTCGAAGACGACCACAATTAGGGAGGAGGCCGACCGGGTTACTCCTTGCTCTTGACCAGCCACTCCAGGGCGAGGGCCTGGGCGTGGGCCTTCGCCAGGAGGTCCCTCACCGTCTCGGGCGCGGCATAGCCCGCCTCCAGGGCGACCTGCCTCGCGTTCTGCGCCGCCAGCGCCAGGAGCGCCGGCACGGTCTGCGGCGTCGGGTAGGCCGCCTTCAGCGCCACCTGGAAGGCGTCGGCGTAGGCCTTCGTCAGCTGATCCCTGTAGGTGTCTAGGTCGAGGATGAGCTCCTCCCGGGGGATGATGGTCCCCCTCTCGTAGACCGCCTTGATCTCGAGGCCCATCTCCGCCGCCCTTATCCCCATGCGGGTGAGGATGTCCGCAAGGTCCGGGGTGATCACGTCGCCGGGCTTGGCGACCTCCGTGTCGTTCACGACCCAGATGTTGCCCCCCTCGATGCGGGTTCGGACGCCGAGGGCACCGAACTTGCTGAGGATGGGCCCCGGCGACAGCCCCGTGTTCCCCGCTGGGATGACGATGGTGCTGAGGGCTATGTCCCCCGGCTTGGCGAAGACCTTCACCTTGTTCCGGTGGAGCATCATCGCCAGCTTGAAGGGGTTGCCGTTGGAGAAGATGAAGAGGTTCTGCCCCGCGATCCTATTGAGGAACTCCTCCACGCCCGGGAGGTCCGCCTTCTCCATCGCGATCCTCATCAGGGTGTTCTTGACGCACTTGACGGCGATCTGGCCCCGGAGCTGCCTCCGCAGGTCCTGGAGCATCATGCTCCCCACCTTGTGGAGGTCCGCGGCGCCGATGATCTCGTACTGCTTCAGAAGCTCGATGGTGGACTCGACGATCCTGATCTTCTCCTCCGAGACCCGCGACACCATTCCCACCTCACAGGAGCCTCACGGCGGGCCCCATCGTCAGCTTCAGGTAGACCGACCTGATGTTCGCCATGCCCCGCTTCAGCGCCCCCGCCAGGGCGGAGAGGACCGCCTCCACGTTCTCCGCGATCTTCTCGTCGTCCATCCCCTCCTTGCCGACGATGCAGTGGACGAGGGGCCTGTCCCGGCTGCGGAGGACGACGACCCTCCTCTGCCGCTCGATGATGGCGTCGATGGGGGCCTGCGGCGGGACCGGCGTGGGCATCTTCCCCCTCGGGCCGAGGATGGGGCCGACGACGCGGCCGACCGTCGGCATGAGCGGCGCCTCCGCGATGAAGACGTCGAACTCCTGCAGCCGCCTCTTGGCCGCCTTCTTGTCGTTGGCCATCTCCTGGAGCTCGGGGGGCTCTATCACCCCGTCGGCTCCTGCCCTGCGGGCCCTGAGGGCGAGGTCGCCGGAGGCGAAGACCAGCACCCTCTGGCTCCCGACGCCGTTGGGCAGCTGGACGCGCAGGTTGACCCTGTTCTCAGGCCTCCTCATGTCGAGCTCCCTCAGGTTCAACGTCAGATCTATCGACTGCTCGAACCCCCTCTCGGGGGCCGCCTCCCTCGCCTTCCTGAGGGCGTCGATGATCTTTTCCCTGGGGATCGACATTCCTGAGCCTCCTTCTTCTCACACGAGACGGAATATAAAACTTTATGCTGCCTCCGCGAGCCTGTCGTCGTACTCGCCCGCCTCGATGAGGGCCTGGACCTCCTTCGCCGGCTTGCCGTCGACCGTGACCCCCATGCTGAGGCAGCTGCCGAGGACCTCCTTCACCGCCGCCTTCAGCGACGCCGCCAGCAGTCCCCCCCTCTTCCGCCTCGCGATGTCCACCAGCTGGTCGAAGGAGAGGTCGCCGACGTAGTCGGTGTTCGGCGTCGGGGAGCCCTTGGCGATGCCGAGGGCCTGGGTCACGAGGGCGTAGGTGGAGAGCATGCCGACCTTGACGGTGAACTCCTTCGTGTCGGTGTCGAGGGTGACCTCCACCGGCACCTTGGTCCCCTTGTACTCGGCGGTCAGCTCGTTGATCTTGTTGACGACGGCCATGATGTTGACGCCGAGGGGGCCCAGCGCCGGGCCGATGGGCGGCCCGCCCGTCGCCTCGCCGCCGCTGACGATGAAGTTGAACGTCTTCTGAACCATCTCTGACTAGACTCCTTTCACCTCTCGGACGTAGTCCGCGTGGACGGTGATGGGGAGGGTGAAGCTCGCCTCCAGGATCTCGATGGTCACCTCCTCCTTCGCCTCGTCCACCCTCATCACCTTCGCCCGCATCCCCTTGAAGGGACCGGCGACCACCTCGACGAGAGCCCCGACCTCAAGCCCCTCGACGACGGGCCTCGTCACGAGGTAGTGCTCCACCTCACCGGGGTCGACCATCCCCGGGACCCGCTCCCGGGTGTGCTTCATCCCCCGGATGAGCTCCTCCACGCTGTGGGGCGTCGCGGTCTCCACGATGATATAGCCCTTCAACTCGGCCGGGGCGAGGATAGCGGCTATCGGAATCCCCTCAACCTTCGCCTTGTCGGCGAGCATCTGGGCCACGTTCCGCTCCTGCCCCACGGTGACCTTGACCGCGTAGAGGGCTGTCTTCGGCTTCTCCTCGGACAAATGGACCACGCCCGATGTTACCGTAAGAGAACTCTCACGGAGATATTAATATTACTCAACGCCTCCGAGCGAAGGGTTTTAATAAAAACGGCGGGAGATAATGCTGATGCCCGGAGGCTGCAGGGTTGGATCAGCGGATATTCCTCGACTTCGAGTACGTCTTCGCCATCTCCGTCGCCGTCGTCCTCCTCCTCATGTACCTGTTCTACGTCAAATATCCGTACGACGCGGAGCCGGAGGTGGACGAGAAGGGGCGGGAGGCGGAGGGTTCGGCGCCCATCAGTTCCCGGGAGTAGTTCTCGGCTTCTCCTATCTTGTTGTGTTCGATTGTGGGATGCGCCGCTCTAGCCGGGTCTGGATAGGGTGACGGAGACGAGCCTGATGAGGTAACCGATGCCGCCGAGGAGGGCGATGCCGAAGAAGCATATCTTGACGCTGAGCCAGAAGGTCTTCCAGTCGGGCTTGGATAGGGTCCTGAGGAGGCGGGACGCCGACTGGAAGAAGCTGGAGAGCCCCATGGTGACGCTCCTATCGGGGGAAGCGGTCCTTAAATCCTTTACGCCGCGGGGAGGATCTTGTCGGCGAACCATTCGGCGTCGAAGGGCTGGAGGTCGTCGTAGCCCTGTCCGGTGCCGACGTAGATGATGGGCTTCCCGGTGAGGTATGAGACGCTGAGGCTCGAGCCCCCCTTGGCGTCGGCGTCCACCTTCGTCAGGATGGCGGCGTCGAAGCCGATGTGGGCGTTGAAGGTCTCGGCCTGCTCCGTCGCGTCGTTGCCTATGAGGGCGTCCACCACCATCACCGTGAGGTCCGGCTGGACCACCCGCTTGATCTTCCTCAGCTCGTCCATCAGGTTTCGGTTCGTCTGCATCCGCCCCGCTGTGTCGATGAGGACGGCGTCGATGCCCCGCGCCTCGGCGTGCCTCACCGCGTCGAAGCTCACCGCGGCCGGGTCGGCGCCGTACCTGTGCTTGATGACGCGGACGCCGAGCCTGCGGGCGTGCTCCTCGAGCTGTTCGATGGCTCCAGCCCGGTAGGTGTCGCCCGAGGCGAGGACCACCTTGTAGCCGCGGTCGAGGAGGAGCTTCGCAACCTTCGCGATGGTCGTCGTCTTCCCGGTGCCGTTGATGCCGACGAAGAGCACCACCAGCGGCTTCCCCGCGGCCCTCCGCTCAGCCGCCAGTTGGAGGAGGTCCACCGCGTCTCGGGTCGCCATAACCGATTCGATGGAGGCGCGGAGGGCATCCCTCACAAGCGCGGCCTTGTCTCCGAAGCGGGGCGCGGCCTCCCCTTTCAGCCGCTCCCTCAGCTCGGCGCAGATCTTCTCGGCGACCTCGACGGCGACATCGTTGGCTATGAGCTGGAGCTGGAGCTCCCAGAGGAGGGGGTCGAGATCCTTATCGGTGAGCTCGCTCTTGGAGATCCTCTCGACGACGCCGCGCAGTCCCTGCTTGAGCTTCTCAAACACCTGCCGCTTCCCCTCGGAGCTCGGCGCTCAGCCTGTTGATCCCATCCTGATGGGCCTGCATCTGGCCGAGGATCTGCTCAAGCTGCTGCTGGACCGACTGACCCGCCCTCTCCACCTCGGCGAGGCGGGCTGAGACGTCCTCCAGCGCCCCGTCGAGGTCCATCTCCACGGAGACGTCGGCGCCGATGCCGACGATGACCTTGCTCAGATCCCCCAGGTTCGCGTTGACGAAGGTGCCGCCGCCCATAGGGACGAGGATGGGCGCCCCCGCCTCCAGATCCTTCAGCGCCTTGAGGGAGGACTCGGCCACCTGCAGGTCTGCCATCGCCGATCTCAACAGCTCGAGCCTCTGCTGGAGCACCTCCGCCGAGCCCTGCATCAGCCGCAGCTCGGTGACGAGCCTTCGGAGCTGGTCCTCCTTGCTGGGGGTGCTCACCGCTCCGCCCCTTCCTCCGCCGGCTCCGCGCCCTCCTCCAGCTCCTCCACTCCCAGGATCTTGATCTGGTGGCGCTTGGCGCGGTGGCGGCTCCCCATCTCGGCGTAGATCCGCTCCACGGCGTGCTCCT
>Ga0180300_10001313_pt1 | contig 11470 bp, 11 predicted proteins | sample GuaBasSediGuay15_FD_121798 | JGI IMG/M metagenome (GOLD analysis project Ga0180300, IMG submission 121798) | Subseafloor sediment microbial communities from Guaymas Basin, Gulf of California, Mexico - Guay15, Core 4569-2, 21-24 cm | ecosystem: Environmental > Aquatic > Marine > Hydrothermal... | reverse complement strand
CGTCTTTCAAGGGGACGGCCTTGAGTCTTCCGGTCTCCAGATCTTTTTTGACTGCTTCCTTGAGGAAAAACGAGTCGCCCATCCCCTCTTTAATCATCTTCTTTATCGCCTCATTGCTGCCGGAGACGGTGATTACGTCGAGGTCCTTAAGTCTTATACCTCTTTTCCGGAAGAATTCCTCGAGCACAGCCCTTATTCCCACAGCTTCATCCCGTAAAAATATCCGCATCTTTTTGAAATCCTCTACAGATACCCCCTCCTGTGGGGGAGAAAAACCTGCAGCCACAACGAGGACAAATGGTTCATCTAGAAACTCCTCCACTATGATGTCTTTATGAGAGGCCTGAATTTCGAGAAAACCTATATCGAGGTCACCGCTTAATAGACCTTCCAAAATGGGTGGGAAGTAACTGATCTCTATGGTAAGATCAACCTCGGGGTGACCTTTGCAAAATGCCTCACATACAGAAGGCAGGATAAATTCACCCACCATAGGACAGGCCCCAATGGAGATGACATCTTTCATCCCCCTTTGATAGTCTTCCATCTCTTTTGTAAGGGCAGCACATGTACTGCTAAGCCTCTTGGCATATCGATAAAGGATCTCTCCAGCAGGAGTCAACTTTACCCCTGTCTTTCCTCTCTTTAAAAGACGCAGGGCAAAGGTCTCCTCCAGACTTTTTATCTTATAAGTTATAGCAGGCTGGGTCAGGTGCAAAGATTTTGCCGCCTCCGTAAAGCTGCCTTTTTCTACGACCGCGGCGAATACCTCTAAACCAAAAAGGTCAATCTCCATACCCCAACCATTCGTAAAAAATAAAAGATAGCATAAATGGAAAACCTATGGGAGGTCTTCAGAGGAAACTTACGGTGTGAGATAAATATACTCTCTCTTTTTTCTAGACCTCAAGCTTGTAAACTGCATTATGAGGACAGACCTCTATACATCTCTCACAATCTTCACAAAACCCAGAGATGACAAAAGGTAGGTCATAAGGTTCCTCCTGCTTCCATAACTTCCTCGGACATTCCTGTACAGCCTGACAAACCCCGTCTTTACAACTTTCTGGATGGCATTTTTTGTAATCAACTGCTACCTTTTGCTTCTCAAGAATGACCACTTTAAGTCGATAAAATCTTTCAAGCAGCAAGCCGTGCTGGAACAAAACGAAGCTTAGTCAGGATTTCCAATACCCCTTTGCGCAAAGGCGAATCTTGCGGGAGTCCTGTCAACGGCCTACCTTCCGCCTCAAGCCCCTCTATGTAGGGATCCTCCGGTATCTTTGCAAGCAGCTCCAGCTCCCCCTCCTCAAGGAGGCTGGTCAGCCTATCAGGAAGCTCTTCATTCACCCGGTTGAGAACGAGATAGATCCTCCTTACCTTATTTCTGAGCTCACGAATCAGCTTCTGGGCCCTAATTGCTGCAAGCACACCCGCAACAGTGGGGTTGGAGATAAGCAGCAGTGTATCTACATCGGTGGTGGTCTGGCGACTGATGTGTTCCATCCCAGCCTCATTATCTATCACTACAAATCTATAACTTTTAGAAAGGCGGCTAAGCGTGGAACGCAGCATGTGATTTACAGCACAGTAGCATCCTGGTCCCTCCGACCTCCCCATGGCCAAAAGATCTAATCCTTTAGATTCTACCAACCCTTCCCTTATCTTCATATCAAGCCAATCTTGCTTAGGAACCCCAGGATCAAACCCCTCCTTATATATCCTATGCTCCATGTACTCCCGAATCCCACCGATGGTATTGGTCTGGTCATCCAAAGGAAGACCAAGGGCTATATGAAGATTGGTAGCAGGATCTCCATCGACTGCCAGAACAGGTGGACTGTGCTTTGCCAAAAAGCGAATAAGCAGTGCCGAGATAGCCGTTTTGCCTGTGCCCCCCTTTCCCGCAATAGCTATAGTAGTGGGCATACATCCTCCTTTTATGCCTTAGCAGCTCCTTCTTTCACTTGCTTCGCAAAGCCCGGCAACCAAGCGGGTATCCCTCCTGCTTCGTTGGGACCGACAACTGCTTCCCACTCAAAGCCTAAGGCTTCCTCTGTTTCTCCCTTAATCCTAGCACATTTCCCGGGAATAACCAGCTTTTTGTGTTTCACCATATTTGCTATCTCGGTCTGCTTGAAGAGCTTTGCAATGACATCCCCGTTGAACTTCCCTGCTGCCCAGGCAGTCAGTGGACCGAGCCCCTCTGACTCTGTCACGGCGAGCCAAGCCGAGACTTTGCTGTTGGCTATCTGTGTGGAAACCAAGAAGTAGGTCAAGGCCCAGTTGCTGGTAACCAAGACAGGGGAATATTCATCGGGTGTCCCTACCTCGTAGACCTTCGCCTCCACAGCCATCGGGATTCTGGGATCGGTATAGATATTGAGTCTTTCCACAAGCAGGGGGAATAGGGAAAAGCGGTCGAAATCAGAAAGGACAATTATCCCAGCAAATTTGATGATGAACGCAGAGGCCACCACTGCCTCCTTTATCCCACCCTCGGCTAAAAAACAGGGGAATACCACCGTTGGATAGCCCAGAGCCCTGAATTCCTGCTTTATCGCCGCCCGCCTTATAAAGGTCTGATCTCTAATTGCGTCAAATATATTCTTAGATCCTGGATCTAGGACAACCTCTTCAATCTTTTCCTCCTTTAATTTGGCGGTTAGAGGTACAAGCTGTGCCACCCCATCGGCCCGAACCACAATGGGGGTAGGCCTCTCCTTTATCTTGGGGATTACAGCGTCAATGTTCTTCTCAGTAATGGGATAAAGCAGTGGCCTCCTGTCAGCACATATACCGTAAGCCTCAAAGAGCAGGTCGGTATCCTCACAGATTAACATCAAGGGCAGATCCGCTAAGGCAATGACCTTCTTAACCAAGGCCAAGAACCTTGAGCGATCGCCAGATTCAAACTGCAGGGCCACTAAATCGGCCTTGAGGGTGAGGCCTATCCAGGTAAATTGAAGCTCCATCACCTTCCTGACTTTCTCCTCAACCTTTGCCTCCTCCTCCTTGTCTGAGATCAAAATGGCAATCCCTGTAGGATGCTTGTAGGTCTTCTCATGTCGATAGACCACCTCTTCATCACCTATCTCCAACTTATTTACGCCCGTGCCTACGGTGACCAGCTTCATTAAGGGGGCTAACCCTTCCTCAAGCTGGGCCTTCGCCTCAGGGGTAAGGTAAGGACATTTATCTAGGGTGGTCCCTCCAGAGGCAAGCTTCATGGCAAAGGCGAAACAGGTGGGGAACCCACACTCGCGGCAGCCTTTTTTGTTAGGCAATAACTTGGCAATCTGTGTCCCCGAAAGTGGCATCTTATATCCCTCCCTTTATGTTATTTTTACTCAGGGAGCTCAACCTCTCCCAAAAGCCAGGGGTGTTTGTGCTCATCCAACCAGGCCATAAGTTCATCAGTGTTTTTGACGTCCTCCTCGGTGGCTATCTTGTCATATAAACCTTTGGCTTCAATCACCTCCCTGTACCTCTCCTTGATCTCCTTCGGCATCCAGACCACCCTGTGAAGCCCTCCATCTTTCTGGATGAACTTGGGAGATCTTATCTGCTCCAAACCCGTTCCCAATCTCCCTTCCACCTGCCTTCCCCCTGAGGTCTCACCAGCCATATGGGAAAAGGTCTCACCAATTACCGTCTCTCCTTTATAGTCCCTGTGGACTATCCCAAAAGCATCCACCTCAGGGATGTAAAAGACAATGGCCTCAAAACAGCCACAGGAGGTGTGAGGATGTTCAAAGGCACTGTATAAATACACTCTATCATCGCCCCGAGAGACCTTTGTGCCACCACTTCATTGACCCCCGTGTATTCACCCCTTATAGGATCTATAAGCTCTCCTTTGGGGATGGCGAATATCGGCCCCTCTGGGTCTATCTTGGCAGCCGCCCTGCCATCAAACCAGTTTATTGCCCCACAGTTGGCGATCCTGTTTGGAGTGATCACCGAAATATGAGTGGGGGCAAAACTCTGACACAACACACAGCCATAGAAGGTATCCACATCTTCATCGTTTAGCTGTCTCGCCCTCTCATCTCTGGCCTCCCACCTCGCCTTGACCTCAGGGAAGACCTTCTCTATCTCATTGAGATCGGTGATAATGGTGACCTGAATTTTTTCGATAATCGGCAGCTCTGAGGTGTAGAGGAATATCAGGATCTCTCCAAACTCCCTTAACGTCTCCCACCCCTTTTCAGCACAGGCCTTATTTAACCTGATCCACACGGCATCCCTTTGGTTCATGTGATACCAGCACTCGATAAAATTGGTAAACATATGGATCCTTCGCTCGAGGATACCCATAGCATCTTCATCCAGTTCTGCCCCTGCCACATCGATCATTATACCTATGGGGTAGCTGCCCTCCTCCTTCAGGTCCTTGAGATCAGGGCCAATAAGCTCAACCTTCTCGTGTTCGATCTCGTTCGGATCCCTCAACCTCACGTGTTCAAACTTGCGCTCTACCTTAGGACCGCCAAACTCAATCCACAGCTCTTCTTTTCTCACAACCTCACCCTCATATTGTGGGCCAATATCTGAATGCCAGTCCATCTTAATACCTCCTTGACTAAGACTTTATTTCTAGCTTAACTTTTTGTTTGCAAACTTTTTGTTAGATCTTCCAAAAATGCCTTCCAATCCTTATCCTTTCTTATATTATTGAGGGAAAAATCTGCATGCGGGAAGTAATACTTATCCAAGGTCATGGTCTTTAGATGACCGAAGGCAAAGTGTTTGAGCACCGAGAGACACTGGTTTTGTAGATCGCTCCTTATCCCGAAAAAGATCACCAGATCGTGATTCCCTTCTCCCTTGACACCCTTCCAATCGGGATCTTTGAGGGCATTCACTATCTCCACGACGTCGTAAACGCTATCTGGTGTAACCCCAAGCTCTGTCAGCTTCCCCTTTAGATGAGATGTAGCGCAGATCGGGATATTGGCAGCCTTGGCTATATCAAGGGCATACTCCAAGACAATTTTACCGTCTAAAGACCATTCCAAAAGGCGTGGACCAAGGACGAGCAAGGGCCTCTTTGCCTTCGCGATCTGCTTGGTGAATTGTCCTGGATCCTCCAGGATCGTAGCCCCCTTTATCCCTGTCAGGACATTTACCCGATGAAGCGGTATTGTAGCCATCTTCTCACCTCCTTAATGTATGACTGAGTCGATGGAGACCTTCGATGGATAGGTCCCGATGAGTGTGGGAAGCCCCACCGGCTCCTTTGGTTTCCAGCCGATCTTCTCCAAATAGGGCATTACCTCTTTCCTATATACAAGGGGGATGTCCGCAGCCCTTCGGATATAGAGGTGAAGGTCCTCGGGAAGACCACCACCCATATACTTCTTATAGAGGGAGATGTAGTGATTGAGCTTGATCGATCTGCCTTGCGGAGTGTCGTTCTTCCTTATGCAGAGCTTGGGGATCATTATCATGGCCTTTTCCTTTGTCTCGGCTACATAGGCCAAATGCTCAGGTGAAGGTTCTCCCGTATCTACAAGCTCTCTCTTCCTAGCATCCATCACCGTCCAATCATCCTCTTCCTTCCTCGAGAGATAAAGCCTCCTATACTTGGAGGAATGGGGGCCCAATATTACAGGAACGCCTAGTCTGTTGAACCCGGTACCGATGGAGGCGGCCTTTTGGCTCATCGCACCCCAGGCCACCCCGCAGGCACCCACCCTGTTTAGCACATAATCGGCAATTACCTCGTAGTTTGCCCGCAGGGGGAGGCTGGCAAATATATTGGCTATCTTTATGGCCGCCCCAGAGATATGGGCATTGGAGACACAGGAACCGATGTTCACCACTCCGCCGGCATCAAAATCCGGAGGATATTTTTCATATACGGTCCTTCCCTCTTTATCCTTCCATATTCCTGCGACCATGGCTGAACACCCGGTGAGCACAACGATATACTTCCTTCTGGCGAACTCATCCACCATCTCGGCAATATCCCTAATATCAGGCCAGTTGGAGCAGCCAACGAAGGCAACAATGCCAGGGATTGTCCCTAGGGTTATCGGTGCCCCCACCTTTCTGATCTCGGTATCCATAACAGCGCCCCTTCCTGCCCTCACCTTCCAGGTCTCCTTGCTAGCCGCCACCTGCATCAACCGGAATATAGGCACCCCTTGTGGGCATTCCCGCTCGCACTTACCACAACCAATGCAGAGGTTAAAGAGCTCCTTCATAGGTTCGAAATTGCCCTTCGCCATCTCAGTTATTCCATCCCCTATGGAGAAAAGATTTGGACATGCCCTCTCACATATCCCGCAATCGGTGCATTTCTCCGCGAGTTTTTTGGCCTCTTCCTCGCTCAAGAGCTCCTTTTTTCTCTGTGGGGCGATTTTCATCGCCACCTTCGCCGCTACCTCCGCCGCCTTTGCAGGCTCCAAGATGGCGAAGTGCTCTTTATTCTCCGTCATCCTCTTTATTATCTCGTCGGTGTCCATCTCCGTGGCATCCTCAAGGCCATACATCGCCTTATCCAGGGTAGCTATGAGGGCAGAGCCGACCTTCGATGCCTCCTCAGGCATATTGGTGTTAATACACTGTTCATCGGTCATTATCACATCGGCAATCCCCGTCCTGACAAAGAAAAGCTGCCGGGAAAGGGGACCGACGATCTTCGCCTTATCAGAGTATCTGGTCGTCTCCAGAGCGGTGCAACATATCCCGCAGACCTCGATCTTATCCTCAAGCCCATTCTCCCGCAAATAGTCTATGACCACAGTAGAGGTAGCGGGGTTATGACCGACCACCAAAATCACGGGTTTGGACTTATCGATCGAGCCCCATCCCATCTCGACCAACGGGGTGTCGGCAACAGAGGTAGGGTAGTTAAAACCCACTATCTGGGCGATATCCGCCACCTCCATCCCCACATGGTCGAGCATACTGGCGTGCAGGGCCTTGGACTCATAGTCAAGGGCACTGCCCTCCTGCCCAAAGTGGGTCGAATCGAGCAGATGGGTGATCTCCTTATAGACGTATTCTATAGCGTTTTTGAGATCCCCCAAGGTCTCAGGCTTGAGCCCCGTGACCGTCCTGATATTCGGGGCCTCAACCTCAATAAAGGTACCCAAGTCTATCTTCTTGTCCGGCCCATATCTGTCTATCAGGTATTCAAGTATATGGCCTGCATGGGCGGCATGGGCCGAACACCCCATAAGGCACGCCAAAAGAACTATCCTCGCCTGTTGTGTACCTATGTCTATGCCACAGGCCCCCCTTCTGTCCTGAGTAAGGTCACACTTTCCATAGGTACATAGACAACAGAGATCACAAAAGGGGGCATACCAGGGTTTGTATGTCTTAAGTAGCCTCATATCCCAGTTTCTGAGATCAGCTACCTCAGGCATAGGCGTAGGGCCAACCGGCTCCCATTCAATCTCTGCCTTGATAAGTTCCCTGATCTCCTCCTGCTTTTTGGTCAACTTTTCAACTAAATCTCTCATCTCTTTCTTTTCGCTCATTTTCCATTACCTCCGGTTATTTCTCTTATTAAATTCAAGGTATCGGGATGCCTCAATACTAGGACATTTGCCCCAGCTAGAAGAAAAGAAAGGGCCGTTACCCCTTCCCAAATCAGGGCCTGTTCTTTGCTCTCCTTTGCCTCCCTTGTCTTCCAACACTCTGTCCCCAGATCAGCTATTATCGGCATCTGGGTCATCTCATCCTTGAAGATCACCCCAGCTTGCTTCACCCGCTCCATTAGGCTAAAGGTATACTCGAACCCATAGCCCAGGGCTGAAGACAAGGGGTCTATCACTACCCTATCCAAGGGACAAAATTTGCTGAGCCTTACGTTTAGTTCCTTTAAAAGGTTGATGTCCACAGGGGTTTGGGCGATCAATGTGTGGCCATGGTCTAAGGCAACCTTAGCCACCACTTCATAATTTTCCTTTAGGACCGGACCCAAAAGGAGGTTCATCCCGCTGCAGGAGGAGGCTACCTTGGGGAGAACCTGGGCATCTTTATCGGCATCCGCTGAGCCATAGACGATAAGAGGGACATTTATCGCCTCCGCCACCTTTTTGGCTATCTCGGCCGCCTGCTCTGGGGGGCTATCCTTCACCGATGGGTCAGTGCTCACCAACCTGAGGCAAACCGCATCCGCCCCATAGGACTCACATTTCTTCCCCCAGGCAACAGGATCTGAGATTACGTCCTTAAAGGGCTCAATTCCCCACTCAGGCCAGTCCTCCGGCTTCATATCCCACAGCTCTAAGGCAAATTTTGGGGCATTGGGGCGAGAACCCTCATCAAAAAAATGAAGTGGTAAGATGTTTTCACCCCCGAGCTTTATGGCCTTATTCCCCTTACCTATCGTCACCTCCCTCACCACCCCAGGGTAAGATTCTATTGGTGCCTTATACTCCATCATCCACCCTCCTTTATAAAGTTTAAACCTCGAGCCAAGCGTCAGAGTAAAGGGTCTTGCCCATAATGACCTCTGCCGTCTTCACAAAATCCCTCTCCTTGTCGGAAAGGGAAGAAAAGTCTATCTCTTCCCCATCCATTACCCTATAGATTAAATTGGTAATATCCTCCATCTCACCTCTGGCTAAACGAACAAGGTCCTCGTCGAGGACGTCTGCAATGGCCGAATAGAGTCCATTCCTCTGGAGCATAACCAAAAACGTCTGATTGAGTATGGGGCGAAGTTCCTTTGGGATCCCATTGGAGACATTGGAGAGCCCCACCGTTGACTTCACATCTGGAAGGAGATCGGGAAGGATCTTTATAAACTCCAGATCTGCCTCTGCATGGCGCTGACCTTCACCAGCCGTGCTTATGGGTAGGATTATAGGATCAACCCAAATCCTCTCATTTGGTATCCCGAGGTTGTTGGCATGCTCCACCACCTCGAGGATGCTTGAAACCCGTGCATCGAGATCAGGAGGCATTCCATAATCGGCTATAACTGATATGACGACATCGCAGTCATATTTCTGTGCAAGGGGAAGCATCTGTTGCTTACTCTCGGTCTTGTTCGAAGCAGAATTCAAGAGGGGCCTCTTCTTACACGCCTTCAAGCCAGCCTCCATGGCCACAGGGTTCATGGTATCTATGGAGAGGGGAAGGTCCACAACCTCCTGAACCACGTCCACTATCCATTGCATCATCTCTTCAGGGTCCTTCCTAGCTGGCCCGACATTTAGATCTATATAGTCAGCTCCAGCCTTGGCCTGAGCTATAGCCAGTTCTTGAATTACCTTTGAATTCCTCTCTTTTATGGCATTAGATACATCCTTCGCAATTACATGGATGCTTTCTCCTATCAAGATCATTAGAAACTCACCTCCGTTTTGTCTATATTTTCACAAATTCTACCTTCCCAAAAACGGATAAGTCAAGCAATTTTTGACCCCTTACTACTTACAGGTCCTTTTCTGAAAAAAGCGCTGATCTGTCTTGTGCTCTCATAAACCTTTTTCGCCTCGTCTTTGCTCAACAAGCCCGTACCACAACTGGGGGTAATCAAAGAACCCTTATAGATCGCACCTTCAGCTATACCCCTCTCCCTGAGATAGGTAAACCCCCCTTCCAATCTCGCCAGCAGTCCTTCAATGGCAGCCTTCTCGAGGGCCTCTGCCTCTGTGGGGACAATCCCCCATCCCACTGCTCCCCCTTTTTCAAAAAACGTTTTTATCTCTTCTGCATATAAAACAAAACTTGAGAGGTGATTATATGCGTCAAAGTCAATGATGTCAAATCCCACTCTCATGACCATGGGCCAGTCCGTATTGCCACAGATATGAACGCCCTTATATCCCCGCAGTCCCTTGGTCGCCTCCCTGAGGGTATCTACCACCATCTCCTCATATAGGTTCATGTAGGGGCTTCCATAGGCGCTGAGGGTGGGCTCATCGAAGAAGATGATGCTCTTTGCCTTCGGTAACACCTCGCTGAAAACCCGCTCTTGCCACCTGGCCTTCATGGAAACCACCTTTACAATCATATCTCGAAGGCCCTCATCGAAAAGAGACAATCTCCCCCCTTCATCTTTAAGGGAAAGCCCTAAGGTGATAGGACCAGTGACCTGGCCCTTTACAAAGGGGACATCATATTGCTTTAAAAGCTCAAGAAATGCATAAAGACCCCGTGCCCTCTCCGGCTTTATAGCAAAATAATTTAAGTCTCCCTCTTCATACCGGGAGAAAAATTCATCCCATTCCTCATGGGGCTCAAAGGGACTGCGCAAAAACACCTTGCCATCCTCCTGGACCAATCCTGGCATACCATCGAGAAATTGGTCGATCATCCCCTCCCGAGGATCCAACCGGGGTAGTTGAGGCCAGTGAGGGGCCTCCGGCATGTAAGAGAAGACGATCTCACAGGCATCTCTGGGATCTCGATGTGGGAGACTCCCAACACCTGTGGCTATAAAATTGAAACCCTCTGCCATCGCTCCCCCAGTCTCACCCCTTTTTCGCCCCTTCTTTAAAATATAATGCCGCCACCGGACATACCTCCACACACTGCCCGCAACCTGTGCAATTGGTCTCGCCGAGAGGCCTTCCCAAAAAGGTGGTAAGCCTCATTTCATAACCTCTGCGCACAAAGTCAAAGGGGACCATCCCCACCTTTTCCTTACACACCCACACACACTTCCCGCAAAGAATGCATTTGTTCGGGTCCCAGACAATTTGGGGATGGCTTTCATCGACGGGCAACTCCTCTCGAGGAAAGGGCCGGAAGTTTTTGGGTTTTTTTACCTTCATGGAGACGGCTAGCTGGAAGAACTCACACTTCCCCTTTTTGACGCAGGTCTTGCACTCTAAGGGATGATAGGCGAGCAACAGCTCCATGGCCCTTCTCCTCAAGGCCTTCGCCTTCTGACCATCCGTATGGACCACCATCCCCTCTCTCACAGGTTCAATACAAGAGGCGACCACCCCTCTGCCTTCAACCTCTACAAAGCAGAGCCTACATGAACCAAGAGGCGGATTTGCCTCCCTGATGGCACATAGATGAGGTATCTCTATCCCCGCATCGAGGGCGGCCCAAAGGATCTTCTCTCCTTTTCTCGTCTTTACCTTCCTTCCATCTATGATCAGCTGCACATATTCCTCAGCCACCTATCTTTGCCTCCAGCTCCTTTATCCTATCCGGGGGAGAGACCTTTATGACAGCATTATACTCAGGAGGGCATACCTCTAGGCAAGTGCCACATTTGACACATTTATCTTGCTGGATCCTCTTTGCCCTTGTCTTCTCATCGCTTACAATCGCCTCGGTAGGGCAGGTGAGGACACAATGCTCGCAGCCCTTCTCACACTTCTCAGGTAGGATATAATAGGCTATAAGATCCTTGCAGACCAGGGCAGGACACCGTTTCTGCATTACATGAGCCTCGTACTCATCGCGGAAATAGCGCAAGGTAGTCAGTACTGGATTGGCGGCACTACCCCCCAGATTGCAGAGGGACCCCTCGGCCACATCT
>Ga0180300_10001312_pt1 | contig 11476 bp, 10 predicted proteins | sample GuaBasSediGuay15_FD_121798 | JGI IMG/M metagenome (GOLD analysis project Ga0180300, IMG submission 121798) | Subseafloor sediment microbial communities from Guaymas Basin, Gulf of California, Mexico - Guay15, Core 4569-2, 21-24 cm | ecosystem: Environmental > Aquatic > Marine > Hydrothermal... | reverse complement strand
GTCCCAGAGTACCCTGCGCTCTTAAATTGTGGACTATGTGGTTTTAAAACCTGCAATGAATACTTGAAAAAGGCTATAGGAGGTGAAAACGTGAAGTGTCTCTCGAATCATATATTTCTATCAGTTAACAAAAAGGTCGTCGAAATAAATCCGTTCATCATAAAACAGCTCAAGGTACTGATTAAAGCATACCTGAGCACGCTTAAAGGTATAGATGTTGATAAAATGAAGGAATTACATATGAAACTCGATTATGGGTAGCAAAGAGAATTTTATAGCTGTGAAGTCCATTAAAAATGGGCCTACCAAACCTTGCGGTGTGTATAAATGTTCTCAACAGGTTTTGATTACTCGCTCATCAAGGGAAATGTTATTCAAAGGATATTAGCTCACTTGATAGACGTTGTAATAGTCATCGCTTTGACCATCCCTTTTTGGGTTTTGTTCTCTTTTGCTCTCCCTGACGCTTTAAACCTCATGGCTTCAGGGAGTTTTTTCTTCATAATATACATATTGTACCTCTCAGTAATGGAAGGAACTCGATTTACCACGATTGGAAAGAGGAGGCTTGGATTATATGTTTTAGATCTAAATCTTGAGCCCATATCCTTGCGTCAGGCATTAATTCGCAATGTTGTTCGTGTTGCCGACTCCGTTTTCATTTACCTTCCCCTCCTTAGTAGAGATGGGAGGAGGATTGGGGATGGTGCTGCAGGGACAATTGTAGTCTCAGAGAACGCTATTAGGCCGAAAATCCCTAGCCCTTCGATGTGTAGAAAGATCCTAAGAGCCCCGTCAGGTGTCCTTACTCAAGAAAAGGCCACAATTAAGGCATTTCTCTTGGAGCTTGAAGAAGAATCTAAGGAAATGGATGAAGGTCTGTTCAATAAGATAAGGGATTCTCTTAGCGACAAATTGAAGTTAGATGGTGAGAGTGTAGATCGCCTCGCCCTTGATACTTTCTTATTGGAAGAGGAAAAGGTGAATGTAGCCCTTCTTGCCTTAGCTCTCCTGACCGGAACTGTCGTATTCAAAGAGGAAAAAGTGATAAAGGTTGCTAAAGAAATCTATAGGAAGGCATCTGAGATATGTCAGGAGCCGAGCGTCCGATCGATCTTCCAAGCCAAGGAAAGAGCTTTGAAGAGCTTGATCCTGATAAAGTCGGGCTTTCATAACAAAATAAATCTGAGAGGACTCCTTAAGGTATATTCTTCTGTGATTCCAAAACAATTTAGGGAGAATCTACAATATTTCCTGTTTTCAGTAGTCCTATTTGTGTCTGCAATCCTCCTAGGTTACTTGAAGCTTGGGTGGTTGGCTGATCTCTTCAAAGAGGCCATTGTTCCAGCCGGGGAAGAAATTGAGGAAATCTCCCAGCTTGGGCTTTTTCTAATAATCTTCCTCAATAATGCGAGAGTTAGCATAGCTATGTGTGGAGGAGGCGCTAGCGTCTTCATAACCCCAGTTTTGTTGATGATAAACGGTATCATGGTTGGGAGCATTGGTAAGGCAATGGAAGGGCTTGGAAAGTTCCTGTTTTACTACAGTGGCATTACTCCTCATGGCTTGCTGGAGCTGTCTGCGTTCTTCATGTCATGTGCATCGGGCTTTAGAGCAGCCAAGTCAATACTTTTCCCTCAACATGGCATGAGCCGTTATAAGTCCCTGAAAGAGGCATTTGACAAAAGCTTCGAGTTAGGATTTGGTTCTATTGTTTTTCTGGGACCAGCTGCAGCTATTGAATCCTTCATCACTGAAAGGCTGATGGGCAAGCCCAGATATGCCACGTATGTTGGAGCTGGAGCTGCTTCTTTGCTTTATGTTTACCTTCTCCTTGGTGGAAGGTCAAAAGAAAGTAGTTGCTGAAAAATCACCTTTCTGATTTTTCAGGATGAGAAATATTATTTTTTGAGGATGTTGCACCGATCTTGGTGGTAAATGAATCTTCTCAAAAGAACTAGAGAGGAATTGATAGCTCATCTTAAAGATGGAAGAATCACCGTCTCGATATACGGTCTAGGACATGTTGGTGTGCCCTTAACCATCGCATGGTTGTTAGCTGGGGCAAAAGCAATAGGAGTTGACATCGACGAAAAGAAGGTTGTGGAGATAAACAAGGGGAAGAGCCCCGTAAGAGAGCCAGGAGCCGATGAATTTATATCAAGATTTGTTTCTGAAGGAAAGCTAATAGCCACGACCAATGGAAAAGAAGCTTCGCTGAGATCAGAAGTCAAACTCATAGCAGTTCCTGTGGGATTAGACGAGAAAGGGCGTGCAGACCTCTCTGCTCTTGAGGCAGCCGCTGTATCAATAGGAGAAGGTCTGAAGGAGGGGGATCTAGTGATCTTAGAAAGTAGCGTGCCGCCTGGAACGACTAGAGATTTTCTAAAACCAATTCTTGAGGAGATCAGCGGTTTAAGAGCAGAGCAGGACTTCGGACTGGCTTATAGTCCGGAAAGGATAGCTGAAGGAAGAGCAATAAAGGACATAGTTGAAAACTATCCGAAAATAGTTGGAGGTATAGGCCCCAAAAGCTCTAGAGTTGCTTCAGTTCTGTACTCAGTGGTCTCCAAGAAAGGAGTAATTTTAATGGATAACGCTGTTGCTGCGGAGCTAGAAAAGCTTGTAGAAGGGATATACAGGGATGTTAACATAGCGCTTGCTAATGAGATAGCTAAAGTCTGCAGGGCTATTGGACTCGATTTTGAGGAAATCCGGGTGGCTACGAACAGTCAACCCTATTGTCATCTGCATAGAGCAGGACCTGGTGTTGGAGGGTATTGCATACCCATTTACCCCTACTTTGTCATGAGTGCGGCCAAGGAGTATGGTGTGGAGCTGAAACTTACCAAGATCGGCAGAGAAATCAATGAGAACATGCCAAAAGAAGTTGTAAGGCTAATCCTTGATGGATTAAATAAGTTTGGATTGAAAAAGGAGGTTGCAAGAATAACGTTACTAGGGTTAGCGTTTAGAGGAGATGTACCTGATGCTAGGCTTTCTCCTACATACGATATCATCAAGGAGCTTCTCAAGAGGGGATTCTATGGCATCATGGTCCACGACCCGTACATAGAGCATGACGAAGAACTACTCAAGAGCGGAGTGAAGCTCACGCAAAACCTTGAAGAGGCAATGGATGGAACGGACATCGTAGTGATCTTGACAGATCATAGCGATTACAAGAGGTTATCGGTTTCAAAGCTCAGAGGGCTATCAGGGAAACCAATAGTGATAATAGACGGAAGAAACATGCTAAAGGTTGATATGCAGGTAGGTGACAGCCTATATGTCGGTATAGGGAGGCCATGGATATCAATATGAGAAATAGGGACATTTTATCATTGCTAAAAAATCCTGAAAACCCTCCTAAAGAAGATATTTTCAGAGAACTCCTTCTTTCATGTAAAGAGATCTTTCTACAAGAAAGACAGGTTGTAGAAATAAAAAATAAGAGGATTTTGATAGTTGGAGACATTCACGGCGATTTGAAATCAGCTATAGAGGCAGTAAAAAAGGCAAAAGAGTTGGACATAGACGTGGTTCTCTTTCTTGGCGATTATGTAGACAGAGGTCCAAAACAGATAGAAGCTCTCTCATTTTTGCTAGGTCATAAGATATTGGAGCCAGATAAGTTCGTTCTTCTTAGAGGAAATCATGAATCTCCTTTAACCAACTTATATTATGGGTTCTACGAAGAAGTAAGTGGTCTTTATGGCTTGGAAGTTTATAAATTGGCTGAGGAAACTTTCTCACTTATGCCCTATGCGGCATTGATCGATGGTGATACCATAGCTCTCCATGGAGGGATAGCAAAAGGCCTTTCTAAAGTAGAACAGATAGAAAAAATACCTAAAGGGGACATAGGGCCGAAGCATCCAATTGCATTCCAAATCCTGTGGAATGACCCAGATGAGTCGATAGAATGGTTTGACCACAACATCAGGGGACCAGGCATTTTTAGATTTGGAAAAAGCGCACTAGTTGATTTCTTCTCTAGAAACGGACTAAGAAGGCTTTTCAGGGCTCATCAATTCTTTCCTGAAGGATTTAGAGTGATGTTCAACGGGTTGTTGGTTAGCATTTTTAGTTGCGGTTATTATGGGGGATCCTCCTCAGCTGCGGTTTTGGAGAAGGGCGAAGTGCGGCCGATAGTTCTGGTTTAGTTGAGGGGAAAGCCTTCTTCCTCGTAAACCCATCCGTAGGGGTAAGCCTCCCTACGTCTTCTAAGGATTCTAGCTCTAAGAGGCAGAGCTATTATCGCTCCTGCAATAAATCCTCCGATGTGAGCCCAGTACGCTACTCCTGAAATCTCGCCTAAAGATGCAGGTATTAGCTGATAAAGGAACCAGAAACCAAGGTAGTAAAAGCTCTTGACCCTTGTCACGATTACTCTGTAAAAGACGAACAGTAAAGTTCGTATATTTGCATTTGGAAAGAGGACAAAATAAGCCCCTAGGACACCACTAATCGCACCTGATGCACCTATTGTTGGTATAATTGAGTCGAAATTAATTATGCCATGTAACAAAGCAGCTGCAATTCCCCATAGAATGTACATTAACAAATACTTGAACTTGCCAAAAGCAGCTTCGATGTTGTCCCCAAATACGAATAGGTAAAGCATGTTTCCGAATATATGGGTGAAGCCTCCATGCAAGAACATTGACGTAAATAGCCTGTATAAGTTTCCTATCGGATCTTGAAAGAAAAGCCATGGTATAAATCCAAAGTAGTATGCGCTCCACTCGATTCCAACCATTAGCTGCCAGAAGAAACAAAATACATTGATAGTTATTAAGGAATAAGTCATAACTGGTCTAATGCCGCTAGGATTCTCATCGCTTAATGGAAACATATTTCGATCCTCCCTGAGGCTCAGATGACCCTCTTTAGGGCATCGGCAATTTCCTCTTGCCGAATACTCATCATCGCCTCTAAAGTATCTTAATATAAACAACTAATAAAAAAGTAGTTTCCATCGAGTCTGAAACTTAGATCTTGTTATAGTTCATTTAACAGCTGCTAAGGGAAGGGTAATCACCCTCATCCTTCTAAAAGCCTGCCTTCTTCGTCTATTTCTCCTGCCCTAATCCTCTCAGAGCTTATTGGTTTTCCATTTTCAGCAACTACAAGGGGGCATACTACGATGAAAAGCTCCTTTAGGCCCCTCTTTTTTCTTTCAGAGTTAACCCTTAGGGCTCCTGGATATGTCTCAGTTGAGACAACTATGGCGTCCGCCAACTTATCAGATCCAGCTGGACCTATCGGGTCCAGGATTTTTACTATAGAAAAAGGCGTATCTAGGGATGTTAGAAATTGCTCCATTTTTCTTTTTCGCTCTTCATAGCTCTGTATCTTCTCTTTGAATTTCTTACCCAAAAGGAGAGGTCCATCAGCTATACATACTAATAACTCCTCTCCTAACTTGGCAGAGGTACTCAGAAGTATCTTATGCCCTTTATGAAGCCTATCAAAGGTTCCTGCAACTATCACTCTTTTGAAAGGTTTTCTATAGCTTTTTCCACTTCCCAAATTGATTGCACCTCCACGTCAGGTCTTTCAGCTTCTTTCATGGCCCACTTCCCCCTTCTTATCCTGATTACTCTCCAGCCAGCTTTTTTAGCCTCATTAGCTAGAATTGGGTTTGCAGTTATGAAAACTGCTGCAGAAGACTCAATGCCCACTTCTTTCAGGATTTTTTTGAAGGTCTCTTCACAAGCTTCTCCAACCCAAGCGTAATGAAAGAGGTGGTGCATTCCTAGCCTAATGATCTTCTCCCAATCCTTTATTGATTGGCCAGCAGTACAAACTCCCACCCTATATCCCTTTTCTCTGAGCAGAAGAATGCCCTTGAAAGCATTTGGGAATGGCTTTAGATATGCCCTTTTCGTATCATGATACGCTACAACGCCAGCCGCAATGATTCTGGGATCTATTTTTAGGCCAAGGCGCATTAATGTCTCATCAAAGTGTTTTCCATAGTCTTCTCCTTTCTCTTCAATTACCTCCCTTAGTTTATCCAAGAAGACCTCGTAGTCAACGGGCAAGCCCGCATCTATCATTGCTCTAACTGCATTTTCTCTGGCATTCCTCTTCTGAAGAGTAGCATCATACAAAACATCATCTACATCAAAAATCACCAATTTAACCGTCATCTAACCACCTTACCCAGTTTTTCAGGCTTATCCGGATTCAAACCCCTGGCCAGAGAAACTTGTAGGGACAGAAATTGTAAAGGTATGATGTAAGGCATTGGGTAAAATTCTTCTGGCCCATTGTATTCGACAAGCAAATCTGATTCCTTTCCAATCGTTATTAGAGGAGCATCGTAACTTTTTACTCTCTTTATGACGATTGGCATTTTTTCTGGCTCCAATACGATGACAGGCGTCTCCTTTGAGACTAGTTGTATTGGACCATGCAAGAACTCTCTGCCTGCAAATGCTTGAATGAAAAGGTTAGAGGTCTCCCTAAGTTTGAGAGCCCCTTCGAGGGCTGTGGGATAGTTGGGTCCAGTGCCTAGAATAAAGCCAACTGGCCTCTTTACAAGCAAGGGAACTACCTCTCTGACATATTTGTCCGCTAGCATGATTTCTCTTTCGATTTCTTTTGGAAGAGCCATAAGTTCGGATTCTAGATCAGAAGGGTTCCTCCCGATCAATTTCGATATTTTAATGGAAAGAAGAAAGGCTACAGCCAGCTGACAAGTGTAGGTTTTTGTTGCTGCTACAGCTCTTTCGACCCCAGCTCTTGTCAAAATCGTTGTACCAGCTAGTTTGGTTAGAGAGCTTCCTGGAGTATTTGTAATTGCTATTACAGATCCTCCTTTAGATTTGAAAGCCAAAACTGCGTCAATTATGTCAGAACTTTCTCCGCTTTGCGATATAGCCACGAGGATAGTGCCCTTTACATTCTCGGGTATCCAGTACTTGAGTTCTGAGGCTGGTATAGCAACCGAGGAAGTGTCAGCTATTCTCGTCAAGCTTCTTTGCAGAACAAGAGATGCGTGATAGCTCGTTCCACTCCCAGTTATGTACACAAATCTGTCCTTCACCAGTTGCGCTGCTACTTCCGCTTCCTTTACAGACTCGAGTATTGTCCTCTCTATCGCCTTGGGTTGCTCGAGAATATCGGCTTTCATTAACTCTCCGGCCATCTAACCCGAGTTCATATTGGCTGGATAAAGTTAAAGATTTCAAGAAACTGAGCTACAGGATGACCATGGATAAGGAAGATGTTGAATTTTTCGGCAAGTTAAGCGAATCCTTTGGGCCTTCTGGATTTGAGAGAGAGCCGATCCTTCTGATCAAGGAGAGATATTCCAGATATGCAGATGAGATCCTAACAGATGGCCTTGGGTCCTTGATACTAAAGAAGAAGGGCTCTTCAGAGGAGCCAAGAGTCATTCTTGCGGGTCATTGCGATGAAGTGGGCTTTATAGTCTGCGGATTGGGCGAAAAAGGCTTTCTTAAATTTAGAGCACTTGGAGGATGGGCTCCCATAACTCTTCCAGCACACAAAGTTGTTGTGAGAACTAAGAAAGGAGACATAATCGGAACAATCGTTTCCAAGCCTCCACATCTTATGACGCCACAAGAAAAGGAGAAGGTTCCCAAGCTCGAAGACCTCTTCATAGATGTGGGTGCTTCTAGCAAAGAGGAGCTTGAAAAGTTAGGAATTAGGATAGGAGATCCGGTTGCTCCCTTAAGCCCCTTCGAGATCTTGAAAATCGAGGACAAGGAGCTTTGGTTGGGAAAAGCCTTCGATGACAGGATAGGAGCCTTTATGGCCATGGAAGTCATAAAGAACTTGAAGGAATCTGGAGTCTCGCATCCGAATTCTGTCTATGCTGCAGCTACAGTCCAAGAGGAGGTTGGTTTGAGAGGGGCTGAAACCACTGCAGATGTCGTCAATCCTCATGTAGGAATAATTCTTGAAGTCGATATTTCTGGGGATGTTCCAGGAGTTAAGCCTGGAGAAGCCCCTGCAAAGATGGGAGAAGGACCTAGCATAGTTACATGGGATAAGAGCATGATTCCAAACCAGCCTCTAAAGGAATTCGTGATTCAGGTCGCGGAGGAGCTAAAGATCCCATATCAGCTTTCTGCTGTCAGCGGAGGCACGGATGCTAGCAGAATTCACCTGCATTATAAGGGAGTCCCCTCAATAGTCATAGCTATTCCAACAAGGCACATACACTCCCATAACTCAATACTTTCAGCAAATGACGTTGAGAACGCGATTAAGCTGGTAACAGAGGTCGTTAAAAGACTAGATAAGGAGACAGTCGATTCATTTACTAGGATTTGAGCGGGACTATGAATGAGATATTGAGGCTTTCTAAGCCAATATCTTGGCTGGATGGAATAGACCCGAGAACCGGTGTGATCATTCAACCAAACCATCCAGAGAAGGGAGAGAGTATAGCAGGCAAGATTTTGATCCTTCCTCACTCTACTGGCTCAACTGTAGGTGCCTATACCTTTTTCAAACTTGTCAAAGTCGGAAAACAGCCTAAAAAAATAATTCTAGAGAGGCCGGATAGCGTTACCATAAGTGCGGAGTTAGCAGGCATACCAGTAGAAGTACCAATGGTAAGAGAAGTGCATAAACTAGAAGTAGATGCACCAGAGAAATTTCTGAGATTCCTTGAGAAGGAGGCCAGCATATCTGGCTCAAAAGGATTCATTAAGGTGAATTCAGTTCACATAAGTGGGGTCTCTTATTCAACCATAGGAGATGCTGGGTTAGAGTTCCTAGAGGAAGTTTCTAAGGAAGGCCTCCTTGTGAAGGTTAAATCCACTACAAATCCCACCGGGATGGATCTAAGAAGATGGAGAGAGATGGGAATATCAGAGGGCTATGCTGAAAAACAGCTTAGAATTGTCAAGGCTTTATTGAGCATGGGTGTTGAGCCCACTTTTACTTGTACTCCCTATTTGGTAGGAAATAGACCCAAGAAAGGCGAACACGTGTGTTGGGGGGAGTCTAGTGCTGTAGCATTTGCAAACAGCGTTTTAGGAGCTAGAACAAACAGAGAAGGAGGGGTCAAGACCATAGTTGCAGCAATGGTCGGATTCACTCCAAAATATGGTATGCACTTAGAAGAAAATAGGAGACCAAACCTCCTCGTGAACTTAGAGGTTTCTCTCCGGGGAAGAACTGATTTTGGGGCTCTAGCATACTACATTGGTAGTCTAGCTCCTAAATCGGTTCCTAGGTACGAAGGAATTCCAAAGGCTTCAGAAGCCGAATTGAAATCAATGGGTGCAGCTGGTGCTGCTTCTGGAAGCATAGAATTGTTCCACATCGATAGGATTACTCCTGAGGCCACTTTACCTTCTAAGGAGGGGTGTGAAAGAGTGAGGGTAGGTTCTAATGAGCTCAAAGAAACAAAAGAATTGCTCAGTACCTCTGGATCAGTTCCTGACATAGTGGTTATCGGATGCCCTCACCTTTCGAGAGATGAGTTGGTTAAGGCAGCAAACCTCTTGGAAGGCAGAAAAGTCAGGATTCCATTCTGGCTATTTACATCAAGAGAAATCTTTGAGAAAAACAAGGATTTGTGCAGACGCATCGAAAAGAGTGGAGCTAAGGTTTTGTGTGATACGTGCATGGTTGTCTGTCCATTAAAGGACCTTGGATACAACGTTGTTGCAACCGATTCCGCAAAAGCAGCAAGATATTTGCATACATTTCAAGGGCTTGAGGTTGTTTTTGAAAGATTTGAGTCCTTAGTGAGTTTTTACGCTACCCGGAGTTGAGAAGGGAAGGTTAGGGTTAAATATTTAGCCCTCACAAAAAGATCAAAGTCAGGTGAGCAGATTGACGAAGGCACAAATTCTAGGGATTGTTGTTGTCCTTGTAGTAATTGCAGGTGCAGCCTACTTCTTCACGAGACCGGGACCGACTCCAACTCCAACGCCAACTCCAACAGCTACACCCTCTCCCACACCATCCCCAACTCCAAAACCTGGGGAAGGCATAAAGATCGCAATCATGTTTGACATAGGTGGAAGGGGAGACTTGGGATTTAACGATCTAGCATGGTTAGGAGGCGAACGAGCTAGAAAGGAACTTGGAGTAGAGGTAACTTATGTGACACCAAGAAGCGAGGCTGATTATCTGCCAAGGTTAAGAGAACTATCTTCAAGTGGTGAGTACTCGTTAATTATCGGAGTTGGCTTCCTTCTGACCGATGCAATTGATCAGGTAGCAGATGAATTTCCAAACCAGAAATTTGCAATAGTCGACTCTCTAACACCCGATTCCAACGTTAGAGGGATCCTATTTAAAGAAAATGAAGGTTCTGCCCTCGTTGGCGCTCTTGCTGCTCTTGTTACGAAGACAAACAAGGTTGGAGTAGTCCTAGGGATGGAAATTCCTGTGCTATATCACTTCGAAGGAGGGTTTTATTGGGGAGTAAACTACGCTGAAAACATAACAGGAAAGGATGTTCAGATAATTTACAAGTATACAGGAAGTTTCATTGATAGAGCCCTAGGGAAACAGGTCTCTGAGGGTATGCTTGCTCAGGGAGCAGATGTTCTCTACAACGTTGCTGGTTTGACAGGTCTTGGTGTGCTTGATGCGGTGAACGATTACTGTGAGACGCAAGGTATAGAGTACGGTCCTCCGTTCGCCATTGGAGTTGACGCAGATCAAGACTGGATGTATCCTGGTCACGTCATCGCTAGCATGATGAAAAGGGTTGACAACGGAGTTTTCTATGCTATCAGGGACGTAGTCTACGGTAACTTCACTGGAGGGCCAATCTATTATGGTTTGAAAGAAAAGGGCGTTGGAATAAGCAGGGCTGAAGACTTAGAGGCCTTCATTAACATAGCTAAAGAGTTAGGAACGCAACTCCCCGACACTCCCGAGAACATACTTGCTAAGTGGCAGGCAATGAGAGCCCTATATCCTGAGAGCGTTTGGAATACAATAGACGAACTCGAGAAGAAGATCATAAAGGGTGAAGTAGAAGTACCATTCCCAGAAACTATTGAAGAGATCTCTGCAGTTAGAGAGAAATACGGTGCAGGAGCGCTGCCAGGTTAAATCACCTTCCTCCCTTTTTTTATTTTTTAATTAAGTTTAGCTCTTGTAGTGGTGAGAAGCTTGGCTGACTATGCAATAGAAATGAAAGGGATGGTCAAGGTCTATCCCGACGGTACAGTGGCTCTGAAAGGAGTTGACTTTGCTGTAAAGGAGGGGGAGATTCATGGACTTCTTGGGGAGAACGGGGCAGGGAAGACTACCTTAGTTGAAATCCTATATGGAACCAGGCGTCCCACTGCTGGAAAGATATTCGTTAGAGGCAAGGAAATCGACGTAAAGAGTCCTAGGAATGCAATGGCTCTTGGCATTGGCATGGTTCATCAGCACTTCACGCTAATTCCTGTGTTTACAGCACTCCAAAACATAGTACTAGGTGACGAACCAGCGAGATCAATGGGGATTTTGGACATCG
>Ga0180300_10001311_pt1 | contig 11479 bp, 10 predicted proteins | sample GuaBasSediGuay15_FD_121798 | JGI IMG/M metagenome (GOLD analysis project Ga0180300, IMG submission 121798) | Subseafloor sediment microbial communities from Guaymas Basin, Gulf of California, Mexico - Guay15, Core 4569-2, 21-24 cm | ecosystem: Environmental > Aquatic > Marine > Hydrothermal... | reverse complement strand
GAGCAGGCAAATTTTATCCGATATAATTAAAGAATTCTCTCCCACTGTAGAAGAAATAGCCGAAGCCCTTAAACTTCATCCTTACACCATTTGCAGGCTTTGCCGTGAAGGTGAAATCCCAGCTTTTTCCGCCATACTTTATGGCGGGTCCGCCTCTGGCGAAAAATTTGGTGGGCAGTGGAGGTTTAGGAAAGAGGAAATAGATCATTATATAAGTCTTAGAAAGGTAAATACTAAAAAAGAGAACTAATTATGCACAGAGTTAATACTAATACTCTGAAGAATCTTAATAACTTAGAGAAACTCACTGAACTTTTCTGTCGGGACCTTAATTATACATATTCAAACAGCGTGATATCAAAACGGACATGGAAAGAGCAAGTGAGTAATTCAGTTAAAGAACTATCACTCATCGCTACTCATAATGATTTCCATATTATTTATTGCCAGGTAGAAAAACTTTTATTAGGTATTGAACGTCCAATAATCAATTGTCTTTTAAAAGAGCATCCCTATTTATTGGTAATATTCTCTGACCCCCAGTTTACCAATTGGCATTTTGTTAATGTTAAATATGATGAGGAACTAAAAAGCAGACGTTTATTTAGGCGTATTGTAATTGGTCCTGACGAGAGACTTCATACAGCAGCTCAACGAATTAATATGCTTGAGGTAGTAGATGAGAAGATGCAAGCTTTAGAACTCCAAATAAAGCATGATAAGGCTTTCGATGTAGAAGAAGTAACTAAAGAGTTTTATGAGAAGTATACTGATATATTTCATACCTTAAGTGATGATATCGCTGAAGAAAATCCACAGATAGATTCAAATAAAGAAGCCCAAATTATTTTAGATAGGTTACTTTTCCTTTATTTTATCCAGAAAAAAGGCTGGCTTAATAACAACAAGAGATATCTTTACGAAAACTTTCTCCGATTCTGGAAAAAAGACCCTAAAGGTAACAGTTTTTATTCAGAATTTCTGGTTAAACTATTTCAGGCTCTCTCCTGTAAAGATAATTTGTTTAGAGAAAGTTTAGGTGATATTCCGTTTTTAAATGGTGGCTTATTTGAAGTAGACCCTTTTCATTCTAAACTTCCCTTTAGATTAATAATCAGGAATGATACTTTTAAGCAGATATTTGATGATTTATTGGAACGGTTTAATTTTACAGTTCGAGAAGATACACCATTGGATGTAGAGGTTGCAATAGACCCTGAGATGTTAGGTAAGATCTTTGAGAATTTAGTATTAAAATTAGAAAAGGGCGAAGATTTACGAAAGAAAACAGGCAGTTACTACACACCAAGAGTAATAGTTCATTTTATGTGTCAGGAATCTCTAAAAGAGTATTTGATAAGTGAAAGTGAAATAGAAAGACATAAGATTGAGACGCTATTTTCGATGGAACCTCCTGACCAGTTGACAGAAGAGGAGATTGGAGAACTTAAAAACTTAATTTCTATCCCTCAAGCAAGGCTACTAAGAAATATTATAAATAAGGCTTATATCCTTGATCCGGCAGTGGGTTCGGGAGCGTTTCTCGTTGGCATGCTTCATGAGATGGTATCTATTTTGAAATTATTAGATGTATGTGAGTTTGGTAAAGATTTTATCTTAAGACCTAATTATGATTACGAATTAAAAAGGCAGTTAATCGAAACTTCTCTTTATGGTGTAGATATACAAGAACAAGCAGTAAGAATTTGTGAGCTAAGATTATGGCTATCTTTAATAGTTGATTACGAGAAAATCCAGAAAGAAGAAATTCCTCCATTACCTAATCTTAGTTATAAAATTCGCTGTGGTGATAGTTTGATAGAGAAACTTTTTGGACACAATGTTCAATTAGACCAGTTGGTGCATTCTGATAAAGGAAAGCAGTTAATAGATGAGATCACAAAGGACAAAGAAGCCTATTTTTTAGCTCGAGATATAAAAGAGAAAAATAGAATTGAACTTACCACATTGGCTAAGCAGTGTGAGTTAATGGAGTTGCTTATTAAGGAAAAACAAAAGGCTTTATCGGGAGTACAATTATCATTTTTGGAAGAAACCGCAAAGGAGCGAAAAAAAAGAGAAGAGTTTGAGAAGGCAAAAAGAGAGTATGAAAATATTCTACTTTTAGCCTCAAATACCAAAAAGAAGGTAGAAGCAATGCTGAAAGGTAAAATATCAATTCCTGCTGAAGATATCCACGATTTAAAGAAAAAACTTGGAATATCTTTTATCTGGAAATTAGACTTTGCCGAGGTATTTAAAGAGAAGGGTGGGTTTGATATTGTGATAGGGAATCCGCCGTATATAGTATGGTATTCAAGACAAGCTAAGAAAATAAGTCGAAATGAAGAGATGGCCTTAAGAACTTATTACAATTTTTTACGTGGGGAGAGTAAAAAACTACGAATCCAATCAGTGATGTTCTTTTTAGAAAAGGGGTATGATTTAGCTAGGGAAAGGGGAATAATTACATATATAGTTGATTTTAATTTTCATGAACATCCATTTCTTGCTATTAGGAAATATTTAGTTGATAAAGTCAAAATTTTAACAATAGTAAATGGAATTCAAGGTTTTGTGAATGTAGCAAGCGGTCAGGTTATAATAGTATTAGAAAAATCAAACCAACCTGTTAATCAACATAAAGTTAAGATTAAAGAAGGGATTGGGGGCCAGATTGCATTGGTTCAACAAAAGTATTTTAACAATATCCAACGCGGTTATAAATGGAATTTTGATAAAACAGAGGATATAATTAATAAAATCGAGAAGGATTCGTTACCTTTATCGCGTAAATTGATTGTCAATAGCGGAGTGGCTGTTAATGCAACAAAAGAGGGCAAAAAATTATTTATATTGCCGCATAAGGATAATAAATGCAACTGTTTTCCTCTACTAGAGGGAGGAAAATCAATTCCTTATTCATTTTGTAAACCAAGATTTTATTCATACTTAAATTATGATAAGAAATTGGAGAAGGAATTGAATGATTTATTTGATAAGAATTATTACAAAAGAAAATTTTCGCATCAGAGGCCTTTCAACATAAGAGATATTAAAGAATTTGATAGACCAAAAATATTTTTGAGACAGTCAGATTTTAAATTAACAGCCACATATTCAGAAGATTTACTATTCAGCAATTATTCAATTTTTCATATATTTGATGCAAATAACGACAAGAGAAAAATCAAGTTTATTCTAGGAATTATAAATTCGAAGCTTATGACCTATTATGCTATTAAACGAGATATTATTCTTATAAAGCCGGGGAAAATTCCACAGATTAGAAGTGGACAAAGAGGACCTCTTGGAATAAGACAATTGCCAATAAAGCATACATCTCCCGATGTTCAAAGAGAAATTATTAATTTGGTAGATAGAATTATAGCAATTCATAATAAAGGTTTTTCTTTATCTTCTAAAGATTGGGAGAAAGTAAACCAGCTCGAAAACCAAATCGACCAAAAAGTTTACGAACTTTATGGGTTGACAGAAGAGGAAATAAATATAGTGGAAGAAAGTGTTAAAACATAAAAATATTCAAATAGCAATAGGGTGGAGTTTAAATGCTTAAAATATTTATAAGTTATTCTATAAAAGATAAAAAAATAGCTGGTGAATTAAAAAGACATTTTGAAAGTTATGGGGCGGTTGAGTGTTTTGTCGCTCATGATGATATTATTCCAGGGTCTCACTGGGAACAGGAAGTTCTTAGGAATTTAGAGTCTTCTGATTTTTTTATGCCAATACATACTAAAAATATTGAAGGGTCTTATTGGTGTCAGCAGGAAGCAGGTTTCGCCTTAGCAAAAAATATAAAAATAATTCCATTGATACCAGATGTAAATGGTAGTGATCCTGTTGGTTTTTATGCAAAATATCAAGGATTTAAGATTAAACTGTCTGACTTGCATGGTTCTGCTAAGCAATGGTTGATAAAAGAAGGTATCATACATATCGAAAATTCAGAAGAGCTAGAGAAAAGAATAATAATTTTTGAAGCTTCGAATTCATTCTACGAAGCAGGAATAAATACTAAATCTCTTTTTGAGCTTGAGAGAGAGTTTACTACAGGAGATATACTACGGATTGTAGAAATTACTCTAAAAAATAATCAAATTTTATATTCATGGGAAGCTAGGAAATATTTAAAACCATTTTTTATGAAAAATGTGAAAATAATTTCTAAGGAGCAGTTAGAGGAATTTTTAAAAGCCGAGTAATAGAAATTATCGATAATTTTGAAAAAAAATAAGAATGCAGATTACAAAGAAAGATAAGGATTTTATAAGAGATTATATAAATTTTGGACTCTACCATAATTTGAAAATAAATTTAATTCTAAAAGAGGCGTTTAATAAATCTAAAAACTTAAACGATAGAATGATTTACTATATAGATCTTTTCTCTAATCTAATGCGACTGACAGAAATAATGGAAATGGTAATTTATTCGATTAAGAAAAAAGGCAGAGGTAAGGGTTTTTGGAGGACATTTATTAGATATAATGCTAATATAGATGTAGCCAAGAAATACCTCCAGGAAGCGGAGTCTTACAAGAAGCAACCAATAGAGTATTTCCATGATGTCTTATTGCTTAATACAAATAAATTTTCGGAAATTCTTAAAAAGAAGGATGTAAAGATTGATGCTACTTTCTGGGAGAACAACTTACATAACATAATTCAATCTTTAAAGCTTAGAATACATCATAGCGCCAGAAGATCATACAACAAAATTAAACATGGTTTCCCAATCATCGGGAGAAAAGATAAAATTTTAATTTTTATTGATGTTCTAGGAAATAATAAACTTGATGTCGTATCGTTTACTTATAAGGAATCTGAAATAGGTAGGCTTATTGATTATACTAAGTTTTTTACAGAAACTATAAGGAGTTTATTATCACTAACATTAATAAGTTAGAATAGAGAATGAAGGACTTAGGTGAGAAATCATAAGGAGGTGAAAAGATGGCTTTTTCTGATGAAGTAGTTAGACAAGCTTGGATTAGAGCGGGTGGGAAGTGTGAATGTAAAAGGACCACACATAATCATTATTATGGAAGATGCAACAAGGATTTAGTATGGGAGAATAGAGGTCGAGAGGAAGGTCGTGGTGCTTGGGAGGCACATCATATAAGCAGTACTGGTGGCGATACGCTTTCAAACTGTGAAATTCTTTGTTGGGATTGCCATAGGCAGACTTTTTAAGAAAAACTCTTGTAGCGTATTAGCGCATGGAAGCCGTGATTCAAATAATAAATGCAATAAAATGGCCATCTGTAGTTATTTTGGCATTGATTATCTTTCGGAAACCCCTATCGGAACTTATATTGTATATAAAAGCTATTAAATGGGGTAATTTTGAAGCTACCTTTGGAAGAAAAATCAAACAATTAGAGAAAGATGCAAATAATTTACCTTACCCTATTGATGTGAAAGTTGAGAAAGTTTCAGCTTTTGATACTTCTGATCGATATGTCCAATTGGCAAAAATAGATCCTAGAAGTGCCTTTTCTTGATGCTTGGAGGGATTTGGAATTAATTATTTTTGATAAGGCTAGAGAGTTAAATATACGAGAAAAGCATAGTATTAGAAAAATAGTAAATAGCTTGTACGATAAGGGTGTTATAGAGCCTATTGAAAAGAACTTATTTGAAAAATTACGGATATTAAGAAACGAAGCTTTACATGCAAGACGATTCGACATAAGTTTTATTGACGCTGTTACCTATGCACACACTGCTAAGAAATTAGCAGAGAGTATAAAAATAAAGAATAATAAATAGTTTGAACACCAAATCGACCAAAGGATCTACGAACTTTATGGGTTAACAGAAGATGAAATAAGAAATTATTGAAAATTTCTATAATAAAAAAATTTAAATAGGAGAATATAGTGAGAAAAAAAGAATTTTTTCAATTATATGAACCTTGGCTTAGGTTTATTGATTACATAAAAGGAAAAAATAGATTTATAATGAGTAAGGAGATTGAGCAATTCTTGCAAAAAATTCTAGAGACGACCGACAAAAGAAAAGTTATTTTAAAGAAAAAAAGAATATTCTTTAGAGCTAGAATTGGTGCTTATTGGCCTTCTCGGCCGTTCTGGCCAGATAAATGGTCGAGCCTCTATCCCCATCCTTTGCCATGTTCAAAAATGGGTCCTCCTCCCAGAGATATTTCTAAGGGAGGTCGAGTTAATCCTGAAGGTATCTCTTATCTTTATCTTTCGAGTTCTAAAAAGACAGCTATTTCAGAGGTAAGACCATGGATTAAGGAATTCGTGACTGTAGGAGTATTTGAGCTAAATAGAGATCAGAAGATTGTTGATGCAACCAAAGAACTAAGAGGCTCTTCGCAAAAGAAAAAAATAGCACATTATTTAGAGTATAACGACTATTTAACATGGAAAAATATAAATTATGAATTTTCTAAGCCAGTATCCACAACCGATAATAAATTAGAATATCTCCCCACTCAATATTTAGCTGAATTATTTAAAAATGCTGGCTACGATGGTGTTAAATATAACAGTTCAGTCAGTAGAACAGGTTATAATTTAGTTTTATTCAATCCCAAAGTAGCAAAATGCACTAAATGTCAACTTTTCTCTATAAAAGAAATAGTTTATAAGTTTGGTTCAACAGGACGAGTTGAAACCAGAGAAGAAATGCAAATGAGGCGGTTTTATTAAGTTTTACTCAAGTATTATTAGTTTTTACGCTCTATTTACTAATAACTTAAATGAGAAATGTTGAAACCGGTCATAAGATAGCAAAAAGATGGATAAACTTATTTTGGCATCTGAGTGATTTAGTGAGGTGATCGATAGTGGGGTCAGCTATGGAAAGCAGAAATGTTTTGAATAATTCTTTCAAAAATATTATATAGTTATGCTACCAAAATTTATTAAATCTTGACAATTGACTACAAAATGTATATAATTGACTACAAAATGTATATAAAGGAGGAGTATGATAAATAAACTTTTTTCTTCAAGAGCAAGGGTTGATGTTTTAAAACTATTTTTCTTCAATCCTGAGAATAGTTTCTATCAAAGGCAGATATCTAAACTCAGTGGCCAATCCATTAGAGGGGTGCAACGAGAAGTGACCAGACTTGAAGAACTCGGTATCATTGAGAAATCTATTGAAGGTAATCGTATCTATTATAAAGTAAATAAAAATTGTCCCATATTTAAAGAATTAAAGAATATCCTGTTTAAAAGTGTTGGGATTGCTCAAGTTTTAAAGGGACATCTTAAAAGTGATGAGATAAAGGTTGCATTTATCTATGGTTCTTATGCAAGGAATAGGGAAAGTCTACTAAGTGATATTGATTTAATGGTTATCGGTAAAATCTCTTCCAGAGAACTTTCCCATTTACTTTCTAAACCAAAGAAAGAATTAATGCGGGAGATTAATTATGTAGTGTTTTCGCCAAAAGAATTTAAAGAAAGGATCAGACAAAAAGACCACTTTCTTAATTCTGTATTAAAGGATAGAAAGATATTTATCGTAGGAGATACCAATGAGCTTAACGCGGTTATTAAATCAAGGTAGATTAACACGACACAAAACATCCAGGAAGGAAATTGCTAATTTGATAAAGCTTGCCAGAAGAGATATAAAGGATGCAAAGTTAAAAGGCTTATCTTTAGATAGGAAGTTTGCCTGTGCTTATAATGCTGTTTTACAACTGGCAACGATTCTCTTGTATTGTAAGGGATATAAACCAAAAGGGATAGGCCATCATATAACTGTATTTGAAGCAATGAAAGAGATTTTAGGCAAAGATTATTATGAACTGGCAGATTATTTTGATTCCTGTCGGGCAAAGAGGAATATAACTGACTATGATTATGCTGGTGGAATTTCCGAGCAAGAAACTGAGGAGTTAATAAAAGAAGCAGAAAGTCTTTTGAAAACAATTTTTAGGTGGCTTGAGATGAATTATTCAGATTTTATATAGTTTATAAGGAAAATTTATTAAGGGAAAAGTTAGTATGCCAACGCATGACATTATTGATAACCGTAATGAAAAATTAATAGACCATATCAATGCTATTCTTAAATCCAGCGAAAGAGCAAAATTTGCAGTTGGATATTTTTTCCTTTCTGGTTTTGAAGCAGTCAAGAGACATCTTAAAGATTTAAAAGAGATAAAACTTCTTATAGGTAATACTACGAATAGAGCGACTTTAGAGCAACTTTCGGAAGGATTTAAAAGACTTGAGTTAGTAAAAGAAGCTGAAAAACATATGCGATTTGTAAAAAGAGGGAAAGAAAAGCAAATTCAAGAGGAAACCGCTCATAATATTAGAGAATCTATAGAGTTGATGGATCAGACAGACGAAGCAGAAGAATTAATATCCACTTTGGTAAGACTTATAGAAGAGAAAAGATTAAAGGTAAAAGTTTATACTAAAGGCAGACTTCATGCGAAAGCATATATTTTTGATTATAAAAATGTTCCTGATCAAAAAGGAGTTGCGATTATTGGTTCAAGCAACCTTACTTTGGCAGGACTTGAACATAGCACCGAGTTAAATGTCAAAGTCTATGGTAATAATAATCACGAGGCTTTAACCAAATGGTTTGATGATTTATGGAGTGAGTCAAAAGATTTTGATGAAATGCTTATGGTTGAGATGAAACAATCCTGGGCTATGCATCCTGTAAGTCCTTACGATATTTACATGAAGACCCTTTACAATCTGGTAAAAGATAGACTTGAAGGTGATGGAAAAGAAGTAATATGGGAAAGAGAAATGCCTGCTCTGGCAGATTTTCAGAAAGTAGCTGTTAGACAAGCTATACAAATAATAAAGGACAATGGAGCATGTTTTGTTGCTGATGTTGTTGGTTTGGGAAAGACTTACATTGGTACGGCTTTGCTTAAACATTTCAGTTTAGTTTATGGAAATCGACCATTGATAATCTGTCCACCGGCTTTAATTGATATGTGGGAAAGGTTCAATGAGAGATATCATTTAAATGCTCGAATTCTTTCAATGGGTATGCTTAAAGTAGATGAAAATGATAAGAGTAAGAATATCTTATTGGATGATTTTAAATATAAGGATAGAGATATAGTGTTAATAGATGAAAGCCATAATTTTAGATATCCTGATACCCAACGTTATCAGATACTTCAACCTTATCTTCAAACACGAAGAGCAATATTTCTAACTGCTACTCCCAGAAATAAATCTGCTTGGGATATTTATTATCAAATCAAACTTTTCCATCCTGAAGATAAGACAGAATTACCTATCGATCCGCCAGATTTAAAACAATATTTTAAGGATATTGAGAATGGTAAAAAGGAACTTCCAGATTTATTGAGACACCTACTTATCAGGAGAACCAGAACTCATTTGATTAAATGGGGATATGCTAAAAAGGATGAAAAGGGAAGATATTATATTATTATAAAGGACCATGGAATGGAGATACCTAAATATTTTCCAAAGAGAGAGAAACCAGTCACTCTTGAGTATAGCATCGAGAAGACTTATAAAGGGTTATATAATCAGATCCGCAATATTATAGGGAAGCCAAGAAAATTTGGCGTAGTTGATTTTTCTAAATTACCGGAAGAAGAACTTACTTATGCTCGTTATGGTCTATGGAATTATGTAAAGGAGGATAAAAAGAGAAAAGCGCCATATACAGACTTACATCGTGCAGGGAGGAACTTAAGAGGTCTCCTTAGAGTAATGCTTTTTAAACGATTTGAGAGTAGTGTTTATGCTTTTAGGGAGTCAATAAGAAGGATGATTATATTACATGAAAGATTTTTAGCATCTCTTAATGAAGGTATAATCCCTGCGGGGGAAGAAGCAGAATATTTACTTTATGAGTCGGATCAATATGATGAATCTCAATTGATTAATGAATTAAGAAAAATCAGTAGAAAATACGATCCTCAAGATTTCGAAATTGATAAGCTAAAAAGAGATTTAGAAAAAGATATAACTTTATATAAAAAATTATATGAATTGGTTAAAGATATTAACGCAGACAATAGGAGTCCAGAGCAAGATGATAAATTGTTTGTGTTGATTCAAAGGCTTAAAAATGACGATAAGTTAAAAAATAAAGTTTTAATTTTTACACAGTATGCTGAGACTGCGAAGTATCTTTATGAGAATATAAACCCTGATAGAAAACCCGAAATTGAAGTGATAGATAGTACAGATAAAAACCGAAGTAGTATTGTGTATAGATTTTCTCCAAAAGCAAATGATTATACCCTCAAAAATAATGAAAAGGAGATAAAGATTTTAATTTCTACGGATGTTTTAGCTGAGGGATTAAATCTTCAAGATTGCAATGTTATCATAAATTATGATTTACATTGGAATCCGGTAAGACTTATTCAGCGAATCGGCCGTATTGATAGAATTGGTTCTGAGAAAGAAAAAATTTATTCTTACAATTTCTTACCCGAGACAGAATTAGATAGAAATTTAGGATTACATGAAAAACTTAGACTGAGAATTCAGGAAATACATGATACTATAGGAGAGGATGCAGAAATTTTAGATAAAACAGAGCAATTAAATGAAGAAGCTATGTATGCAATTTATGAGGGTGACCAACAAAAAATAGATAAATATGAGGAAGAGGAAGATTTACTTAGTATAACAGAAGCAGAAGAGATAATTAGAGATTTACAGTTAAATAATCCCGAGTATTTCAATTATATAATTAATTTAAGAGATGGGGTAAGAAGTTGCATGGAGGCAAAGTCTGAGAAAGGGAAATATGTTTTCTGTCAGGCTGGTAATTTTCAGCAGTTATTTCTGGTAAATGAAGATGGAAAAATTATAAGTAGGGATATTCCGCAGGTTTTGTCTGCTATTAAATGTAACGAAAGAACAAAGGCTAAAAGATTACCCAGAGACCATAATAAGATAGTTATGAAAATAAAGAAACTTTTTGAAGAGGAAGTAAAAATGAGAGAAGCAGAAAAAGAGCAGGTTATAAGATTAAAACAGGCTCAGAGGTACGTAATTAGAGAACTCAGATTATACTTTAGTAAGATTGAAGACGAGGATGAAAAAGAGAGAATTAATTTATTAGAAAGAACCTTCAGATCTACGTTATATCCTGCTGTAATGAAAGAGCTTAATTTAATTCGAAGAATGGGCATAACTGGAGAAATTTTAATAAAGAGGTTATCAGATATCTATTTTCAATATAATTTAAAAACCTTAGTAGATACACAAAGTAAAGGAGAAAAAGAGCAAATCGTAGCAAAAATTATTTGTTCTGAGTCTTTAATTTAAATGAAAAAGTGATGTTTGGTCTATTTGTATTAATTATAATACTCGGTTTATTTCTTTGGTTCATCTGGTATATTTTCTTCCGTTCCGTTCTCTGGGTAGCCGAACCTTTAATTGAATATTTCGAGGGTCGGGAGGCTGAGCGATTTTGGATTGAGGATATTGATAAGGATGAAT
>Ga0180300_10001310_pt1 | contig 11481 bp, 10 predicted proteins | sample GuaBasSediGuay15_FD_121798 | JGI IMG/M metagenome (GOLD analysis project Ga0180300, IMG submission 121798) | Subseafloor sediment microbial communities from Guaymas Basin, Gulf of California, Mexico - Guay15, Core 4569-2, 21-24 cm | ecosystem: Environmental > Aquatic > Marine > Hydrothermal... | reverse complement strand
CCGCTCGGTCGGGGACTACAAGGAGGCCCTTAAGGACCTGAAGCCCGGCCAGGCCGTGCTCTTCCTGATCCGTCGGGGCGATCGCACCTTTTATGTAGCCCTCAGGGTGCCGGAAGAGGAAAAATGACAGGGAGGTGGTAGCTATGGACCAAGAGAAATTAAAGTACTTCACCAAGCTCGTGTTGAAGGAGAGGGAGCGCATCCTCCGCGGCTTGAGCAACGTCCAGGAGGATCTGGAGGAGACCTCCGAGGAGACCTTGATAGAGGAGATAGACAAGGCGTTCTCGAGCGAGGGGAGGGAGCTTCTGAGCAGCTTCATAGACAGACACACGGAGGGCCTGGAGGCCGTCAACCAGGCCTTAGAGAGGATAAAGGAGGGTACCTACGGGATCTGCGTAAGGTGCGGTAAGGAGATATCCGAGGAGAGGCTTGAGGCCATACCCACGGCCTCCCTCTGCCTCTCCTGCCAGCAGGAGCTGGAGCGTCAGAGCAGGGCGAGCCAGGCCCTAATATCCTCCCCGCTCAGGCAGTGGACGGAGGAGGACGAGGTCCTCGAGCCGGCGGCGGATGAGGTCGACGAGGAGATATAGACTGCCGGGTTCGTCCTGCCACAGCGGCCTAACTTTGCCATAATGGCTTTATCGCATCGGGGCCTCGGGCCCCGTTTGAATATGGTATGGATTTTGCTTTACTCCCCGTGGAGCAAACCCTCTAAAGAAAGGAGATGGTGCATATGGGAAGGGTCATAGGTATAGACTTGGGGACTACCAACTCCTGCGTGGCGGTTATGGAGGGCGGCAACCCGGTCGTGATACCTAACTCCGAGGGTAGCAGGACCACCCCTTCCGTGGTGGCGTTCACCAAGGACGGGGAGAGGTTGATCGGAGGGCCGGCGAAGCGCCAGGCCATAACCAACGCCGAACGCACGATATACTCCATAAAGCGCTTCATGGGTCGCAGGTACGACGAGGTCCCGGAGGAGATAAAGAGGGTGCCGTTCAAGGTTGTGAGGGGACCGAACGATACCGCAAGGGTGGAGGTGGACGGCAAGGTATACTCCCCCCCCGAGATATCCGCCATGATACTCCAATACCTGCGACAGGTGGCCGAGGACTATCTCGGGGAGAAGGTCACGGACGCCGTGATAACGGTGCCCGCCTACTTCAACGACAGCCAGCGTCAGGCCACCAAGGACGCCGGCAAGATAGCCGGCCTCAACGTCCTCAGGATCATAAACGAGCCTACGGCAGCGTCCCTCGCCTACGGTCTGGACAAGAAGAAGAACGAGAAGATAGCGGTGTACGACCTGGGCGGAGGGACCTTCGACATCTCCATCCTGGAGATAGGGGATGGGGTCTTCGAGGTCCTCTCCACTAACGGGGACACCCACTTAGGTGGTGACGACTTCGACGAGCGCATAATAAACTGGCTTGCGGAGGAGTTCCTGAGGGAAACCGGCATAGACCTGAGGAAGGACCCCATGGCCCTTCAGCGCCTCAAGGAGGCGGCCGAGAAGGCCAAGATAGAGCTTTCCTCGACCCTCCAGACAGAGATAAACCTCCCCTTCATCACGGCCGACGCCAGCGGCCCCAAGCACCTTCAGAAGACCTTGACCAGGGCCAAACTCGAACAGCTCGTGGAGGACCTCATAGAGAAGACCATAGGTCCCTGCGAGCAGGCCCTTAAGGACGCCAAGCTCTCCCCGAGCGACATAGATGAGGTCATCCTCGTGGGAGGGCAGACCAGGATGCCCAAGGTACAGGAGGTGGTGAGGGAGTTCTTCGGGAAGGAGCCCCACAAGGGGATAAACCCCGACGAGGTCGTAGCGGTCGGTGCCGCCATACAGGGGGCCGTGCTCTCCGGGGAGGTGAAGGATGTGCTGCTGTTGGACGTCACCCCGCTCTCGCTCGGGATAGAGACCTTAGGTGGGGTCATGACGGTGCTCATCCCCAGGAACACCACGATCCCCACGAGGAAGACCGAAATATTCACCACGGCGGCCGACAACCAGACCTCGGTGGAGATCCACGTCCTCCAGGGAGAGCGCCCCATGGCGGCCGACAACAGGACCATAGGCAGGTTCCATTTGGACGGGATACCACCGGCCCCGAGGGGCGTGCCCCAGATAGAGGTCACGTTCGACATAGATGCGAACGGCATCCTCAACGTCTCCGCAAGGGACAAGGCTACGGGTAAGGAGCAGAGCATAAGGATAGAGGCCTCCAGCGGCCTGACCCAGGAAGAGATAGAGAGGATGATGAAGGAGGCCAGAGAACACGAGGCCGAGGACAGGAGGAAGAGGGAGCTGGTGGAGGCCCGCAACAGGGCCGACCAGCTCGTGTACGAGACCGAGAAGAACCTGAAGGAGATGGGGGACAAGCTCAGCCCGGACGTGAAGTCCAGGGTGGAAGCGGCGGTGGGCAGGCTCAAGGAGGCCATGAAGGGCACGGACATAAACGAGATAAAGTCCGCCACCGACGCCCTCACCCAGGCCTGGCATGAGGCCGCCGCCCAGATGTACAGGACGGCGACCGGCACTTCAGGGTCCGGGACCGGCGAATCTCAGGCCAGCTCGGGCGGCTCGCAGGACAAGGGTGGGGCTGTGGATGCGGACTTTGAAGTCGTGGAATAACTTAAAAGGGGGCGGGCGAGGTCCCGCCCCCTGTCTTAAAAACATCAAGTATAGTCTTGACCATCCGGGGCGGAAGATATATCTTAGTAGGAGGTGATGCCATGCCTACCTACGAGTACCAATGTAAGAGGTGTGGATATCGGTTTGAGGTCTTCCAGAGCATAACCGCCGAACCCCTCTCCACCTGCCCGAAATGTGGGGGGCCCGTGAAAAGGCTCATAGGGATAGGAGGGGGGTTTCTGTTTAAGGGCTCGGGGTTCTACATAACGGATTACAGGAGCGAGAGCTACAAAAAGGCGGAGAAGGCCGAGAAGGGGGAACCCTCGAAGGATAAGAAGGACGAATAGGGGGGGATATGAGGCCTTCCTTCTCCTTCGTCCTCTTGGCTGTGGCCCTCCTCGGATGTGGAAGGCCCTCCCCGGACGAACTCTACAGGTCCGCCAGGAAGGCCCAGCTCGAGGGGAAGTTCGATAGGGCGGAGGAAAAATACAGGAAACTTCTGGAACTTTACCCTAAGGACGATCTCGCCGACGATGCGCTCATGGGGATCGCTTCGGTCGCCGCCTCGAGGGGGGATTCGGAGGGGGTGGAGAAGGCGGTGGAGGAGCTGTGTAGGAGGTATCCCGGGAGCACGAGGAAGGGGGAAGCTTGGCTGCTCTTCGCCAAGGTCTCGGGGCCCGAGAGGAGGGACGCACTCCTGGACACTGTGTACAGGAGTGCGGTGAGGATGGGAGGGTCGAGGGACTCACTGGAGATAGCCCAGGAGCTCTTGGGGAAGCTCGTGGAGATGTTCCCGGGAAGCTCCCTTGCGGACGATGCCCTCTTTATGCTCGGTCAGATCGCCCAGAACAGGGGTCGCCACGAGGAGGCGATAGCGAGGTACCAGGACCTTCTGAAGAGGTACCCCCAAAGCGAGCATGCCTACAAGGCCCAGTTTATGATAGGCTTCATATACTCAGAGGACCTTCACGATTATGCTATGGCCCGGAAGGCCTTCAAGAAGTTGCTGGAGAAATACCCCGACTGCGATCTGGCCCCATCTGCAAAGTGGATGTTGGAGAACATGGGCAAGCCCTTGGAGAGCGTGTTCAAGGTGGGAGGGTAAGTTGATAGCTCTGCTGCTCTTGGGGGTTTCCTTAGCTAATGTGAGCTTCTACGGGAGGCTGGAACCTGGGGAGAGGTTGGTCCTGATCCTGGACGAGGGGATCGAGATATCGGCTCCAAAGCATAGACTTACAGGTTCGGCTGAGGCCGCCCTGGCAAAGGCGCCGGCGTGGCTCAGGGAGGACCTCGAGGAGGCGTTCCTCGACCTTCCAAGTGGATATCAGGAGATATATGCCAGCTTGATATTAAGCTGCCGTGACCCCATCGTGGACGAGGTAACGTTTCAGGTGGCGCACATGGCCCCTGAGGACCTGATGAGCCTGGCCGACCGGGGGTTCGAGGAACTCATAATCGAGAACGCTGAGCTCGTGTACCTACACGATTCCCTCCTGAAGTACGTGGACGTCGTGGACTACGGGAGTTCCTCGGACGAAGATTACTACTCCACAACAAGATATAAAATTATAGCCCAAGGAGATACGATAAGGATCGAGGCTCCAAAGGAATATTACTATTGGTACGTCGTGCATCCCGTGGTCCTGAGGTACATAAGAACCCAGAACACAGTAGGTTACATAGATCCAGATACGGACGAACCCACCCCTCCCCCCGATGGGACCTTCTGGAGGGATTACCTGTTCGGACATGCTGATCCTAAGTTCCCTCTGCTCAGAGACACAATTTCGAGGTGTGCGGTGGCATGGGGTGGGCTTTCGAACGTCGACTCCTTGGAGAACGGGGCCTGGGGGATGGTATCCCAGTGGATACAGGACGTTATGGATTTCTACAGGAAGGGATGGAGGCCCGTCCAGCCGGTGGCCATATATCACCTTCACCACGGCACGTGCTCCGAGCACGCAGCCCTCACCACCGCAGCTGCAAGGTGCGCCCTGATACCTACGGTGAACGTCCAGGCCATTGCCAACGACCACCACTGGAACGAGTTCTGGCTCGGAAGGTGGATGCAGTGGGAGCCGGTCAACACTTTCGTAGATAACCCATACGGGTACGAGGGCTGGGGATGGAAGATGGCTGGGGTCATAGCCCACAGGGGGGACGGGTACGTATGGACGGTCACCGGGAGGTACACCCCACATGCCAGCCTGACGGTCGAGGTGCTCGACGCCGATGGGAGGCCAGTGGACGGCGCCCTGGTCCAGCTCGTAGCTCCATACAGGTACGGTGGCCTCTCCATCTGCGCATGGCAGTACACCGACCTCAGGGGAAGGTGCGAGTTCACGGTCGGGGACGGACTAAGCTACTGGGCGACCGTGGATGCAGGGATCGGGCATGTGCCCACGACCGAGGTCATATCGGCGTGCGAGCCAGGGAGGGAGTACTTCAGGAGCTTCCGGCTCGAAGGGAGGGTCCCTTCGCCCGACCTCGAGCCCTGCGGAAGGACGCAGGGAGGGGAAAGGGAGGTGGAGGTGAAGTTCGAAGTGACCGGCTCGGTGCTCAGGGGTAAACACCTGCTTACAGGGAGGACCTTCAAAAAGAGGACATCACTTGGGAGGGTGGAATTCTTTTTGTGCGACCAGGTGAACTACGACAGGTACTTGGCCGGGGAAAGGTTCGATGCATACGAGGTCATGTGGGGTGCCTCCGGGGATTTGAAGTTCTCCGTCCCAGATGGAAAGTGGTACGCTGTGATATCGAACGAGTCTTCCACCTCGACCGTCCAGAGGTTGAAGCTCGAGGCTTCCTATATAGGGCCGACGTATGCCGAGGAGGTCCCGTGGACGCCGGGGGAACTTTCGCTTTCGGGCAACTTTCCTAACCCCTTCAACTCGCGCACGAAGGTGGGCTTCTTCCTTCCGGAGCCGGGCGAGGTCGAGGTCTCGATATGCGACCTGACGGGAAGGGTCGTATGGAAGTGCAGGATGGAGGCAGAAGCCGGCCAGCACTTCCTCGTCTGGGACGGGGGGGAGGTCGCAAGTGGGGTCTATATATGTTGTGTAAGGTTCGGAGGGGAGCTCAGGACGACCAAGATGGTGCTCATCAGGTGAAGCGAGGAGGTGAAAGGTGATAGAGGTGGAAGGCCTGACGAAGTACTACGGCAGAAGTCCGGTCCCTGCTATAGAGGACGTCACCTTCAGGGTCGAGAAGGGGGAGATATTGGGGTTCTTAGGTCCCAACGGAGCGGGAAAGACCACGACGATGAGGATAATCACCGGCTACTTCCCCCCTTCCAGGGGCACAGCCAGGGTGGCGGGCTACGATGTTATGGAGGACCCTACCGAGGTGAAGAAGAGGGTGGGATACCTCCCCGAACATCCTCCCCTCTACAACGATATGACCGTGGAAGGGTTCCTGAACTTCGTGGCGGATATAAAGGGCCTGGATAGGAGCAAGAAGAAGCTGAGGATAGGGGAGGTAGCGGAAAGATGTGGGCTCGATGAAGTTATGGACGTCAGGATAGGGAAGCTCTCCAAGGGCTACCGCCAGAGGGTGGGGGTAGCCCAGGCCCTGGTCCACGACCCCGAGGTCCTCATCCTCGACGAGCCCACCATAGGCCTCGACCCCAAGCAGGTCGTGGAGGTCAGGAACCTAATAAAGAGCCTTGCGGGGGAGCGCACCGTAATCCTCAGCACCCACATACTTCCGGAGGTGAGCATGACCTGCGGCAGGGTCGTGATAATAAACAAGGGGAGGGTGGTGGCAGAGGACACCCCGGAGAACCTGACGGCCAGACTCAGGGGCGTCAGGACCATATTCGTGGAGGCCCGAGGGCCCGCCGACGGCATAGAGAAGGTCCTGAGGGAGGTTCCGGACGTCAAGGAAGTCCGACACGAAGGTTCCGAGGATGGCACGCATAGGTTTGTGGTGGAGAGCACATTGGAGAAGGACGTGAGGGCCCAGCTTGCGTCCTCGGTCGTAAGCGGTGGTTTCCAACTTCTTGAGCTGAGGCCGGTGGGCATGAGCTTGGAGGACATATTCCTCCAGCTTACCACGGAGGAGGGAGCATGAGGGGATTCTTCGCTGTCTTCAAAAAGGAACTTCACTCCTACCTTACATCTCCGATAGCTTACGTGCTCGCCGCCGTCTTCCTCGTACTTATGGGCTTCCTCTTCAGGAACCTCGTCATGCAGTTCAACGCCTTCTGCCTCACCTATTTCTCCCAGGCAGCTAGGTTCGGAGGGCAGCTTCCGGAGTTGAACCTCAACAGGATAGTTGTCGAAAGCTTCTTCGGACTGTTGGGTTTCATATCCCTCTTCATGATACCCATGCTCACTATGCGGCTGTACGCAGAGGAGAAGAAGCTCGGAACCTTCGAGCTCCTCACCACATCCCCCATCTCCAACCTCCAGACCATATTGGGTAAGTTTACAGCCTGTTTCGTGCTCTACGCCGGAACCGTGGGGTTGACCTTGGTCATGATGGGGCTTTTGGATGCCTACGGAGAGCCGGACTGGGGGCCCATAGGTTCCTCTTACCTCGGAGTCCTGCTTTTGGGGGCGTCCTTCATAGCCGTAGGGATATTAGCTTCCTCCCTGACGGAGAACCAGATAGTAGCTGTCGCCATAAGCTTCGGGGCGCTGCTTTTGTTCTGGCTCATGGGTTGGGCCTCCCAGTTCGCAAGCGGCGGCCTTAGGAAGGTCATGGAGTACCTTTCGATAATAGACCACATGGAGGACTTCTACAAGGGAGTTATAGACACCAAGGACGTGCTCTTCTACCTAAGTTTCACCTTCTTCTCCCTCTTCCTCACCGCCGTGGTCTTAGAATCCAGAAAGTGGCGGGGGGTCAGGTAAGGGCACGACAAGGAGGACAAAATGCGCATAGGAAGGGGATTTCAGTACGGCTCCAATGCCTTCCTGGTAACGCTCTTCGTCCTGGCGATAGTGGCCATGCTCAACTTCTTGGGGGCGAGACATCATATAAGGTGGGATGTGACCAAGGGGAAACTTTACAGCCTTTCGGACCAGACCAAGCAGATTTTGAAGAACCTGAAGAAGGACGTGAAGGTCCTGGCGTTCTATCGGGAGGGCACGGGCGAGAAGCTCAGGGACCTCCTCAAGGAGTACTCGTACCGCTCCGACAAGTTCCACTACGAATTTGTGGACCCGGACAAATACCCCGAGAAGGCCAAGACCTACGACATAAGGAGCTACGGGACGATAGTGGTGCAGTGCGGAAATAAGGAGGAGAAGATATACGAGGAGACCGAGAAGGAACTTACGAACGCCATCTTGAAGGTGGTAAGGGAGGAGAACAAGGTCGTATACTTCGTGGAGGGCCACGGGGAAGGGAGGACGGAGGACACAGGAGCCGAGGGCTACAGCAACGCTAAAAAGGCCCTTCAGGAGGCGAACTACGACGTAAAGACCGTAGTGCTCGCCCAGGAGGGGAAGGTTCCGGAAGATTGTGCGGTCCTGGTGGTCCCGGGGCCCCGCAGGAAGTTCCTCCCGAACGAGGTGGACATGGTGAGGGACTACATAAAGGAAGGTGGGGACGCCTTCTTCCTCTTGGACCCAGGTACGGACGTCGGGTTGGAGGATATGCTCTCGGAGTGGGGGGTGAAGGTGGAGAACGATGTGGTAGTGGATGTGAGCGGGGTGGGCCAGCTCTTCGGCATAGGCGGGCCCGGGGTGCCCATAGCCGCCCAATACGAGAGACATCCTATAACCGAGAAGCTTAAGGGGATCATGACGTTCTATCCCCTCGCCCGTTCGGTGTGGTTCCGGAAGGAGGGCAAGGAGGGCGTCGAGGGGACGGAGCTCGTGAAAACTTCCTCCCACAGTTGGGCCGAGACCGACCTTTCGGTCCTGAAGGGGAAGGGGAAGGTCCGCAAGGACCCCGACGAGCGCTCGGGTCCCATACCCTTGGCCGTGGCCGTCACCGTAGAGGTCGAGGAGGACACGACCGGGACCAAGAAGGCCAGGGTGGCGGTCTTCGGGGATTCTGACTTCGCAAGGAACAGGTACTTCCCATTCCAAGGTAACGGCGACTTCTTCATCAACACCGTAAACTGGCTCGCCGAGGAGGAGGAGCTTATATCCATAAGGCCCAAGCAGCCTGGCTTCAACCCGATACATCTAACCAGAAGCCAGGCGAGCACGCTCTTCTGGATATCGGTGGTGGTGCTTCCTGCGCTCGTACTTGTGGCGGGAGTTTTGGTCTACGTACGTAGGAGGTGAGGATGAGGTTCAGGAGCACCCTCATAGCTGCGATGTTGGCTTTGGGGCTCGGGGCCTTCCTCTACTTCTACGAGATCCGGGGCGGGAAGAGGAGGGAGGAGGCCGAGGAGTTCGCTAAGAAGCTATTCCATTTCGAGGAAGCGGATGTGCAGAAGATAACCCTCGTCAGGAACGACACTACTCGGATAGTACTGGAGAAGGGGAAGGACGGGCTTTGGCACATAGCTGAGCCCATAGAGACCGATGCCGACCAGGATGCCGTAGGCAGGCTAATGGACACCATGAAGGACGCCTCCTGCGAGAGGGTGGTGGCGGACTCCGCCTCCGACCTCGGGAAGTTCGGGCTCGAGCATCCCAAGGTCAAGGTGGCATTGACCCTCAAGGACACCACCACCGACACCCTCTGCGTAGGGGATTTCAGCCCCACAGGGTCCTACGTCTTCGCTATGTGGGCCGGGAAGCCCCAGGTCTTCCTCTCGAAACGATACGTGAGGACGAGGTTGGACCAGGGCCCCTTCGACTTGAGGGAGAGGAGGGTACTCCCGTTCCCCAAGGAGGAGGCCAAGAAGATAGTTCTGAAGTACGACGGAAAGAAGTTCGTGCTTACAGGAAGCGGGGAGGAGTGGGAGATAGAGGAGCCGGAGAAGTTCAGAGCCGACGCCAGCACCGTCCGCTCCTTCCTCTCAAGGCTCAGGACCGAAAGGGCGAGGAAGTTCGTGGTGGAGCATCCCTCGGAGGAGGACCTAAGGAAGTACGGTATAGACGAGCCTTCCTTGGAGGTGACGGTCTGGCTCGGGGAGGAGAAGGCCCAGAAGACCCTGAGGGTTGGGAAACTGGAGGACTGGAGGTACTACGCCAAGGACATGAGCAGGGAGCCCATATTTATGGTGGACTCATCTTTCGTGGCCTACCTCAGGAAGGACCTCATGGACCTTAGGGACAAGCACGTCGTTAGGTTCGACAGGGACAAGGTAGACAGGATAGAGCTCGCCTACGGGGACAGCGTGGTGGTCTGCGAGAAGGACACTTCCTCGGGGGACTGGTACCTGAAGGAGCCCAAAGAGGGGAAGATGAAGTCGTGGAGGGCCAACAGGCTCCTTTCCGACATAAAGTTCCTAAGGGCCAGAGAATTTCTGGGCAAGCATGAGGACCTCAGGCCATACGGACTGGACTCCCCTCGCATAGTGGCGAGGCTTCTGCACGGGAAGGAACTTCTGGCAGAACTTAAGATCGGAAAATATAAGGGGGATAAGGTATATGTCCTGGGGCAGGAGGTCTGCCTTGCGGACAGCAGCATAGTCGGGGACCTCTCGCCGAGCCTGGACGAGCTTTTGGAAGAAGGGAAGTGATGGGGCGAGCAAGGGCGGAGATGTATCCGCCCTAAATTTTACAATATGAGGTACATAGATGCCTTCAGGGATGGGAAGACGGCCAGGAGGTTGGCGGACGCCATAGGGGAGCTGGTGGGTAAAAGCAGGTTCTCCTTCATGGAGGTCTGCGGCACCCACACGGTCTCTGCCTTCCGTTCGGGCCTCCGCTCCATGCTCCCTGAGGGCCTGGAACTGCGCTCCGGCCCCGGATGTCCGGTCTGCGTGACCCCCAACTCTTACCTCGACAGGGCGATAGCTTTGGGAAGGAAGGGGATGGTCCTGGCCACGTTCGGGGACATGCTCAGGGTCCCGGGGTCCTCCTCGAGCCTGCTCGAGGAGAGGGCGAGGGGTGCCAAGGTCCATGTGGTCTACTCCCCCTTGGACGCCTTGAAGCTCGCCGAGGATTCCGGGGGAACTGTGGTCTTCTTGGCGGTGGGGTTCGAGACGACGGCCCCGGCCGTGGCGGCCACGGTCCTCGAGGCGAAGAGGAGGAACCTGCGCAAGGTGAAGTTCCTTATAGCCCACAAGCTCATCCCCCCCGCCATGCGCTGCCTTTTGGACGATCCCGATGTCAGGATAGATGGGTTCATGTGCCCCGGGCATGTGAGCGTCGTCATAGGCTCGGAGCCGTATCGTCCCTTGGCAGAGGACTACGGGGTCCCCTGCGTCATAACGGGATTCGAACCCTTGGACATGCTCCAAGGGATATACCTCCTGGCCCGCCAGAAGGCCGAGGGGACGGCCGAGGTCCAGATAGCCTACAGGAGGGCGGTGAGACCCGACGGAAACGCTAAGGCCAAGGAGCTTATGGAGGAGGTCTTCAGGGTGGTGGACGACGAATGGAGGGGGCTCGGACCCGTTCCCCAAAGCGGGCTCAGGCTCAGGGAGGATTTCAGGGAGTGGGATGCGGAGGGGATTCCGGTGGATGTGGAGCCAACCGTGGAGCCGGCGGGCTGCAGGTGCGGGGAAGTGCTAAGGGGGACCTGCTGGCCTCCGGAATGCCCCCTCTTCGGCCGGGCCTGCACCCCCGAGCATCCCGTAGGGGCCTGTATGGTCTCCTCCGAAGGAGCCTGCGCTGCCTGGTACAGGTACGGGAGGTAAGGTGGAGACGATAAGTATGGACCACGGAGGAGGGGGGCTGAAGGCCAAAAAGCTCGTCGAAGGCCTCCTGAGGTACTTCGAAAGCCCGTACCTTGAACCCTTAGACGACGGAGCCGTGCTCCCCTTGGGGGATGGG
>Ga0180300_10001309_pt1 | contig 11490 bp, 9 predicted proteins | sample GuaBasSediGuay15_FD_121798 | JGI IMG/M metagenome (GOLD analysis project Ga0180300, IMG submission 121798) | Subseafloor sediment microbial communities from Guaymas Basin, Gulf of California, Mexico - Guay15, Core 4569-2, 21-24 cm | ecosystem: Environmental > Aquatic > Marine > Hydrothermal... | reverse complement strand
GGATACGTCGGCAACCCCCTGGTGAACGTGGGATGCATAGGTATGGTGAGAAAGAAGAAGATTGTCAGATCAAGGGTGGGGGGTGTGGGGGATTATTTCGTCCTGGCGGGAGGAAGGACGGGAAGGGATGGCATCCACGGGGTGACCTTTGCCTCCGCCGACTTGACGGGGGAGTCGGAGGAGAGGGATGTAGGTGCGGTACAGCTGGGTGACCCGATAGTCAAGGAGCCCCTGATGCATGCGGTGCTTGATATAAATGAGAAGGGACTGATAACCGGTATGAAGGATCTAGGCGGGGGAGGACTCTCTTGCGTCTCTGGAGAGATGGCGCTGGCTGCAGGGCTTGGGGCCGAGATAGAGCTGGACAAGGTCCTTCTCAAAGAGGAAAACATGGCCCCCTGGGAGATATGGGTCTCGGAGTCTCAAGAGAGGATGATGGTGACGACGAAGGAGGGCAACCTAGCCAAGGTTTTAGATATCTTCTCCAGCTGGGACGTGGAGGCCACTGTGATCGGGAGGGCTACAGAAGGCAAGCGCATCCGGGTCTTCTGGAAGGGTAAGAAGATCTTGGATATGGACCTGGAGTTTCAGACCCGGGGTCCGCTCTACTGCAGACCTTATCTGGCGGTTTATAAGGAGAGGCGAGCAGAGGACCAGCAGCCTCCCATGCCAGAGGATCTCAACAATGTCTTTCTCCAGATGCTTGAGGACCCCAACCTGGCCAGTAAGGAATGGGTCGTGAGGCAGTACGACCATGAGGTTAGGGGAAGGACGATATTAAAACCCCTTCAGGGGGATGTGGTGAGGGTTACCCACGGGGACGCCTCAGTCCTGAAGCCCCTTGAGGACTCCTATAGGGGGCTGGCACTTACCACGGACGTGAACCCCTACCTCTGCGAGAGGGACCCCTACTGGGGAGCGGCCTCAGCGGTGGACGAGGCCGTTAGGAACCTTGTGTCCGTGGGCGCAAGGCCCCACTCTTTTAACGACTGTCTTAACTTCGGAAACCCTGAGAAGCCCGAAAGGCTGGGGGACCTTCGTGAGGCGGCTAGAGGTCTTGCCCACGTAGCAAGGGCCTTGGGGATACCCTTTGTCTCGGGTAATGTTTCCCTCTACAACGAATCCGAGGTCGGGGCCGTGCCTCCCACACCTACAATCTTTGCCGTCGGCATCGTGGAGGATGTGCGACGGGCTACCACAGCGGACTTCAAGGAGGAGGGAAACCTCATTTACTTGGTGGGCAGAACCCATCAGGAGATGGGGGGCTCCTTATATTACAGGATCCTAGGTTGGGAGGGGGGAGTGGTTCCCCAAGTGGACACGGATCTCCTGAGAAGATCAACGGAGGCCCTGCTGGAACTCAACCGCCTTGAACTCTTAAGGGCGGTCCACGACCTATCGGAAGGAGGGCTTGCCGCCGCCGCTGCTGAAATGGCCTTTGGAGGAGGCGTAGGAGTTCAGCTTGACCTCTCTGTTATTGAGGGGGAGAGGGATGATGTTATTCTCTTCTCCGAGTCCAACACACGCTGGCTCCTTGAGGTTCAGCCGGAGGGGACCGAGGGGCTGGAAGAACTTCTCACAAAACATGGCGTCCCGTTCATGAGGATAGGAAGCGTGGGAGGTGAGGAGCTTCTCTTTACCCGGGGTGGGAGGGAGCTTATGAGGGTTCCACTGGAAGAGGCTTGGCAGAGGTGGCACAGCTCAATATACCGACTCGTGGGGGTGGGAGAGTGAAGGCAGAGGAGGTCTACGTGGGAATACTTAGAATGGAGGGTACCAACTGCGAGCAGGAAATGTATGAAAGCTTTTTGAGGGCGGGAGCCACCCCCGAGCTGGTTCACATAAAGCAACTTGAAGGGAAGGTATCGAGGCCTGAGGAGAGGAGGAGCCTGGAGGACTACCATATTATAATGATTCCGGGGGGCTTCTCCGCCGGAGACTACATAAGGGCGGGAGCTATCTTCGCAGCGAGGCTGAAAGCTTCACTCGGAAACGAGCTCAGGAGGTTCGTTGAGGAGGGGAGGCTTATCGGGGGGGTGTGTAATGGCTTTCAGATACTTGTGGAACTGGGCCTCCTCCCTGGGATAGGAGATATAATGACCGAGCATCCGCAGGCAGCCCTCATCACTAACGATTCCGGGGTATTTGAATGCCGCCCCACTCTGGTCAAGCACGCTGGGGGGGGAAAGAGTGCTTTCACGCACCTGATACCCCCTGGGGAGATTCTCCAGATACCTGTGGCCCACGCCGAGGGCAAGTTCGTTGTGGAGAGTGAGTCCATCCTTGACGAGATGCTCCAGAACGAGCAGGTGGTCTTTCGCTATGTGAACAAGGAGGGGAGCTATGCGGGATATCCCTGGAACCCCAACGGTTCGCTGCTCAGCATTGCAGGGATAATGAACCCCACAGGGAATGTTTTTGGTATGATGCCCCATCCGGAGAGGGTATACTTCAGGTACAATCACACAACGTGGCCCCGGGAGGGGCTTCCGACAGAGGAAGGTGACGGGGCGGCAATCTTCCGCTCCGCTGTTGAATACGTGAGGAGAAGGTTCTAAAGAAGGGTGGCAATCTCAAGAGGGGTTAGATGATGAAAAGAGGGTCAGATGAGCTGAAAGCGGTGATTGGCCCTATGAGTGCTGATAACCCCCTTCTGCCCCCTTAAGTTCTATCCTGAATGTCGCACCCCCATTGGTCCCCTCCACAAGTTCGATCCTTCCTCCATATCTCTCTACTGCCTTTTTGGCAAGATAGAGGCCGAGCCCTGTCCCACCCCTCTTCCCGTAGGAGAATCCTTCTTCAAAGATTCTTTCCTTGATCTCCGATGGAATCCCCTTGCCATCGTCGCGGACTGTTATTTTGTACATGCCATTATCGCCGGGCCTTACGATCACGTCAACCCTCCTCGCACTGCCATGGATTATGGAGTTGTGAACAAGGTTCTGAAAGAGCGAAATTATGCCCTCGTCCGCCATCACCGTGGCATCACCGTCAAGGGATATCTCCACGCTATACATCCCCCGAATCTCCTTCAGAACCTCTGAGATGGTAATATGTTTCAGTCCTTCTCCTTTCCCTGCCAGAGATTCAAGGCTCCTCATCTCTTCTATAAGACTCTCTATCCTTTCCATGGTGGTCTTCATCTTGTCAAGATAATTGGGATTGCCTTTGGACATATACAGGTCCAGATACCCTCTAAGAACGGTAGTCTGATTTAGAATGTCATGCCTTAGGGTCTTTGTAATAACTTTAAGCGAGCCATACGCTGCCTGCAGCTCGTTGTTCATCCTTTCGACGCTCTCCAGCAGTCTTTGATGTCTCAGAGCCATGGAAGCTGATGGAAGCAAGTCGGGTAGAATTGCTATATTCTTTTGAAGGCCTGCTGAATCCTTTTTCGAAAGGAGGAATATGGCACCTAAAAGCTTCCCCTCTGCCAAAAGTGGCGCGGCCAACATGCTTCTGTAGCCCAGACTCTTGATGATGGAAAGGAGGTTGCTGCGGCATTGAAGATTATTAATATCCTCCACCAATGCAGTCTGGCCCATCAGAAGACCTCTTAAATGGTAGCAGTCTGAAAGGCTCATGCTTATCCCGTCGACCTTCTGGGCATCTTCTTCGGGACCTGAGATGGCTACGACCTTAAGCTTCTTTTCATCTTCTCCAGATGCTGTGATGAAGACGAGGTCTCCCGTAAGGAGGGATCTGAGGTGCTGCAGCAAAGTGTTGTACATCCCTTTCGTGGATTCGGCAGATAGCAGATAGAGGGTGATTTCATTAATGGCTCTTCTTTTGAGAAGCTCCCTCTCTATGGCCTTCTCGTTCTTTCGCTGATCGGTCACATCAATACCGGTGCCGATGATATACGTTACTTTCCCCTCCTCATCGGCAATGAAAGTGTTTCTCCAGCTTATCAGTCTTCTCTCTCCGGACTTTGTCACCCAGTGATTTTCATACTCGCTTGGAAGAGAGGCTTCTTGAAGGTTGGAGAAGACCCTCCTTACGCCTTCCCTCTCATCTTCGGGTATGAGAAGCTCGAAGAGGGATTTCCCTCTAACTTCACTCCCCTTGTATCCAGTAAGCTCTTCACACGCCCTATTGAAGAGGGTTATTCTACCCTCCCGATCGAGAACAACAACCAAGGCGCCTACGACCTCCAGTATGCTCTTCAGAAGGTTCCTTTCACGGCTCAGCTCAATCTCTGCTACTTTCCCGTCAGTCATATCAAGAATTATATGGAGAGTGCCAGAGGGTCTTCCATCCTTTCCCGATATGGGTACGGTAATCACTTCCATGTACATGCCGTATTCTTTTTCATACATGACCTCCTGAACGGAATCTCCGCTGGATATGGATCTTACGTGGGGACACTCTGGTATGGGCTCAGAGGTTCTGTGGATGACCTCATAACACTTTCTGCCCACTACGTTCTCTCCAAAGAGCTCCTTGAACCTCTTGTTCGCATAGAGAATCCTGAAATCCGTGCTGTGAAGGGATACAGGAAAGGGTAGATATTCCATGATATTCAATAGCAGTCCCCCGATATCGCTCTCCTGCATGCTACATCCTTCCTAAACAAAGAAAAAAGATATAGAAACCGCTATAAAAACCTTGACCCATGGGTTCCCCAGGGGATTTTAAAAACTGCAACCTTCTTAAGGGATAGAAGCATAGCATACCATCATGGAAGACGATAGCAGTGTACTTCAGGAGAGGATAGGGGAGGCCGCCGAGATTATAAGAAGAAGGGGCCCTGCACTCGTCCTCACGGGCGCTGGGATCTCCATAGACTCCGGAATACCGCCTTTCAGAGGCCCCGGAGGCCTATGGGAAAGGTATGACCCGGAGGAGTACGGCCATATAGAGGTTCTGAAGAGAGACCCAGAGAAGGCCTGGATCATGCTGAGGGACATGCTCACGACAATTCTAAAGGCTAGACCTAACGAGGCCCACTACGCCCTGGCAGAGCTGGAGAGGGCAGGATTCATCTCTTATGTGGTTACACAAAACGTTGATGGCCTCCATGAAATGGCTGGGAGCAGGAGAGTTCTTAACTTCCACGGCGGGGGAAGGTACCTCTACTGCATGAAGTGCTCCTCTCGCAGGGAGCTTGAGAGCGTGGAGGATATAGACCCCATAAAATGTACCTGCGGCGGGTACTTCAGGCCCCCTTACGTCTTCTTCGGAGAGCCCATACCCCATGAAGTTCTCAGCCGCTCCTTTATTGAGGCCACAAGGGCCGATGTCATACTTGTGATAGGAACCTCTGCCGGTGTCTATCCTGCGGCACAGCTCCCTTATGAAGTCAAAAGGCATGGTGGAGTTGTAGTGGAGGTAAACCCCTCTCCCACACCACTGACAGGGACCATAACGGATATTTTCATACAGTCTGGTTCCAGCGACGCGCTGGTAAAGCTCAAAGAGTACCTACTGGGATAAGTTTTCTGGGAAATGTATAAATTTCTTAATCCTATTACCCCATGCCCCCCAGGAGAGGTCCCGGCGGAGGGCTGTAAGGGGGCGAGCGTTTCTTTGTAGCAAGGAGAGGAGAGAAAAAACCCCATGAGATGGAGGAGCAGAAGATGATGGAGATACGTTTTCATGGCAGAGGCGGCCAAGGTGCGGTGGTTGCCTCAAGGATTCTCGCAGCGGCAGCCTTTCTGGAGGGGAAGGACGTACAGGCCTTTCCCTTCTTCGGCGTTGAAAGACGCGGAGCCCCCGTGACAGCCTTCACCAAGATCGATGAGAAGCCTATACGGATAAAGTCGGAAATAGATGAGCCTGATTACGTCATTGTCATGGACACCGCCCTTCTCAGCGCTGTAGATGTAACGCAGGGGCTGAAAAAGGGAGGGCTTGTCCTCATAAATACCGAGAAGAGCGCTCAGGAGATACACGAGATACTTGGCGCGGAAAAGGTCGCTGTTGTTGATGCCACTGAGATAGCAATACGCAATCAACTTGGGACGAAAGTACAGCCCATAGTAAATACGGCCCTAGTAGGGGCCTTTGCCAGCATCGGGAATAGTAAAACTGGACTCCGTTGTACAGGCCATAGGGAGCGAGGTACCTAGGAACCCTGAGAGGAACCAGCAGGCGGCCCGTGATGCCTACGAATCAACAGTGGTTATGGAATTCTCATAAGGAGGTGCGAAGTTTGATACCCTATGACAAATTGCCCCATACGCCCATAGCAAGCGTAAATTCCGTTGTGGTGAAGACCGGTGCCTGGAGGACCTTCAAGCCGGTCATAAATTACGAGAAGTGCATCAGGTGTATGATCTGCTGGAAATTCTGCCCCGACGTCTCTATCAGACTCGAAGACGGTAGCAGCTATCCAGCACAGAGCGAGAGGATCAAGGAGACCATAAAAGAGGCACCGGTTATAGATTACGACCATTGCAAGGGATGCGGAATCTGTGCAGAGGAGTGCCCTACGAAGGCCATAGAGATGGTCCCGGAGGAGAAGTGAGGTTGATACGATGGTAAGGATGCTTCTTACCGGAAATAAGACGACCGCTTATTCTGCGATGAGGTCAAGGGTTCAAGTGGTCTCCGCCTACCCGATCACCCCCCAGACCACCATAGTTGAACACATTGCTGAGTTCATCGCTGACGGACTTATGAAAGCAGAATACATCCAGGTGGAGTCAGAACACTCCGCCATGGCCGCCGCGATAGCCGCTTCCAATACCGGCGCCAGGGCCTTCACTGCTACCTCCGCCCACGGGCTTCTCCTGATGCATGAGATGTTGCACTGGGCCACGGGTGCAAGGCTCCCCGTGGTCATGGTCAACGTGAACAGAGCCTTAGGGCCCCCATGGTCGGTTTGGGCGGATCATCTGGATTCCATCTCACAGAGGGACACCGGCTGGATGCAGTATTATGTGGAGAATAACCAGGAGATCTTCGACACGGTGATTATGGCCTATAAGGTATCGGAGAGACCTGACATCATGCTTCCGTCCATGATATCCCAGGACGCTTTCTACCTCTCTCATACTGTAGAACCCGTTGATATTGTGGAACAAGAGGTTGTGGACAACTACCTTCCCCCCTACGACCCACCCTACAGACTTGACGTCAATAATCCGGCGGGGTTTGGTTCACTTGTGATGCCCAACCACTACTACGAGTTCCGCTACAAGATAGCCGAGGCCATGGAGAAGGCTAAGAAGTACATAAAGGAAGCAGCTGAGGAGTGGTACGAGATTACTGGCAGGGACTACAGAGGACTTCTCGATTGCTACAGGTGCGAGGATGCTGACGTGGTCCTCTTCGGTGCAGGGACCATGATGTCCACTGCAAAGGAAGTCGTGGACTGGATGAGAGCCGAAGGAAAGAAGGTAGGTGTAGCTAGGATCAGAGTCTTCAGGCCCTTCCCGGGGGAGGACGTCAGGAAGGTCGCTGATGGGGCGGCTGCGATAGGCGTCATGGACAGGGCATACGGGTTCGGCCGGGGCGGGGCCTTTTTCAATGAGGTCAACTCCGCCCTCTACAACCATCGAAATCGTCCACCCACAAAGAACTATATCATCGGCTTAGGTGGCAGGGATGTGAAACCAAGACATATAAGGGCCATATTCAATGACCTCCTGAAGGTGAAAGATGAAGGATTGGATGGGGAGTTCCGGTGGTTTGGCTTAAGAAGGGAGAACATGCCAGAGGAGGAGATATAAATGGTGAAGCTGACCATTCCTGAGATCGAACTGATGTCCCCGGGGCATACGGGTTGCCAGGGTTGCGGAGCCACAATAGCCATGAGATATGCCCTCAAAGCCCTGGGAGAGAAGACCATAGTGTCAATTCCAGCATGTTGCTGGGCGGTGATGCCGGGGGTCTGGCCCAACAACTGCATGAGGGTCCCGCTCCTCTATACCGCTTTTGAGACCACAGGGGCGTCTATATCCGGTATAAAGGCGGCACTTCGAGCCCTGGGGGAGGAGGATGTGACCGTTATGGGGTGGGCTGGAGACGGCGGCACAGCAGACATTGGAATGCAGGCCCTCTCCGCAGCAGCAGAGCGGAACGAGGATGTGATATACGTTATGTACGACAACGAGGCCTACATGAACACGGGGATCCAGCGCTCCGGGGCGACGCCTTTGGGGGCGTGGACGACGACCACTCCGGTGGGTAAGACCAAGTTCTGGGAGAGGAGACCCAAGAAGCCGATGGTAGACATTGTGGCCGCTCATAAGGTCCCCTACGCCGCCACGCTCTCCATAGGCTACCCGGAGGACTTCGTGAAGAAGATGAAGAAGGCCAAAGAGATAAGTGGCTTCAGGTTCCTTCATATTTACTCCCCCTGCCCTACGGGATGGAAATCACCCCCGCAGTACACTCCGAAACTGGCAAAGCTAGCAGTCACCTCACGTGCCTTCCCCCTCTACGAGGTGGAAGAAGGCATCTACCGCGTAACTATGAAGCCCAAGAAGACCCCCTTGAAGGAGTACCTCATGCTCCAGGGAAGGTTCAGGCATTTAACTGATGAGGACATGAAGGAGCTGGAGAGGGATATTGAAAGACGCTGGAAGGAGCTTCTGCTCAAAGAAGAGATGACCGCAAAACTGGAGGAATTGAATGAGTGAGGATATCACCATGGACGAGCCTGGCAGGAGACTTCTCCTTCTAGGCAACGAGGCCATAGCAAGGGGGGCGATAGAAGCAGGGGTTCAGGTTGCAGCCACATACCCCGGGACGCCCTCCTCCGAGATAGGCAACACCCTTCACAGAGTCGCGAAGAGGGCGGGGATCTATTTTGAGTTCTCCACGAACGAGAAAGTGGCTATGGAGGTGGCTGGTGCCGCTGCTACGGCTGGGGTGAGAAGCCTTACCTTCATGAAGCATGTGGGCTTGAACGTGGCTTCGGACCCCTTCATGACAGTGGTCTACACAGGAGTGAGGGGGGGCCTGGTGGTGGTAACGGCGGACGACCCCCACGCCCACTCTTCACAGAACGAGCAGGACAACCGCTATTACGCACGCCTCTCGGGGGCCCCCATGGTGGAGCCCTCCCTCCCGCAGGAAGCTAAGGACCTTCTTCTCTACGCCTATGACATCTCAGAGAAATACGAGATACCTGTCCTCTACCGGACCACAACGAGGCTCAACCACGCCCGGGGGGACGTTGCTCTGGGTCCGATAAGGAGGGAGAGAAGAAAGCCGAAATGGGAGAGGGATATCTCAAGGTTTGTGGTCGTGCCCGCTAACGCAAGAGTACGCCATGCCGAGCTTCTGAAGAAGATGGAGGCCCTTCAGGCGGAGGCAGAGCGGTGCCCCTTCAATCGGGTGGAAGTGTTCGGAGATGGGGAGAGAAGAGTGGGAATCATAACCTCTGGGGTCTCTTACAATTACGTGAGGGAGGCCCTTCAGAAGAGCACCTTCGGCACCTGTATCTCCGTCCTCAAACTCACCTTCACCTACCCTCTTCCCGTCAGCACGATATATGACTTCATGAAGGACAAAGACACTGTTATCGTAGTTGAGGAGCTTGAACCGGTCCTTGAGACGGACATCAAAGCCCTCGCCAAGGAAATGGAACTCACTGTCCCAATCCTAGGGAAGAGGGACGGCTACTTCCCGCGCGCACTTGAGTTTAATCCCGATATAGTATACTCAGGGATAGCGGCGGCCCTTGGTGAGGAGGTGAGTCTGGAGAGGATAGATTGGAAGGAGATTCCCCTGCCAACACGCCCACCAGCCCTCTGCCCCGGTTGTCCTCATAGGGGAACCTATTATGCCGTCAAGAAGGCTACTGGTGGTAAGGGTGTCTTCCCCACAGACATTGGCTGTTACACCCTTGGAATACAGCCCCCCTACCAGTTAGGGGACCTTCTATTCTGTATGGGCTCCTCCACAGGCACCCCTGGGGGCTTCTACAGGGCTCTCGGGGAGGACTCAGGCCCAATAATATCTTTCATAGGAGATTCCACATTCTTCCATACAGGGATCCCTGGGTTGATCAATGCCATTCATAATCGCCACAGGTTTGTTCTCGTCATCATGGACAATGCTACAACTGCTATGACTGGCCATCAACCCCACCCGGGTCTCCCCGTGGACGGTATGGGGGAACACGCTCCAGTGGTCTCCATTGAAAAGGTGGTGAAGGCCCTAGGAGTGGGCTTTGTCAAGGTGGTAAACCCCTTGAAGCTGGATGAGACTACAGAGGTCATCAAAGAGGCGATTGAGTACTCTAAGGAGAACGGTGTGGCAGTTGTGATAACCCGATATCCATGTGCTCTGCTCATCTTGAGGGAATACCGCCGCACCGGCAGGAAGGTCCCCCTCTGGCAGGTCGAGCAGGAGAAGTGCACCCGCTGCGGCATCTGCACGAAGGCTTTCGCCTGCCCCGCCTTCTGGGTGGATGAGGAGAACTATCCACACATAGACCCTGCACTCTGTGCCGGCTGCGGTGCATGTGAGCAGGTCTGTCCCTTTGGAGCAATCAAACCGGTTAAGGAGGTGGAAGAATGAAGGCCACTACCGTTGAGATAGTGGGCGTTGGCGGTCAGGGGGCCCTTTTCGTCGCCGGCATAATAGGTAACGCTGCCATTGAAGACGGCTTGCACGTCCTTATGTCTGAGATTCACGGAATGGCTCAGAGGGGTGGGGTGGTTTCCACCGTCATAAGGATAGGGGAGGAGGTCCACTCTCCCCTCTCTTTTTCCGACGATGTGGACGTACTTCTCGGCTTCGAACCAGTGGAGGTCTATCGTGCCCGGGGGAGGCTCTCTAAGAAGACCGTTGTGATCATGAGTACAGACAGGGTAGTGCCCTTCACGGTGACAGCGGGATTGCAGGAGTACCCCTCGGTGGAGGAGGTTGTGGAGGAGATAAAGAGCAGGATACCTAACGTAATTACGCTCTCCTCAAGGGAGCTTGCCCTCAAGGCGGGAAATGCCCTAACCCAGAACGTTGTCATGCTGGGCGCCTTAAGTGCGTGCGGGCTTCTCCCAATCAAAAGGGAGACCCTGATAGAGACCCTGAAGAAGAGAGTGAAGAGGAACTACGTCGATGTCAACCTTCGGGCATTTGAACTTGGAGAGGAAATGATGCGCGGCTGCGAGATAAAAAGGTGAATACCCGCCAGAGCTCGAAGACTTAACATCTTTTCCAGCTCCTGACGAGAGGGTTCTGGGGGTATGTTTAATTATTTTATTCCTGAGAAGGCGTTTGTTGGCACCGCCCATATTCCCTGACCGGAAACATTTTAGAACCACTTCATAATTTACGCATATGGTCAGAGGATGCCAGATTAAGGAACAATTTTAAGGGTGTAGCATCCACTGCAGTCTCCTGAAATAGGGAGGTGGTTAAGTTGACATCCTCACCCTCACAACAGAAAACTCCATATACTGTTGAAATCATACCTTCTTTAACGGTGCTTTGCAGGCACTGAGTAGGATGGTGTGTAGGGGAAGGTGGGGGGTGAGGGTTAAACGCAATTGGCATATAACTTTGCCAGATAAAGGGGTGAGTAAGGTATTG
>Ga0180300_10001308_pt1 | contig 11495 bp, 5 predicted proteins | sample GuaBasSediGuay15_FD_121798 | JGI IMG/M metagenome (GOLD analysis project Ga0180300, IMG submission 121798) | Subseafloor sediment microbial communities from Guaymas Basin, Gulf of California, Mexico - Guay15, Core 4569-2, 21-24 cm | ecosystem: Environmental > Aquatic > Marine > Hydrothermal... | reverse complement strand
TCTTTACCTTTTACTCTTGCACCCCAATCACAACCTTCCTGACATTTCATAATTTTTGTGCTGTTTCCATAATAACCGTCCCTTGAAGAGCAGAAAATTTTGCATAGAACAAAAGGATTTTCTTTTTCTGTTCTGGTTGTTGTGGAGCAGTTACATCTTTTTTCACAATTATCTTTATCTTTGCATTTAGTATTAAAGTCCCCGCAGCATATATCAGCATATTCACATGCTTCATCGCAACACTGAGAATAGCAATCATAATTATTTGGATTATAACAGCTTGTTCCTGGATGAGGTTCTTTTGTTGTAATATTTGCAACAGCCCATGCAAGACCTCTATATCTTGGATTTGTAAGACTTAAATCACCAATTTTAAAGATTGCGTATTCCCCAGATTTTATCTTGAAAGTTGAGTTTTCTATTTCAAGGAATTTTTCACATCCATGCTTTTCATCTTTATTAGATAACATTTCATCGCAAAAAAAGTAATTTATTAGGTCTGATTTATCAATATTTTCACAATAATAACAACTGCATTCTCCACTGCATTCATCTGCATTACCTGTTTTAATAAAGCAATCCCTATAACAATTCATTTTTTCTCCTTCTTCGCAACCGATTTTGCAATCTTCAGAATTTCCATTAAAGTCTTTACTATTACAATAATTTTTGCATATTTCTAAAGAATTTTCATCATAATATCTCTGGTTTGTGTAGCAGTCACACTTTACTCTGCAATAATCTTTAGAATTACTACTTCTGCAACTATGATAGCAATTCCAATTATTTCCAATATAACAACTTCTTTCTTCTCCTGCAATTGTTGAAATTCTATTTGATTCATTTACAGTTCCATTATACAGAGTTGCAGTAACTTTTTCAACACTTTTCTGACCTGTCAAAAAAATTCCTCCATAAATTGAAAGTTTCGCCTCTTCTCCTTTTTTAACAACAAAAACAGAAGGTTGCCCTCTTATTTCAGCAAAACTCTGCTTTTTAAAACCTTTTCCTATTTGTCCTAATATATACGATGTTCCAAAGTCTAAACTTCTTCTTTCCGTATTTATTCCTTCAAAACCCGGCACATCTTCATTTAAACATAAACATCCTTTACGGCTACAATCATAGCAATAACCATTTAATTTAATTCCATAAGGAAGAGAATTTGCAATATCCTCCCATTTTACACTTGATTTTTTAAAACTAAAACAATAATCAAACAGAGTTTTATTCTCATTTTTCAACTTATCTTTTATATCATTGAATTCACTTTCATTAATATCAGGAGGGATAAAACAACCTAAGGAAACCCTATCAGAAACAATAATGTCTGTTCTTTCTCTTATATCCTCTAAAAGAGAAACTTCAGACCTCTCTCTGAGTTCATACCATAGAAATACTCCTATAGTTATGACTATAAAAGCGCAAAGTATTGAAAACAAAATCAAAAGAGTTGTCCTGTTCATATTACATTTGGTATAATATTTTTAATAGACATGTAAACAATAGAAAAAATGCAGTTTAATTCATCTGTTTTTGTTACAATCATAATTGCTAAAACACCAAGTAAAACAGCAAAGATAATTCCAATAATCATTTTAGTAGTAATTCCTTTCATTTTGTATTAATTGATAAGTTTATATATTTTCTTCAATATTTTCTATAATATTGTCAATTGGATGTAATATTTTATAAAAAGGGTTTGCTTCTGTTTCTTCTAGCCTACTATTTAAGTAATTCATTTTTTTATTTATAAAATCACCAACAGGATATCCTATACTTCCTACATTGTCAGACCTAAGAGCTATTTTATTTATTTTATCATAATCATTCACATTTTTGACCAAGAATTCAATTTCTGACATTATTTGAGGACATGAAGGATAATGATGGACATTCCAAGGATAAATAATTGAACCCCCTTTAATCTCTGTTTTACTTTTAAATTCAGGGATAATTCTTCTTACAAGAGGTCCGTCCACATCCTCAAACTTATCTTTAATTTTTTTATATTTTTTCTCCAATTTTTCTATAGATTTAGCTCTATCTTCTAATATCTTATTCTCCCAATACTTAGTATAATCCTCAAATTCTGCAGCAGAATTAATTTTTTTCCAATTTGATTTCATTTTTAAAGGAATAAATATTTTGTCATCTTCAACTACACCACATGAATACCAATAACCGAGATTTCCTAAGTATATATAGTCGTCTCGTTCTTCATCAATTATAGGTAATGGTGGTGTATACCCATATCCCCAATATTTTTGTTTTATAGATTTTGCAATTTCCATTATTTTTAAATTCTCTGGAGTTGCTGCAATTGTAGTAAACCCTTCCCCAGGTGGTAACTCATAACCATACTCATCTATATACTTTTGTAAAATATAATTTTTCAAATATTCATTTTTAAATTTATCATAATCTCCCCCACATTCTTCCTTTACAATCCATTTTATATCCTTCCAATCGTTTTCTTCAAGCATCGCTGTATAAAAGGCTTCAACATCTCCCAAGAAATTATTAATCAACTTTGTACTATTTGTTTTATCTGTATTCATACAAGTACTATACAAATTATAATCAAAGACTATTTTATTCAACTCTGCATTATAAGCAGACTTAGCACTTTCAAAAACTTTATTATTTTTCTCTGGAACTTTTCTCATTTCCTCAAGCATTTTTGTCGAGGTTTTAGATATGTTTTGTAAGTACCAACCCATTTGTGCAATTGTGTTTATTTGTGAAACTTTGCCATAGGCCCCATGAGTAATAGTATCAAGAAATTCTCCTTCTGGGGTTGGAATAAGACTTTTTACACCGGTTTCTCCTGCTTTCTGTGCATCTTTAAGTATACTATTTAAATATTTATCAAATTGTTCTTCATTATATAAAGGGGAACAAACAGAATTAGGATTTTTCGCTGATTCAGCAAATATCCCAGCTAATATATTATGAGCATAAAAATAACATCCATCTATATTTCCTACTGTAACAATAGGAAAGTTTATATAAACGATAGGATGGGATAAACAATCTACATGAGTGCTAGGAATATTGCTAATTTTGCTATAGCGATCTTCTTGAGCACTGGCAACATTAGCACTCCCAACAATACCAACAGGTATGGCTGCAACTAAGCAGGCAGCAGCAACTGGAGCAGCTTTCTTTACAAATTTATTAATTTTTTTTAAAATTCCGTTCTTTTCTTTTTCTTTTACCAAAGGTAAATCAAAAAAATAGCCTATGTTAGGATTTAAATAAGGATCATCTTTTATTTCTCCGTTATTCTCAACAAAATTAAAAAAGTCCCCGGCTTCTTTTAAACCAACATAATCATTTCTTTCAAGGGTTTTTCTCAAATTTTTTATTTGTTCATCAATATCTTTTTTTGTTCCTTCTTCATAAAGTTTTCTTAATTTTCTTTCTGAAATGCCAGAAGCAAGACTTTCTGTATATGATTCTACATACCCTTTAGGATCAAAATCACTGTATTTTTTGTAATTCTTTAATTTTCTTGCAGATTCTATTGCTCTCGGGTCTGGAACAGGTTCTATTCCTCGTTCAATTAGATATCTGTTATTTTCCGCTATATTTATATCAACATAATACACTAAGGAATCTAAATTGTTAGTCATAATATTTACTAAATAAAATTTAAAATAAAAAATTTACTCAAAACTATAAGAAATCTCTATTGTACCAATTCTTGCATTCTCTGGAAATTCTATGTTTCCTCCGTTAATTAGTGTATTTGTGGTATTTAAAATCATAAACTTTGCCCATTGCCACGCAGATTCCTTATAAATTTTGTAAGTTATGTCTGGCATTATCCAAGGACCCCATTTCATTAAAAGGTCTTTGCTTGGAAGGATTCCCTCTAAATAACTTGGTTTTGGAATCTTTGGCAATTCTTCACCATCAAGTTTGCAGAAAGCATAGGGATTATAGAGATAATATTCATTTGTAATATTATTTTTTTTGCAAAACCATGTAGAATTTTTCTCTAAATCAGTGTATTTTAACTGAGTAAAATTATTGGTTGCAGAATCACATTGGTACCAGTCAATAATTTCCCCATCAAAACTCTTGACTCTTGAATATAATGAAGAAGTTTCATTTAATGGTGTCTTTGCTCTGCAAGGATAAATCAAAATGTCTTTAACAGGACTTATCTCTTCTTCATCCTTAAATAAATTCTGAATTTCTAAAAAACTATCAAAAGTAAAATTTCTGTCTTTAAGAACATCAAAATAATAGATAATCTGGAAATATATTGGGTCTATGTTTTCTGTTTTCCATCTTGGTATTTTTTCCTTTGTTAAATTCACTCTGAAAATTGGTTTTATGCTTACAAAATTCGGGCAACATCTTTTTGTAACATTAAAAACAAAAGAACAATTGTATTTGCCAGAATTCTTTTTACATTCTCTTATTAAATTTTTTAAACTTCTTGCCGCACCTATCTGAATTTTTATGTTAAACGGTTCTATTTTCTCTGTATAAATATCTACTCCTGCTATTGTTACAATCTCATTTTTAATAAGGATTCCTGTTTCTGTTTTTCCATCATAAGTAACTTTTACCTTTGCAGGAGAACAACAACTTAATAATTCAATCTCGCAATTTTTTCCATCAAATTCTATTGTTCTTTTTCCAAGCCTTTCAAGAGTAACTTTAGTCGCTTTATAAAATTCTTTAGAATCTCTATCTGTAAGATAACAAACAGATAATTTTATATTGTCCTCAACTTTGTTTCTGTCAAAATCATAACCTCTTTTTTTATAATATTTATAGACTTCATTTGGATTAATTGAAAAAGTTAAATTTATTCTTCCGAAAGATTTTTTTGGGTTTAAATAGCAAATATCAAGGGTGTTATCAAATTCTCCAGGTGATTTTGGGGTTCCAAAATAATCTGTTACTAAAGGATAGAAAGCTATTAAAGGATGGATTGGTTTTATTGTTTTAAATTTGTAATTTATATTTCCTGTTAGTCCTAATAAATTATATATTAAATCTACATCAGGCTGGGAGAAAAATACTGATTTTAAAACTCTCAGAGCTCCCTCAACAGAAGGTTCTTCAATATAAACATTGTTTGTAGGGAAAATAAAATCTGTTGATTTTGTATTACTTTCATTAAACACTTTTTCAAAGTTTACTGTTCCTTTTAAATTAAGAGTTTTTCCGAACCAGACAACAGGAGGGAGAACAAAAATTTTTTCATCTGCAGAACTTAAAGAAATATCTATTCCTCCAGGCATCATATAACCTTCTTTCTGCCCGGAAAAAACAGTTAATAAAAGAGAAAGAGCAATAACTAAGGAGATTATTGCAAAAATAAATAACATCAGAAATTTTGTATGCGCTCCTTTCATATTGTTGGTTGTATTACATTGCTGATTGCTATAAAGATTATAGTAATTATTACAGCTACAGCAAATATTATAATAATGTTTACAATCATATTCATTGTTAATCCTTTCATATTGGCAAAAATTTTGAACTAACTGAAATTACAATTAAGACAAATATCAAGGCTAAAATAATATAGATTATCATTAGAACAATGCTTCCTTTCATATTAAGTGATAAGACTTAATAAATTTAAAACATTCAAACTATATCCTTTGCTCCACAAGGCAACTCCAACAAAAATAATAATGACTATGAAAAAAATTAGCACCCAGAAAAGAACATCTGTTGTTATACCTTTTCTCATAAATATATTAGATTTATTATGGAAATATCAGAAAGAAAAAAAGAACATTTAGAGATTTGTTTAAATAATAAAGTTGAAGGAAATAATTTTTTTGATGATGTTATTCTTGTGTATAATGCTTTGCCTGATTTTGATTTTGAGGATATAAACACAAAAACAGAATTTTTAGGAAAGAAACTTAATATTCCTTTAATAATTTCAGCCATAACAGGAGGAACAGAGGAAGCAAAGAAAATAAATAAAACTCTTGCTAAAGTTGCAGAAAAGAAAAAAATTGGTTTTGCTTTAGGGTCTCAAAGAGCGATGATTGAAAACAAAAGATTAAGTGAAACTTATTTTGTAAGAGATGTGGCTCCTTCAATATTACTTTTTGGAAATATTGGTATTTCTAATTTGCATGAAATAAAAATTAAAGAAATAGAGAAAGCAATGGAAGAAGTCAAAGCAGATGCCTTATTTGTTCATTTAAATTCTGCGCAGGAAATTACACAAAGAGAAGGAAACACAAATTTTAAAAATTCAGTTCAAAATTTAAAAAAATTGGTTAAAAACTTGAATTATCCTGTTGTTGCAAAAGAAGTTGGACAAGGAATTTGCAGAGAAACTGGTGAAATTCTAAAGAAATGCGGGATTAGAGCAATAGATGTTGCTGGAGTAGGAGGAACGAACTGGATGAAAGTTGAAAAATTAAGAGGCGGGAAAATTTCAGATCATCTCCTAAACTTTGGTATTCCAACAACATGCTCTCTTTTAGAACTAAAAGATCTCGGAATTGATTTAATTTCAAGCGGTGGGATAAGGACTGGTTTGGACATAGCAAAATCTATTGCTTTAGGAGCAAAAATTTGCGGAATTGCTTTACCATTTTTAAAAATTTACAAGAAAGAAGGAGAAGAAGGTATTTTAAAATATATAGATGAATTAGAAAATGAATTGAAAACTGTAATGTTTTTAGTCGGCGCCAGAAATTTAAGAGAACTGAAAAATTGCAGATATATTTTAAGAGGAGTTACAAAAAATTGGGCTGAACAAATTTAACTTCTAATCGGTGTAAGGGATAAGAGAATTTATCTGCTGCTTAGGAGTTGGGAAGAATGGGCTGAATACCTCGCCGAAGCTTGGTAATTACACCCTTCTCCCATCAAGCTCATCTTCTATGAGCACCTGTTATAATCTATTTTTCAGAGCGGCTTCGAGCTTAGATGCTTTCAGCTCTTATCCGCGATGGCATAGCTACCCGGCAGCGCAATCACGACCGGTACACCAGAGGCCACGAGAGTCTGTTCCTTTCGTACTGAGACTCCCTTCCTGTCAGATTATAAACACTCCCAGCAGATATAGACTGAACTGGCTCACGCCGTTCTTAACTCAGCTAACGTGCCTCTTTAAGCAGTAAACCCCTGCACCCTTGGGTGCTTATGCACACCCAGGAGGAGGCGAGCCAACAACGGAGTAGCAACGCGCCCCGTCGATATGTACTCTCGGGGGCCACAGCTCCATTATCCCTGGGGTAGCTTTTCTGATGTTACAGCCAGCCATTAATGCTAGACTGCATATCGCTAACCCATACTTTCGTACTTGGATTCTTTGCTTTGCAGAATCCAATCAGGCCAGCTTTTGCGTTTACACTCTTCGGAAGATTTCTGACCTTCCTGAGCTGACCTTTGGGCGCCTCTGATGCCCTGTTAGAGGCGTGGCGCCCCACCCAAACTGCCCACCAACTGCTGTCCCTCCAAAGAGGTAAGCGACAAACTTTGAAAAGGATAGTGTTACACTTTCGCCGAAGCTCCTATCTACTCTTTACAATTCAAAGCTTGTCACAACAGCAGGCTGCAGTAAAGCTCCGCAGGGACTACTCTTCCCGCTGGGAGTCTCTGGCTTATTCACCAGAAGGAGAGTTCGCTAGGTTCCAGTCTGGGACAGTGAAAGCCTCGTTGGACCTTCATGCGGGCCGACGTTTAATCGGCAAGGGATTACGCTACCTAAGCCCAGAGACGGCCATAAAGTCATTTCTATATCATATGACCGCTCCCTAAGACGGTCAGAGTTTGCGGCAGGAAAGGTGGTTAATGTTTAAATGGTTGGAAAATCTCAAAAAATTTTTCTTGAAATCGTTTAGGAATGTACAATCTATGAACAGGTTTATTAGTCCCCTTTTGTGGTTTAGTAAACCAACATTCAATTCCAAATTTCCATAACATTTCTTTTAAGTCTTTTAATGGTGGACATTCTTCAAAAGAAGGCCATGCTTGGAAAATCTCATTTTTCAATATACTTCCCACCTTTCCTGATACCGCCGCCGTTTACCGGTCCTTCGTCTGGTTTAGCCAGATTTGAGATACCGGCACTGGGCAGGCTTCACTGACTATACAAACCCTTTCGGGCTAGCAGTCAGCTATGTTTTTATTAAACAGTCGGGCTTTCCTTGTCACTGCGACCTGTTCTTCCATAAAGGAGAACAGGCATGGTTTCTACCAAGGATACACCACTAACTTGCCGAATTCCCTAGACTGGATTATCCTATCACACCTTCGCCTTCTCAGCGTGGGCACCTGTGTCGGTTCTGGGTACCGTCATTAAGCCATGGATCTATCTACTTTTCATTGGGTCTGAGACTTGACTAAACCTCCATACGGAGGCCCATCGCATATTCGCTTCCTTCTCCTCATTACGAGACTCCGGAAGCTTCTATGCTTGGTTTGCATTAGTCTATCTCAAACCAAGTAGATAGATAAAAGGCTTAATGGTACTGGAATATTAACCAGTTTTCCTTCGTAGAGCTATGTTAAGGCTCTACTTAGGATACGGACTAACCCCTACCTGAACGTCATTGGTAGGGAACCCTTGCCCACTAAAGGCGATGGTGATTCTCACACCACTTTGCTGCTACTTTCGGTAAGATTCTCATTCTTGATAGGTCCACTCTTCCTCAAAGAAGAGCTTCTGCCCTATCAAGACGCCTTCCTACCACTCCAATTAGAGTCTAGCATATCGGTAGATAACTTAGCCCCGTCCATCTTCGAAACATATTTCCTAGGCAGGTGAGCTGTTACGCACTCTTTAAAGGATGGCTGCTTCTAAGCCTACCTCCCTGCTGTTTTAGGAAATATATTTCTTCAGGGCACTTAGTTATCATTTTAGGACCTTAATGCTAGTTAGGGTTGTTTCCCTCTTGGGCACCGAGCTTTCCCCGGCAACCCTCACTCCGTTCCAGTTATGGTTAACGCTTCTGAGTTTGACTGGATAGCGAACCCTTTCGGGCCCTACTACCCAATCAGTATCTTTACACGTTAACCTATACAGAACGGGCTGAACTGTGGTTCATTTTCCGGACCCCTTCTGCAAATAAACAAAAAAGGTCATTCGGAAGGAACCAGCTATCGCCAGACTCGATTGGCACTGAATGGTATATCTCTTCTTATATTATCTTTAAAAGATTGGAAGATATATACCATTTTTCACCCCTATCCCCAGATCATCCGAGCAGATAGCACGCTAGCATCGGTTCAGGCTTCCATGTAGCTTTCGCTACACTTCGCCTTGTCCAGGGATAGATCGTCTGGCTTCTGGTCTTAGGTCTATGACTAACGCGCTTTCGCACTCGCTTTCGCTTCGGCTTCCCTCTTTCAGAGGTTTACCTCGCCATAGACCTAAACTCCTTACCCCGTTTTTCAAAACGGATACCGAACTGCTTAGTTTCAGGCTCTTTTCACCCCCTTTTAAGGGTTCTTTTCAGCTTTCCCTCACGGTACTAGTTCGCTATCGGTCTTGACATATATTTAGGGTTGGAAGTTAATGTCTCCCACCTTCTCACTGGATATCCAACCAATGATACTCTGGAATCCTCAAAATCTTCCTCATAAGTTCGGTCTACGGGACTATCACCCTCTATGGTGTCTCTTTCCAGAGAACTTCGACCTCACTTATTTGGAAGTAAAGAGGTCCAAACCCCACATCTTCTTTATCTTGCGATAAAGAATTCGGTTTGCCCTGGGCCGTTTTCCCTCGCCGGTACTCACGGCATCTCTTTTGATTTCTTTTCCTGCGGGTACTAAGATGTTTCAATTCCCCGCGTTCCCGCTCCTAAAAAGGAGCAATTCGGATATCCTTGGTTCTAAGGCTGCATGCGCCTCGCCAAGGCTTATCGCAGCTTACCACGTCCTTCATCGGTAGTCAAGCCAAGCCATCCACTAAGCACTTTAGCAGCAGATAAATATTTCTCTCCCTTACACCTATTTTTTCATTGAGTAACTAAATACTCTTCAATATAGTTCTCTAAATTAATTAGAGAACCATAATTAAAAAAAATTTAAATAATATTTGAATCATTTGTTTTGAGAGTGAATTCAAAAGTGTCAAAACTTGAGATTATGGATATTTAAAGTTTTTTGTGTATTCATTTATTTATGGTAAGAGAATTTGTTTATGAAGTAGTAGAGAAAATAGCACAAGAATGGGGCTACCCAGTAGATAGGTCACAGCGTACTTTAGAAGGAAACCGATTAAAATATCCAGAACTTGAAAAAGTGGCAGAAATTGTAGAAGCTAAATTGGATATTGTTTTTGAAGGTTATAAGAAGGGCCCAACAAGTTTGGAAGAAACTGCAAAAAGAGTGTTTTATGAAAATAGAGTCTAAATTTTTGTTAGTTATTTTAATTTTTTTATAATATCTAAAATAAAAATACAAAATTGATGGACCTGGTGGGATTTGAATTTGTGGAGCAAAAAAAGAATTGTTCACCCACAGCCTCTGCCTTTCTTGGTCAACATAAAATTCTCCTTTTGATAGAGACCAAAAGGGCTGAGTGCAAGGGCAGCGTTCTTTAATTCATGAAACCGTCTTTTCTGACAGTTTCACTTGAACCATTGAACTACAGGCCCATAATTTATTAAAAATATAAAAATTTGATTCTTCATAGAATAGGAATTTGAGCTAGTTTTGTAATTAAAGGTGATCCAGCCGCACGTTCCCGTACGGCTACCTTGTTACGACTTAGCCCTCCTCGCGAAGTCCAAGGTTGATTCTCTGATACCAGAGAAGCTCCCTCAAGACCCCACTTGGATGGCTTGACGGGCAGTGTGTGCAAGGAGCAGGGATATATTCATCGAACGATGATGACGTTCGATTACTAGGGATTCCGGCGTCACGAGGTTGAGTTTCAAACCTCGATCTGAACTAGGGTTGAGTTTAGGGATTAGCTTCCTCTCTCGAGGTTGCAACCCTCTGTCTCAACCATTGTTGCGCGCGTGTAGCCCAAGGAATTCGGGCCATACCGACCTGCCGTCGCCCGCACCTTCCTCCGGCTTAGCGCCGGCGGTCCCCTCAGTGTCCCCGGCATCACAAAGTGATCCGCTGGCAACTGAGGGCGCGGGTCTCGCTCGTTGCCAGACTTAACTGGACAGTTCACACCACGAGCTGACGACGGCCATGCAACTCCTCTCAGCTAGTCTGGTAAGTTCTTTAAACTGACCTTCATTCAGCTGTCTTCCTTGGTAAGATTCTCGGTGTTGAGTCCGATTAAACCGCACACTCCACCCCTTATGTACTCCCCCGCCAATTCAGGGAGGCTAAGAACCATCCAATGCCTGTCTTAGTAAATGTAATTTTATTCTGTATTTTTTAAATATTTTAAAGGTAGCATTTAAGGTTCTTAGTCTCTTTCCTTTAAGTTTCAGGCTTGCGCCCGTACTCCCCAGGTGGCCCGCTTAATGGTTTCCCTTCGACACTGGCTGATTCCTACAAACCAGCCAACATCAAGCGGGCATCGT
>Ga0180300_10001307_pt1 | contig 11496 bp, 10 predicted proteins | sample GuaBasSediGuay15_FD_121798 | JGI IMG/M metagenome (GOLD analysis project Ga0180300, IMG submission 121798) | Subseafloor sediment microbial communities from Guaymas Basin, Gulf of California, Mexico - Guay15, Core 4569-2, 21-24 cm | ecosystem: Environmental > Aquatic > Marine > Hydrothermal... | reverse complement strand
TAAAGCTGTATTTTTACACTTCATTGTGTTCGTCAGGGCATGGGGGTCATTTCTATTTTATTGGCCTAAAGTATTTGATGTCTAAGATACTTCCTTCCCGATCCTTTTTTGGTTTAAATACCGCCTCCACCGGCATTCCGAAGTAAACATCCTTAAAATCGATTTCCCCCAACCAATGGACGAGGCCGCCATCGGTTCCATCTATCCTGATCACGGCGACTATTGAAGGACTCTCCTTTCTTGTCCCATCGTATGCCTCGTAGGATTGGGTAAAGGTATGGACGGTTCCTCTTGTCCCGACATCCACATAATGATCCTCCAATCTAGCGAAACACCTCTCGCAATAGGTTCTGGGGGGGACATAGGTTACTGCGCACGTGTCACAGCGAGCCCCAAAGATCCTTCCGTTTATAATCTCACGGAAGAATTTTTCTCCTGCCCTTCCAACAGTGTAAATATAACTCATTGGGATTCGGCCTTCCCAATAGGTGATGTCTGTTGTCTTCTGATACCGCTCGATCAACGCCATATCTTCACCTCCTTACTCAATTGGTTTGAAATATTTGATATCCGTAATCGCTCCAATTCTCTCTTCAGCTGGCTTCCACACCGCTTTTACCCTCATCCCCCGGTAGATCTTCCAAGGATCTACTTCATCCAGAAGGTGGAGGATGCCCATCCCCTTGGAGGCACCATCGATCTCGATCACTGCTGGTGTGATGGGTCTTACCCCACCTTTAATGTCTAGACGTCCTGCCTTCCAATCTACATAACTAACCACCCAGGTATTTACGATGCCCGTATCCTTGACGAAGACCCATTCATCCGTGGGCCTCCAGCATAGCTCGCAGAACATCCTAGGGGGTATCATTATACGGTGACATTTGTTACACTTTTTGGCGATGATCCTACCGTTTTTGAGTTCGGCCAAATATCGACCGAGCGCTGGACCGTTGTCCCATGCATATTTAAGGTTTGGTTCCCATTTTACCGAGAGGACCTTCCCTTCTAAGATCTGTTGGGTCTTAAGTTTAGTTGCGGTTTTGGCCACATCTTTTTCCATGATCTCCATCTCTCCACCTCCTTTTTCTCAACTTCTCATTACTACCACAGTTCCAACCTGCATCAGGTCGCCCCATGCCTGGGCTACACCGCATGTGGGTTTGCCAGGGACCTGTCTTTTGCCAGCCTCCTCCCTGAGTTGGAGAAAGATCTCGATAATTTTCATGAGGCCTGTTGCGGCGATGGGGTTTCCAACCCCCAATGCCCCTCCTGATGGGCAACAAGGAAGATTGCCCGTCCTTTGGGTCACACCGTCAAGGAGCATCTGAACCGACTCTCCCCTCTTGCAAAGCAATAGGCCTTCAATATGGTGGAGCTCCTTGTAGGTAAAGGGATCATAGGGCTCAGCAATATGGATCTCTTTGGAGGGTTCTTTAATCCCCGCCATCTTATAAGCCATGCGGGCCGCTACCTCCACATAGTCAGGGTAGTAAAGGTCTCTGGTACACCAATAGGCGGTATCCAAGGCCCATCCCACACCATCTATCCAAATCGGCTTCTCAGTTACACGGCGAGCTACATGTTCGGCCGCCAATACAATGGCGGCGGCTCCATCACTGGTGGGGCTAATATCAAGCCTGTTCACTGGCCAAGCCATTATTTCGGAATTTAAGACATCTTCGACGGTAATTTCTCCCGGTAATTGGGCAGACGGATGGTCCATGGCGTTCTTTTTATTCTTCACGGCGACCAAAGCAATGTCTTCTTTTCTATAACCATAAGTGGTCATGAATCGGTTCATCTCGATGGCAAAGATCCAAATGAGGGTAGGGTAGAGGGGTTGTTCTGTGGTATGGTCGAAGATGGTGAGAAATGCGCCAGCGGGGTGGGGATAGGCGCTGGACATCTTCTCTTCTGCAACTACAAGGCAGGTATCGAACATCCCTGAGGCGACATGAAACCATCCATGTATCGGAGAAAGCACCCCTGTTCCACCTCCGACATAATGCCTCATGTAAGGCTTTCGATAGCCACCTGAACCATCAGTGAGATATTCTCCCTTCATGTGAAGGCCATCAAATGCATCAGGGGCCGTACCGATAACGACACAATCAATGTCTGAAAGCTTCATCTCACAGGAGTCCAAGGCCATCTTTGCCGCCTCATAGGCCAGTTCTTTAGGTGTTTCCTGAACATTACGGTAAAACTTGGTCAAACCTGCTCCGACAATGGCGACTCTCCTCATCAATCTCACCTCCCTTTAATTGCTAAGGATTACTACTGTTCCGGTTGTCGTGGGGATACCCCTCCAACTCTGGGCAATGCCTGTGGTTACATCTTTGAGTTGGTTCTTTCCAGCCTCGCCCCTTAGTTGTCTGACCACTTCCAAGACTTTATGGCCTCCGTTGAGTTCATAGAGATTTCCCACTCCGAGACAACCCCCAGAGGGGTTGACCGGAAACTCTCCGTCAATTTCTGTCCCCCCCATCTCTGTTAGAGGGCCGGCTTCACCCTTTTTACAAATCCTCATCGCTTCAAGGTGCTGGAGCTCTTTATAGGAGAACTCGTCGTTTACCTCTGCAAAGTTGATTTCCTTTCTCGGATAACGAATCCCAGCCATTTTATAGGCCATCTCAGCGGCTATCTGGGCGTAAACGGCCTCTGCCCAGTTTCGCGTTTCCAGACCAGGGGTATCGGAGCACCATCCAATTCCCCTGATCCAGATCGGTTTATCAGAGAGGCTCTTAGCCGTTTTTTCCTCTGCCAATACAACAACTACCGCTCCATCGGAGTGGGGGCTAATGTCCATCTGGGTCAGTGGGAAGGAGACAATTTCGGAATTAAGGACATAGTCCGGATCGATGAGGACCCCATGACCTGCCAATGGATTGGTCAAGGCATTCTTTTTGTTCTTTACCACTACCTTTGCACATTGCTCTCGAGTTGTGCCTGTTTCATACATAAATCTCGCCATCTCCATCCCTGCCACAGCATGAGGGCTTTCCTTTAAGGGCCGGTTATAGATGGGATCCATCGCAAATGTCACCAACTCCGATAGAGTCAGCATATTTGATGCCTTGGACATTCCCTGGACTACCATGATATCCCCTATTCCCGACAGTATCATCATATAGGCTGAGGCCAAGGAGTGGATAAAATCGCCGGGAATTGTATAGATAGGTTTCAGTACCGCCCCCAATTGATCAGGTGAATATTCATCCGCTATACTATAGCCTTCAAAAAAGTCCTCAGCAGTGCTGACAAAGGCATCTACGTCCTTGGGCTCAATCCCGGCGTCCAGATAGGCCTTGGTAGCTGCTTCATAGGTCAACTCCCGATAGGAGAGATCTGGGGTAGTTGCCCTAAAACCCGTAGTGCCGATGCCGATAATAGCTACTCGTTTGGTCATGAACCAACCTCCTTTCTGAGATCTATAAGGTCCTACCAATTTGCAAAATGGGTCTTCTCATTGTCCTCTTTGTAAAATTTTCCTCTCTATCACCCCCCCTTTTTATCTCCTTGGTTTGATGTTTTCCTTTACCCACTTTATAATGTCCTCCAGAAGGGTTCCCGGGGTAAAGACCTCCTTGATTCCTGCCTCCTTTAACTTGGGGATGTCTTCATCAGGGATGATCCCTCCGCCAAATACCACGATATCGTCGGCCCCTTGTTCCCGCAGAAGCTCCACCACGCGGGGGAAAAGGTATGTATGGGCCCCCGATAGGTTGCTCAAACCTACGGCATCCACGTCTTCCTGGATGGCGGCCGCTACTATCTGTTCAGGAGATTGATGTAGCCCCGTATATATCACCTCAAAGCCCGCATCCCTGAGGGCCCTGGCAATCACCCTCGCTCCCCTGTCATGGCCATCTAGGCCAGGTTTGGCGATCATTATCCTTACCTTACGCTCCTCGCCCATTTCTCTCACCCCCCATCTAGAACAGACCTGGATCTTGATATCTCCCGAAGACCTCTCTGAAGACATCGCAGATTTCCTGAATAGTGGCATACTCCCGGACGCACTCGATAATGTAAGGCATGAGGTTTTCCTTTCCCTGTGCCGCATGGCGAAGCTGCTGCAGGCGTTCCTTAACCTTTTTGTTGTCTCTTTTTTGTCTCACCTCTTGAAGCCTGGCGATTTGCCTGCGTTCCACCTCGGGATCGATTCGCAAAATCTCCACAGGTGGATGATCGGTGATATATTTGTTTACCCCCACCAAGGTCCGGTTCACCTTGTCTATATCTCTCTGGAACCTATAAGCGGCATCAGCGATCTCCATCTGAGGATAGCCCTTTTCGATGGCTGCAATCATCCCTCCCATGGCCTCTATCTTATCGATATACCTCATTGCCTCCTCCTCCATCTTGTCCGTGAGGGCCTCCACGAAGTAAGAACCGGCTAAGGGGTCTATTGTGTTGATTACCCCTGTCTCCTCCGCAAGGATCTGCTGAGTGCGCAGGGCAATAGTTACAGCCTCCTCTGTGGGAAGCGCCAAGACTTCATCCAGGGAGTTGGTATGCAGTGACTGTGTTCCTCCCAGTACAGCGGCCATGGCCTCATAGGCTGTGCGGATTATATTGTTATAGGGTTGTTGAGCGGTAAGGGAACAACCTGCTGTCTGCGTGTGAAAACGCAGCATCCAAGACCGGGGGTTCTTTGCACCGAAGCGCTCCCGCATAAATCTGGCCCACATCCGACGGGCTGCCCTGTACTTGGCGATCTCCTCGAAGAAGTCTATATGGGCGTTGAAGAAGAAGGAGAGCCTGGGAGCGAATTCATCTACGTCCATTCCTCTATCGACACAGGCCTGGACATAGGTAAGCCCGTCGGCCAGGGTGAAGGCAAGTTCTTGTACGGCGGTGGAGCCTGCCTCACGGATATGATACCCGCTTATGCTGATGGTATTCCACTTGGGGACCTCCTTGGCGCAGTACTCTATGGTGTCCACAATGATGCGCAGAGAAGGCTCTGGAGGAAGCATAAAGGTCTTTTGAGCAATGAATTCCTTCAACATGTCGTTTTGGATGGTGCCTCCGATCTCTTTCTTGCTTACCCCTTGCTTTTCTGCCGTAACGATGTACATGGCCAACAGCACCGCTGCAGGGGGATTGATCGTCATAGAGGTGGTGATCTTATCCATCGGTATCCCATCGAAAAGGATTTCCATGTCCTTCAGGGTATCGACGGCCACCCCACACTTGCCCACTTCACCTCTGGCCATTGGATCGTCACTGCAGTATCCCATTAAGGTCGGGAAGTGAAAGGCGATGCTCAGGCCCGTCTCCCCATGTTCTAAGAGGTACTTGAAGCGCCGGTTGGTGTCCTCAGCGGTTCCCAGGCCGGAGAACATCCGCATGGTCCAGACCCTGGCCCGGTACATGGTGGGATGAATACCCCTGGTGAAGGGGTACTGACCGGGGAAACCTAGGTCCCTTTCATAGTCAAGGTCTTTGATATCCTCAGGGGTGTACAGCCTCTTTACCCCAAGACCTGAGATGGTGGTAAAAGTATTCCGGCTCTCAGGCAAGGTCTCCAGGGAGTCCTGCAGGATCTCTTCCTCCCACCTTTGCCTTTCCTTGATAATAGCCTCGATCTTTTCCTTGTTAAACATGACAACCACCCCCTCGGGTTATTTTTCTATTCCCTCTCTGGATTGGATTCCCTTTTGGTAGTAATGTTTTACTTCTCTCATCTCGGTAACTAAATCGGCCTTCCCGATGATCTCCTCGGCGGCATAGCGTCCCGTGAGGATCAATTCAACGTTTGATGGACGTTCATCCATCAACTTCAATACCTCCTCTTTTTTTATCAACCCAAAATCCAGGGCTACATTGACCTCATCAAGGATCACGATATCGTATTCCCCCCCCATTATCACTTCTGTAGCCAATGCCAAGGCCTCTTGAGCAAGCTTCACATCCTCAGGGTCGGGGTTTTCGCGGCTCACAAAGTACTTTCGCCCCATCTGTCTAATGGTCAGGTAGGGGGCCAATCTTTTCGCCGTTTCCAGTTCACCATATTCGATGTCTCCCTTCATAAACTGAATAACAAAGACCTTATAGCCGTGGCCCACCGCCCGGCAGGCGAGGCCAAGCGCTGCGGTGGTCTTTCCCTTTCCGTTTCCTGTATAGACTTGGATCATCCCCTGAGACAACCTCTTTCTAGACATAAGGTATTCCTCCTATTTCAGCTTCCCCAAGATGGCGCTGGAGATAGTGTTTTTCTGTATCTCTCGGGTTCCCTCATAGATTTCGGTGATTCTGGCATCGCGATAAAAGCGCTCTACTTCATATTCTGTGGTATAACCATAGCCGCCGAAGATCTGGATGGCCTCATCGGTTACCTCCACAGCCACCCTGCCCGCATAAAATTTGGCCATGGAGGTGAGCTTGGGATCTATTCTGCCCTGATCGAAGTTCCAGGCCGCCTTGTAAAGCAGCAGCCTGGCAGTCTCTATCTTGGTGGCCATCTCGGCAAGCTTGTGCTGTATGACCTGAAACTGAGCGATCTTTTTCCCAAACTGCGTTCTCTCTTTTGCATAGTTCAGGGCCCGTTCGTAGGCCCCCTGGGCGATACCTACAGCTTGGGCGGCGATCTCTATGCGACTTTCATCGAAGAATTCCAGCACTTGATAAAATCCACGCTTTTCTTCCCCCACTAAGTTGCTTACCGGTACCCGCACATCGCGAAAGGACAGTTCGGCGGTGGACGTCATTTTGATTCCCATCTTTTCCCCGATTTCGTTGGCCTCGAAGCCCTTTCTGCCCTTTTCTACAATGATGGTGCACTGCCCCCGATAGGGAGGACTGGCATCAAAGTCGGTCTGACACAGGACGATGGTGAAGTCAGCGATGGTCCCGTTGGTGATGAAAGTCTTGGTGCCATTGATGACAAATTCATCTCTATCTCTGACCGCCTGGGTGGACATGATGGTGATATCACTGCCATGATCCGGTTCGGTAAACCCTCCTGATGAGATAGCCTTCCCTTCCGTTATGGGGATGAGAAAGGTCTTTTTCTGTTCTTGGGTGCCAAACCTAAGGATGATCTCAGAGGAGAAATCGGCCAGACTCAGGGCAATACCTATCCCCGAGTCCACTCTGCAGAATTCCTCTACTACCAGGGCATTTTCAAAGATGCCATATCCACCTCCCCCCCATTCTTCGGGGAAGTGGATGCCGATAAAGCCCAATTCGCAGGCCTTCTTCCAAATATCCCATGGGAACTTATGTTCCCGCTCCAGTTCTAGGGCCAGCTCTTTATCGAATTCACCTTCGGCGAATTCCTTGGCCGCCTTCTTGATATCCCTCTGTTCTTCGGTAAGTTCAAAATCCATCTCGCCTCTCCCTTTTACGATTTCAGGGCTTCAACCTTTTCCTTTAAGACTGGGATCACCTTGAACAGGTCGTCTACGATCCCGTAATCAGCTACACTGAATATGGGGGCCTTGGGGTCTTTATTGATGGCGATGATGGTACCTGCCCCCTTAATGCCGGCTACATGTTGAAAGGCCCCACTGATACCAAGGGCGATATAAATCTTGGGCTTGACCGTCTTTCCCGATGTCCCCACTTGTCTCTCCTTGGGGAGCCATTTTTTATCCACGATGGGCCTGGAGCAGGCCACTACCCCTCCTAGGGCATCGGCTAGTTCCTGCACCATAGCTATGTTTTCTTGCTCACCAATACCCCTGCCCACCGCTACAATGATCTCAGCCTGGGTAATGTCCACTTCTGCGATGGCCGCTTCTATATATTGGATGAATCTCTTATATTTAATCTCCTCGGCCAAAGGGGAGGCAATGGTCTCTATCTCACCCGTCAATCTCACCCCTTGTTCTGCTGAAAATGAACCGACCCTCACCGTGGCCAGATATCCGTCGGATTCTCTGGCGGAGACCTGTGCGTTGATCTTTCCTCCATAGATTTGGCGGGTAGCCTGCAATCCGGCAGGCTCCCACCTTAGCTCTATGCAATCGGTGATTAGGGGGAAACCCAGCTCAACGGCCAGATTGGGTGCCAGATCCATGCCGAAGGAGGTATGGCCTATCAGGATCAAAGAGGGGCGTCTGTGCTTGATGAGGTGAGAGAGGACCACTTGGTAGGGTTCGGAGTTAAAGTTCTCCAATTGTGGGTCATCGACCAACAAGACCTTATGGGCCCATCCCTTCAACTGCTCGGCCAGGTGACTTACCTGGTGCCCCAGCAAGATGGCGTATAGCTCTCCTCCTACATCTTCGGTCATCTTAAGCCCTTTGTTTAACATCTCAAAGGTGACCTCCCTCAGTTCTCCCCTAAGGTGTTCCGCCAACACAAAGACGTCTCCCATCTTAGATCACCCCCCCTTTCTCTTTGATGATCTCAAGGAGCCTCTCGGATATCTGGCTCGGGTCACCTTGGATAATCTCTGCTTCTTTCTCCACAGGGGGGAGAAAGACCTTCTCTAGGTGGATTTGAGAGCCTTTCTGGCCTACCTCGTCCTCTGTGAGCTCCAGATCCTTTACCATTAATTCCCTGATCTCCTTTCCTCTTGCCTTACGGATCCCCATGATGGATACATATCTAGGTTCATTTATCCCTGTCTGAATGGTAAACAGGGCGGGCAATTCTACCTCTAGTTCCTCCTCTAGCCCCCCTTCCAATTCGCGACGAACCTTGGCCAACTTTCCTTGAATATCCACTTTTGTCACCATGGTAACATGGGGGATACCCAGCATCTCGGCAAGAATCCCTCCCACCTGCGCGTAACCGTCGTCGCTGGCCTGCACACCGGTGAGGATGAGATCATACCGTTCCTTCTTGATGGCTTGATGAAGGGCCAAGGCCGTGGCATAGGCATCTGAACCTTGCAAGGCGGGGTCGGCGAGGATCATGGCCCTATCGGCCCCCATGGCCAGACACCTCCTGAGGGTCTCTCTGCTGTCTTCCTCACCGAGGGTTACGGCCGTTACCGTTCCCCCAATATTTTCCTTTATCCGCACGGCTTCTTCCATGGCATAGTTGTCCCACTCGTTGATGTCGAAAACAAGGTCCTTTTTGACGATGTCTTTCTCATCTCTCTCAATAGCTAGGTCGACCTCAGCCGTCTCCGGCACCCTCTTCACACAGACGATGATATCCATGGATTACCCCTCCTTTCCCTATCGTTTCATGGCCTCTTGTACCAGCTCGGCAATATCCCTTACCTCTATCTTTCCCTCTAGGCCTGCCGTCTTTATGGCATCGGTCAGCATACTGAGGCAGAAAGGACAGGCGGTGGCAATGACATCAGCGCCTGTCTGAGCGGCTTCTCTGACCCTAAGCTCAGAGACCTTTCCCCCTTCTTCTGCCTCAAACCACATTCTGCCTCCACCTCCTCCGCAGCAGAGGCTTCTATCTCTTGATCTGGGCATCTCTATAAGGTTGACCCCGGGGATGGCTCGCAGGATGCTGCGCGGTTCCTCATAGATACCGTTGTGACGTCCGAGATAACATGGGTCGTGATAGGTGACCTGGATCTTGATCTTGGCTGCCCAGGGTACCTTTTCTCTTTTAATCAATTCCGCCAGCAACTGGGTGTAATGGCGTACCTTAAGACCATTTCCTTCAATTCCCAGTTTCTTCATCATGGGCGGGTACTCATTTCTGAAGCAATGAAAGCCATGGGGGGAAGTGGTGACCATCTCTTCGATTTGAAGACGGTCGAAGATCTCAAAATTTTTCATTACCAACTCCTCGAAGAGCCCATCCTCTCCCAGCCTGCGTGCTGGCTCTCCACAACAGGGCTCTTCATTCCCCAGGATGGCAAAGTCCACCCCGCACCCCTTCAACACGGCTACTATGGCTTTGACCACCTCCTGGAGCCTAGTATCGTAGGATGGGGTGCAGCCTACGTAGTAGAGTAAAGGCGCCTTATCCCCTTGGGACAGATCTTTTACCCCAAGCCCTTGTGCCCATTGGGCCCTCTTGACCTTGGGCCTCTCCCAGGGGTTATTGTATTTGTAAATGCTTTCTAGGGCCTTAGTGATGGTGGCGGGAACCTGGGTCCCCTCCTCAATGAGGGCTGTCCTTACCTCCCTGATGATATCAATCCCATTCACATACACAGGGCACTCCTCCATGCAGGAACGACAGGTGGTGCAATACCACATTGATTCCCCTTGAACCGCAGACACCTTAGAGAGGTCCTCCTTTTGGCCTTTGAAAAGGAGGATGAAGCGTGCCCTAAGTCCATGCTTTTGTCCTACAAACCCTTTGACCTCCTGATGGAACCTTCTGGGTGAGAGGGGTTCACCAGCTACAAAGGCGGGGCAGACCACTTCGCAGCGGTTGCACCGGGTGCAGCCATCAAGGGAGATTAGCTGGCGCAGGCTGAAATCGCCTTGCAACCCCTCTCGTTCCTCCAGGGTCAGGAAGGTCGGCACATAAGGCCGCTGCAAGACGTTAACCGGGGAAGAGAAGAGATGAAAGAGCTTGGAGTAGGGTATATAGGCCAAGATCCCCATTATTGTAACAATGTGGATGAACCAGAAGGTCCTATACCAATTACTTGGGTCTGTCCCGAATAAGAGGGCGAACAGACTCCCCACCGGGGCCCACTTTTCGCTAAGGGTGCCCTGGGCAGCTATCTGTCCTCCCTCTAGAAGGAAACCCGTAACCCCAATGACAAACAATGAGATTAAGATAAGATGATCCTGAGGGAGGTTGTCCATCTTTCCTCGTTTGATACCATACCTCCTGATGATGGCCAAAGAGACCCCCGTCAAAAAGACCGCCCCCAATAGATCCAAGATCATGGTCTCTATCAAGTAAGGTGTTCCTGAGAGCCAGCGGGATATCAGATGTCCCACCAGCAGCAGCGAAAAACCCCACATGAGAAAAAGGTGCATAACCCCCCCCAATGTGTCACCTCGAAATACCCTTTTGTTTCCCATGGCATCGCGCAGAAAGCGGCGTATTTTCTCTCTTAATTTCTCTCGCCCCTCCTCCTTCCAGCCCATCTGCCAGATGGAGAAGTTTCGGCAAAGGCCTATGGCGAGGACAAAGAGGGACAGCAGAATGATATAGGTGACAGGTTGGATGTGAAAGCTGGGGGCTGGGTGAAAGGGGCCGAAGACGAAATTCCTCAGAGCGGCCTTTACCCGATGACAGTTGAGACAATATCTCCTTGTGTAGGGTCTGTCCTTGAGAATTAGGTCGTCTTGGTGGCAATACAGACACAGGTCCCTGCCCAATCTCCCCCAATAGTCGGATCGTTTGTGTCCAGAGATCCTCAGAAGGGAAAGTTTGGCAACAAGACCCGGAGGTCCTTCCCCTTGGGCGTGACACTGAGTACAGGTTTCCCTGAGACTACGGGGGTGGAGGCTGGATAGGGTATCCGTCGGGGGTCTCACGTTATGTTCTGTGTGACAGTCGTAACATTGAGGGCCCTGGGGATGTCCGAGCATGAAGGCAAATTGGTGGATGCTGCGGGCATGCTCCTCTTGGGATTCGGGGTGACACTTGGTGCAGGCC
>Ga0180300_10001305_pt1 | contig 11497 bp, 11 predicted proteins | sample GuaBasSediGuay15_FD_121798 | JGI IMG/M metagenome (GOLD analysis project Ga0180300, IMG submission 121798) | Subseafloor sediment microbial communities from Guaymas Basin, Gulf of California, Mexico - Guay15, Core 4569-2, 21-24 cm | ecosystem: Environmental > Aquatic > Marine > Hydrothermal... | reverse complement strand
TCACCATCTCTTAACTGAATGATGCTTTCACCTTCAAGAACGTAAAAGAGCTCATCCTCATTCGTATGTTTATGCCAGTGGTATTCTCCTCTACCCTCGCAATGCGAACAACCTGATCATTGATTTTTGCAACCTCAATAGGTTGAAATGGCTTTTCGATTTTACTGGTTATCTCTTTAAGATTTATTATCTGAACCATAGATCCCCGATTGTTCAATCAATTATATATCTCTTATCAACAATATTTTCAAACTCATTTATCCGTTTTATTCTCATCAACCCAACAGTAAGTTTGAAAAAGTTTAAATCTTTATTTTATTAACCCAAGGTGTCTCAGCTCTTCTTCGTAATCCTCTGCCCAGTACTCTCCTAGGGCGTCAAGTTTTCAGCATCAAGGATAACATCGATTTTTAGCCTCATCTCATTATTATAGTCATTCTATTTAAATACTTCGGTTGATTTTCTATTATGATGAAAATTGGGTTTTGCTCAGATGTACAGAATTCGAGCTTCTAAGATTAAACTTTGGAATGTTCTGCTCTCTTGAGCATTGAATTCCGTTATCGGAGCATGAGTTTGAGAATTCCTTTAATTCTCCTGGGTACTTTCCAGGAAAAATTTAAATACAAATCCTTAAAATTAGAATTATGCTGGAGATTCAATCAGATTCTACAAATTTGGAAATCGCTAATAAAAAATTCTTCGAGGAATTTAGAATAAGGCAGGCTCTCAAAATACTTGAGACAACTAAAGAAATTTTCGGTGAGAGTGTTGCCGTAGCATTTAGTGGAGGTAAAGATAGTCTTGTTACCCTTCATCTAGCATTGAAGGTTTTTGGTCCAGAAATACTAGTAATTTACAATAATACAACAGTCGAGTTTCCTGAAACTGTAAAATACACACGATTTTTATCTAGAATTTGGAATCTTAATTTAATAATAGCAAGACCCCATAAATCCTTTCTTCTTGAAGTTAAGAAAAAAGGTTGGGCTACCCATGAGTGTAGGTGGTGTTGTACACCTTACAAAAAAGAACCTTCTAAAAAGGCCTTATTGGATAATAACATTTCTGCATTGATTGTTGGTACTATTCGTACGGAATCCATATATCGAAGGAGTATCCAGCCATTTAAAATTTACAAGCAAGATGAAGACATTGTGAGAGTGCACCCAATATACGATTGGAATCAACAAGAGGTTTGGAGTTATATCAAAAGAGAAGATTTACCCTATAATCCGCTGTATGATAAAGGTTATAGGAGAATCGGCTGTTGGTGTTGTCCATTGAATGGAATATCTCATTACAAGAGATTATCTAAAACTCATCCTAAAATGTATGCTTTTTTAGAAAAATTTGAACCTCTACACCCAGCAATTCGATGTTTAATGGGGGAATGAGGGTGATATAACTCTCAAAAAAGTATGACTAAAGATTAAAATACTGTTTTAGAAGGATTTGGTTTTTTTAATACTTTCACAGTAGTAGACTTTGGGACATAATTACCTCACCCTGATCGCAAACACGTTGTGCCAGAGTCCAACAGCAAATAAAGCCATCTCCCTCCTATCTTCTCTCTTCTGCCTTACCAACCATCCCAAATCTTCTCTTATCTGCAGAAAAACCTGCCTCACTTAGATTCCTCCTAAAGTACCTCTTCAGAAACCTGTATGGAGCATTTACAATCCTCTCTATAACCCTCAACCAGTCAAACCCTATCCTTGACAGATTCTTCTTAGGAATAACGTAGACAGCCGTCTCTGCATCAAACATCCTTAAAGTCTTTCTTGTGCTGTAATATCTATCGAGGGAGATTGAATTTATCCTCACTCCCATCTCCTTTAGCATCTTCATTGCCCTGTTAAAAGCATCCTTTTCCGATCTGCTTGAGTAACCAAGCCCAACATACATTCCCGTATCAATATCTATTATCCTGAAAACGTATCTGAATTCCTTACCTTTCTTCTTAGGATTACTTCTGTAGTGCTTTGTTATTGTAAGCGAATAACCAGTTCCATCTCCTGCAAACTCACCTGAAATGCCTTCTTTCAACAAAAGAATGAAGAGGTTGTGCAGAGCAAGCTTTACTTCTTCATCTGAATACAGCCTCTCTATCGTTTTATAGCTAACTTTGAAACCAAATAGAGGTTCAAACAACTCCAACAATTCTTCAACATCTCTGTTTGATTTGTTTATCAGTCTTGCAAATAAAAAGAGCATAACTCTCTTCTCTAAGTCGATCTCTTTAGGTCTTCCAACTTTCTTTTGTACATTTATCTTTGAAGCTTTTCTTACGTATTCAGGAAGCTTTCTCAGCCTTTTCTTAATGAGTTCTCTCTTTCTTTCCCATTCAGCATATGGATACTTATCCTTGCTTTCCTGCCTTATTTCCTCAATTACTTCATCCAAAACATCCAGCAATTCCTTTACAAACTTCCTTGTAACTCTAAAGTCAAGATTCATGTCCAAAACTCAACCAAAAAGTATTTAAGTATTTCTATGGATATACCAAATATGAGAAGGGTTGAAGTGAAAAAAGGTGATTTCGTGTTGAAGGAAGAAGTTGAAGTTGTTTTTGAGAAGAGAGTCACACCCTTTGGCAATTCAGCAAAGGTTGATGTTCCTAAGAGGTATCTGGGATGGAGAGCATATGTGATCGTTGTAAGGGATTAGGAGAATTTTGTCCCAAAACCACAGTAGTAGTAAATATTAAATATTATTATGTACTAATGACTGGTAAGTGGTAGTATGATTATAACAGTTAAACTTACTACCAAAGAACTCAGAGAGATTGAGGAAATAATTCAAAGAGAAGGGTTAGATCTTCATGAATTTATAAGGTACGCAATAAGAAACCAAATTGAGTTAGAAAAAGAGGGCATTTCAAATTTAAACGATTTACTCCTCAAAGTAAATAAGAGAGGAGTTGAGGAGAAAAAGATTGTAAAGCCGTTGTATAGTAAGCTAAAACTAGTAACCCACAGTAATTTCGTTTTATTGGATAGTTCGATAGTTAGAGAGAGGTCTAAAAATCCAATCTGGGCTATTAAAAACAAATATTTTCCAATAAAATTTGTGTTAAGAGTTCTTCAAAACTTGTCGAAAGATTTCGAGCGAGGATTAGTACCGATTCAAACTTTCAAAAGTGAAATCAAAGAACTTTCTATACTTGTAAAAAACGAACTAGAGAAACTTGACAAAATTTATGACAACAAAAAAGGTGAAAGGTTCTCTACGGGTTTTCCCAGAGACGTAAAGGAGAGTTTTGAGAGGTTTTTCAGTAATTTTGTTGTAGCTTTTTCAGCTGATAATAAATTGGTCAGTGGTCTCCCATATGAAATTGGTTTTTTGGATGTTAAACAAGGGAATTTGATTTTAACTAAAGATGGCTTTGAATTTTCGAGTATTCCCTCTCCAATATTCGATAAGTACTTTGTGAGTGGTGAAAATCCTGAATACCTTTTTTCGGAGAAGGAGATTAAATACCTTCTTGATCATATTAGGCTTAAGGTTCACTCAGAGGCTAAATTATTCAGATTTGTTGTTGGTAAAATCTCTGAAGGCTTGAATACACCAGATAGTTTGAATAGTTCACTAAAACCCTTTTTAGAAGAGAAATTTCCTAAAAAGAGAGGATATTCCGATAAATCCGTAGCTAGTCTTAGAGCCGGTATAACGAGTAGAATGGTAGAATTAAAGGTGATAAAGCTAGACAAAAAAGGGAGTAGAAGTTATTATGGTTTAGGGAAATTTGCAGAAATGTTTAAAGATCAAGGAGGTTAGATTATGGAGTTAGGTGAGGGTTTAAAACCATTTGAAGTTGATATAATCCATCTGATGGAAGATATTAGAGAACAATACTCAATACCGTTAGAGGAAGCTGTTATCGTTGAAAATGTAGATAATTGCATAGATGAAAATTACAGTGAGATATATTTCAGTATCCAAGGCAATACTTTAGAGATTCTAATGATTGGTGATGGAATGGATAAAAGAACTTTCGAAGAGATTTTACCTAAAATTGCGGGAACGACAAAATACAGTGAGAAGGGAAAATTCGCTTTGGGGCGATATGGATGGGGTATGAAAGTGAGTCTCTATGCCTCCGAGTATATCTTAATCGAGACCAAATTGGATGATTATCATGCTGCTCAAAAATGGGTAATGATACACGGGCGCCCATTTTTTGGCCCCGAGAATCCGACAAAGAGATTGAACCTAAATTTTACCTCAGTGAGCATGAGTTTAACCCAGGAGTTCTCAGAGAAATTAACACCCCAATTTATAAAGGAAGTTTTGCAAGAATATTACCCTACGATACTAGATGGAGCGCCAGTGATAAACAGACATGGAAAAAAGAGAAAAATAAAATTTTTTATAAATTCGAAGCAAGTTAAGGCATCCTCAGAACCTGAGTTTGAGAAGAAAAAGGACTTAATAATAAACGTTGCTGGTGAAAAGGTCACAGGTAAAATATTTCTTGTCAAACAAAAGCTGCCGAAAGACAAAGCGGGTTTAGCAATTATCGTTCGTGGGAGAAAAATAACCAGGGAATTTTTTGGAATCTACGGGAATAAAAACGACAGGATTACCGGATACCTTCATGCAAACGTTCTAATTGAAGATTTGGTTGGAGACAAAACTAATATACGGAGAAAATCCTCACGTTGGAGGGAGTTAAACAGAAAAATTTCTTACAGACTTAGTGAATTCATGAAAGAGATAGGAGCAATTAGAGAAGAAAGAATTCCCAAGAAGTCGATGAAACAAATTCACGAGGAAATAAATAAATTAATAAGTGGTTTTCCTGAATTAGTAGAAATTTCAATCAAACCAACTAAAAGAGAGGTTTTAATACAGCGAAGCGATGGCGATATAGCGACAGACATTTCCCCAGGTTCTGAGTTTGTTCCAGGAACCATCGGTGGAAGCACCAAAGGGGAAGGTGTTCCAGTTATGGGTGGAGATGAGAGGAATCCTGCACCTTCTGGTAGAGAAGGAGACAAAAAAGCTATAAAACGTGAGAGAAAAACCAAACGAGGTGGCATTGAGATAAAACCCTACCAAGGTCCAGAGAAACTGGAAGCTTGGTATAGTCCCGGAGAGGGTGTGGTGATGATTAATACTTTATTTCCTACCTATAAAAAAGCTGATGAAATGGGGAGTGCAAGTAGAGATTATCATATTTCAAGATGTGTGATAGAAGCATTACTGGATTACGCTCGAAAAAATGGAGTAATAAGTGAGGATGAGTTTGAAGAATATAAGCTGGAAGTACTATCGAAATGGGGAGAAATCTGATGAGAATACAAGATAAAAAGAACTACCGTTTCATAGTAGAAATAATCAAAGTTACATTCCCGGATGGCAAAAGGAGAACCGTACCAACAGTATTTTATGATGAGGAGGGTCTAACTTTTTTTCCAAATCAAGAATTAATTAAAGAAGTTTTATCCGTAATCGATTTTGAATATTCTAATCTTCTCAGCAAATATAAAAGTGGCAATAACAGTTTAAATGAGCTTTTGAACGATTTTTTTGAGAAAATCTCAAAACATGCTATTATAAAAGGGGAGACAGTTAGAACGTTGTCTGAGGATCTGAAATTAAGACCAAATAAGATAAAACGAGAAATATTTGAAACCAAATGGTTTAATAGTCTTATAGAAAATATCGTAAGAGATTTTAGGAAAGGAAATAAGAAAGACCCAATTCTCTATGCTGAATCTATACGCCAATTAGTCGAACTCGTAGGTAAAACCGAAACCTCAAAATTATTAGAAAACAAAGGTATAAAAATAGGCAAGTCCGCCTTAGACGGGCTTTGTCGAGTAGGTGGAGAGGTTCCTCGAATAAAAGAGTTGATTAGGAATGGAGAGTTAAAACTTACTTTAGCATGGGAACTACCCCGAGTTAGAGAGGATTTGAGAGTGAAAATTGCTGAAAGTTTAACTGGTTTGAGATACAATGAAGCTAGAGAAAAATTAAAACAGACAAAGAAAGAGATAAAACATGAGAAATGATTTCACTAAAGTTCATCCACGCCTAATTTTCAAAAAATCCAATGATCCTACCTCCTTAAATTTCCCTTGACGTTATCCACAAAAAACATCAAAAATTCTAGAAAAGAATAGAGGTTTTTTGTTAAAAAGAGTTTATTTTTATATTTTTTACTTTTTGTTAGTTCTACTATTATGAATTGAATGTATTTCATTAAGTTTTCTTTACATTTTAATGTCCTTATCTTTTCATTTCTTTTTTATCTAGTAAGCTAACAAGAGAAACAATGGAAAGATTTGAATAGAGTAATAAAGTAACCTAAATCTCTACTAGCATGCAAATCCAGCAAATCGTTATGGGCACATCATAAATAAGGAATAGTTCAAGAATTCAGTGAATCGGTAAGTGGAGGTAGATAGCTGTATGAGCTTAATCAGACTTACATCACCAAATATTAAAGTTAGGCGATTGGGATATTTTGTTTTGCTAACCAAAAAACTAAGGGAATATAGGTCGCTTCCCGAACCTTCCCTTATAAGGGAGTTTGAAAAAGTCTCAGTTGAATCTATAGATTTTTTCAAAAGCTATCCATATAAATCTAAAAATGAAACCCCTATTAAACCAACAAAAAAACACGATGGGGCTAAAAGATACATCAGAACTGCTGAGGAATTGGGACTTGTAGTCAAACTTGCTAATGAGTATCATATCACTAAATTTGGGGATGTTGCCGCCTCATTACCTGGAGAAAAGAATCCGTTTGTACTTTCATTGTCTCAGCGATGTTTTTTCCTCAAACTTTTATTAAAGAAAGATCGTGATGTTTTAATACCAATCATAAAAATGATAGAGGATAAATTGAATATCTCTAGCAGATTGAAGTTTTTTAGAGAATATATTGCAAAAAAAGGGGGAAATCTAAGATGGGTAAAAAACCCAAAAAAATATTATTATGAGAGTATTGAGAGTCCCAGAATAGGATGGTTAAAAGATTTGAAAGTGATATCATCAAATGTCGAATTAGATAAAAAATACTTACCCTTTTTTACAGACGACTTCTTTAAAAAAGATCCTGACCTTACAAATATCTATTATCAAGAATTTAGCAAAGCGAATGAAGAACTTAAAAATGTGAGGAGATTTGACGATTTATCCTTAGAGGAAAAAAGAGATTGGTTGAATAAATACTTAAATGAATGTTATGAATTATTTAAATTACTTGGAGTTTGGCGAATTTCAGCAAGTCAATTTTTGGAGTACACAACATGTGTTATGCTTTGCAGAGATAGGGTTTTATCTTCGTTTTTATCACTGGAGAAAGCATTAGTAGATTCGTTCGATTATGATCTATTTCCCTTCAAATTGAGAAGAATCTCTGGAAAAGAAGATATCGGATTTATAGTAAGGATTCCGTAAGAAATAGAGAGAAAGTAGTAGAGATTAATTTATCTTCAATCCTTTCGATAAATTCCCTTGTAATTTTTTTTATTGATTCTGAATATGCAATTTCTAATATATTAGAAAAAGCTACATTGATTAATCTTGGAGTCAAAGCCATCTTCTTGTCTATGGCTTGTTTAGAAATTATCCTTAAAGCATAATCTATCGCCTTGTTTTCAAATGGATTTTTTCCAACTGCCAAGAAATAGTCTTCAACATATTGAATTGCCTCTTCTGGTTTTAGTTCTGGAGAATGGATAATTCTATTGATTCTTGTTTTAACTGGATCTCCTAAATACTCTATAAAATCTTGGACATTTTCTCCAGGTCTTAAACTCACGTTGATTAAAATAAGTAGATTTCTTGGTATGTGGTCAATTAGATCTCTTAAAAAAGCCTGAAATTCAAGCAAATCCTTAGAGGGCATAGTAAAAACGTGTTCCCCCTCATCTATCCAGATTATAATTCTTAGTCTTGATTCATTTAGTTCCGTCAGGAATGTAAAGATATCACTTAGTGTCTCTATCATATCTGTATATGTTTCTATGCCTCTTGGAACTCCTAGTTTATCTAGTTCGGTACTCCTAGCTGTCATGAGTAAATATTTTTCTACTTGCATTTCTTTTCGTGGATTTGTTACCTGCGATAATGCTTTGACTAAATTTTTATTTTTTATATATTTATCTAATTCATTTCGGAGAAATTTTGGATCTCTTGGAGGACTAACTTTGCTATCAATTTCTTTTATAGCTTTAACAAGTTTAGGATAGATACCTTCCACTATTTTAACATAGAATGTCTCAAAAACTTTATTTCTAGGGCTGATTAAAGTTATGGTCAGAGGTATACTCAAATGCAAGGGCTTAAATAGGTTTTGTAGATTTTCCTCGTTAGTAAAGTATCTCATTGCGTGTGTCTTTCCAGAACCCCAATCACCATAGTATATTATTAGTTTAGTTGGTGAAGTCATTAAAGAAATTTTTATTATATTTTCAAGATTTTCTTTTAGTTCTTTTTGGTCAGCCCATATTTTTTCTTTTTCTTCCGGTGCAAGGGAGAAAGGATTATCAAATCCAAAAAATTCAGTAAACGAGACTGTACTTGTCATATAAGGTAACTCAAATATACTTCTATATAACATTTCCAGTTATGACTTCAGGCTTCTTAAATACCTATGTACTGGATACAAATGCAATTATAAACCTATACTTATTAGAGCTAGGAGGGAAAAAAGTCTTGGATAAAATACCTGTTGTATACATACCTGAAAAAGTCAGACAAGAGCTGTACCGTGTTATAAGAAGAGAAAATATAGACGATTTGTATTCTTACTGCCTCTCCAGACCCAATGTAAAAATGATTCCAACTAGTGAATTTTCTCAATGTGTAAATTTTACAAAGTTTTGGATAAAATCCAAACACCATTTTAATCCGTTAGATGAGGGAGAATTACAGTGCCTTGCTCTCTCGCTTTTATTAAGTAGAAAAAATAAATTTTTTATAGCCTTAGTTACAGAAGAAAATACTGAAACTGTTGAAATAATTAGAGAATTCATGGCGTTGCAAAGAGTCGGAGTCGTTTTATCACCTATTGAACTTATGATAAGCCTATATTGTCGTGAAAGAATAATAAAAGAGAACCAAATAAAGCGGGCAATTAGAGAGTATCAACTCAGGCTTAAGAGAAAAAAAGGAGATTTCGGTGATATAGATGAAATGCTAGCAGATTTATGCCGTAAAAAGGGAATCTCAAAGAATCTTTGTTCCCAAGAATGTTTTTCGAGTTCTGATTCCTTTTAAATTTGAACTTGGTCGCTCTGCTTCCACCATTTCATTTTTTACAATGGGATTAAATATAAAAAATTTAGTAATTACAAACGTTGGTAAGCTTAAAGAACTAAAAGCAAAAAACATGAAATTTGGATTACTTTTTAGTGGAAACTACCAATTTTTAAGAATATCCTTAAAAGGTTTAAAAAGAATATTAATCCGATCATCATCATACTTAAAAAATGTGGCAAAGAGAAGAGGGCCTTCCTACGATCCCAAATGTATATCTTCCAAGTGACAATAACATAACACATAATATCTCTTATCAAAGTTTTTTTTCAAATCTCTTGCAAGATTGATGAGAATAAACAGAATAAAAATAAGTTTTAACTGAGTTTGAAGGTTCAATCTTTAATTAACTTTAAGTGTCTTAGCTCTTTTTCGTACTCCTCCACCCAGTACTCTTCAAGTATCTCCAGTATCTCGGGATCGATTTGGAATTCAGCTTTGAGTAACATGTCATTATTATTGTAATTGTTGTCATATTTAAATACTTCGGTTAACATCCCATTGCGATGAAAATTGGGGTTTCACTCAGAGGTATCGAATCTGAAGTTCTACAATTAAATTCGGGAATGATTGGCTCTCCTTGGGAATTGAGTTCCGTTACTATGGGTATGAAGTTGAGACGCTTTCCTTTCAGCTCCTCTATTTCGGAGAGATCTACCGTATGCCATTTTTCACTTTCATCCCACAAAACGTACACGACTCCTTTGGGTGTTTCAAAGCGATAAATTGAGATGTTATCTAAACCTAGGCTTACATCTTCAACCTTGTTGAAATCGGAAAGAAGATTGGCCATTATGTTAAATGTGAAGAAAGATGGTTTCTTCTCTCTTTCAGACGTTGTCAGAGCCATAACCCTCCAAGGCCCATCCCAGTAGCTATCTTCCGATTCAGCCGCAAGACCCCAGTGAAATCTTTCTATTCCACTCCATGCAGCGATTACATGCATTTTTACGACGAATTCAGCGTTCTCCTTATCTGTGTAATAACCAAAGTAGCTGTCTCCATGCCTTGGATTCGAGCCTTCTGGTATTTTGAAAGGTCCTCCACCTTCGATGCACCAGATTGGCTTGTTGTAGCCGTACTCCTCCATTTTGTGCTTTAACCAGCTTATTTTACCCTTCATGAAACTTAACTTCTCTTCATAAAGATGTATATCGACCACGTCAAAGTAGTCCTTAGCTCCTTTCAATATGAATTCGTACTCGGCTTTCTTCTGTTGAAAAACCCTATTCGAAGATATCTGCTTTCTGGTATACTTCTTACCCTTGAAAACTCCAGCATCATCATCCTCTATGAAACCATCGGCAAAGGCGAAATATCTAGCGTAATTGGAGGCTAAACCCATTAAAATAATTCTGGCGTCTGGATCCTCTTCTCTTATCACAGTAGAGCTTTCTTTGAGAAGATACACGTAGTTTTCCGCACTACCAATCCATATTTCCGGATACTCTTCAAGGAAGTGCCAGTTCCTTATCGGGTACTTCAATCCCGGCATGTCGTTCTTCCCATCCCCATCGTATCTATCAACAAGCTCTCTCAAAAAGCTCTTCCAGAGATCCATTGTCTCTCCCTTCGGATATAACTCGAGTTCAGCTGCTTCTTGAGACCGAATAAACGCCGTTGGATCCCTCCCCTGAAGTCGATCCATTAAAAGCTTCCTCTTTTCCCCAAATGCATTCATGGGAATCAGCACAGGGGTACAGTCCATGCCTAGGCTTTGAATGCGCTTTATTTGGTCATCTAAGGGGTTCCACCTATATTTGCCCGGCTCCGGCTCATGAAACGCCCAGATGATTACCGGCTGCATCGAGAGCCATGAGACCTTCAACTCCGAAGCAAGTTCATAGTCACGATCTTCTTTCAATATCGTAAGTCCGAAAAACATGTTTTCATTGCTAAAAGGGTAGTTCATGGAAGATGGTGAAGGCGAAATTGTAGGGGTAGCTTGCGTTTTTTGAACTTTATGCGCGCATCCAGTCAGAGCTATGGCTAGAATCAGAAACAGAAAAAGGATTATCCAAAGGAGAGATTTCTGGACTGTCATGAATTATCTATCTACCAATTTAAGTCAGTTACCTACCTAGTTTTGAACGTTAACCTGGGTCTGTACGAGAGCTAACCAAGGATTCGATTCGGGAGCGTTTTCATATGTTGCCGAGACCCCGATGCTGTATACTCCGTTCTTAACCTTAGAAGTGTCGATCAAGATATCCTGCCCAGC
>Ga0180300_10001303_pt1 | contig 11507 bp, 10 predicted proteins | sample GuaBasSediGuay15_FD_121798 | JGI IMG/M metagenome (GOLD analysis project Ga0180300, IMG submission 121798) | Subseafloor sediment microbial communities from Guaymas Basin, Gulf of California, Mexico - Guay15, Core 4569-2, 21-24 cm | ecosystem: Environmental > Aquatic > Marine > Hydrothermal... | reverse complement strand
TTTTTCTCTATCTCCACTTTGATTGGTATCTGTTTTTCAACAATTTTAACCTCATCATTGAGAAGGTATCTTATCTCCGCCTTTAATAGATATGTTTTTAGATTGGCATCATTGTCCACATCAAATCTGAAAACAACTTCTCCGCTTTGATTAGGTTTAAGATTTCCAATATAATCATATTTTTCATCAAAATCAAACGGTTGGTCGCTTTGTTTATAAATCTTGACAGAAACGGTTTTCGCCTCTTCAAAACCAATATTTTTTATTTTTAATCTCAATGTTACTTTATCTCCTTGAGAAATTTTACTGGGAGTTGTTGTTTCATTTTTAATTTCAAATAACGGCAAAGGTTTTACGACAATATCAATATCCAATGTTCGATTCTTGTATTCATCTCTATTGTTATTGGCGTCTTTGTATTTTATGATAAGTTTTGCCTTGTACTTTCCAGGAATTGTGTTTTTGTCAATATCTATATAAAATTCTGCTGTTTTGCTTTCTCCTTCTTCAATCATCCCGAGATTTGCTATATTGGAATAGCTTTCACTGGGAGTAATTCCTTTAGGCAATATAAGTTCTGATGTTATGAGTTCTGCATCACCTGTGCCAATGTTTTGAATTTCTATTGAAACTTTATTCTCTTCTGAATCTGGAAAAAGTTTTGTGGGCTCAGATACTATAGAACCTATTGCAAATTCTGGAATTTTAGATTCAACATAAATTTCAAATTCATGAATTATCCAAACATCTGAATTTTCTGTCTGACATTTTATTTTCATTTCATTCCATCCTTCCACCGCATTTGAATCAACTCTCAATTTATACTGCAATATGACTTCTTCTGTTCCAGGCAATTTTCCAATATTTTTTGTTGCATTTTCATTAGGGTCCAAAGAGAAAGGATATTCTGGCAAAAGCGTGCATGTAACATTCTTGGCTTCTTCTGTTCCAATATTTTCAATCTTTATCCATAAATCCATATATTTGCCAGCTTCTACAGGATAGGGATTGTATTTTAGTTCCCGAATTTTTAGAATGGGAGAATCAGAAATGTAGGAATCAGCAAAACTTATATCCACCAATCCAAACATAGTGATTAATATCACTGCTGAAATCTGTAAGATTTGTTTTTTATTTAAATTTCCAAATATATCGATTCGATACATAATAATATGAACTAAAAATATTTAAATACTAAAATTTACCGAATGACTGAAGTTTTTAAAACAAATTCTCTTTTTCATCACTTGAAATGATTTCTAAAAACAATGAATAAAACAACCGAAATAATGCTAACTGCCGCGCCATAGACAAAGGGCATGCTTGAATTAATTTGCCACAGAAATCCGGCTATTAAACTGGCCGGCAGCGCCATTAAGCCCGTTGCAGTATGGAATGTTCCCAGGGCTGTAGCTCTCAATTCTTCCGAAGATAGATCAGAAACGTAAGCTCTTTGATTGCCATCCACTATGGCATATACCATGCCATAAAGAGCGAATAAAACTATGAAAGGTGTTAATGAGTTGAAAAATGCAAATCCAAAGGAAGTTAATGAATATAATAAATAACCAAAAACAATAACTTTTTTCCTTCCTATTTTGTCGGAGAGTTCGCCAAAGGGAACAGCAAGCACGGCATAGAAAGCATTGAAGAGAATATATAAAAGAATTGGCACTCCGACCGATAATTTACCCGTAAATAGCTCTTGCGCTCTGAGGATAAAAAACATATAACTGAAATTTGCCAAAGCAAATATTCCAGAAATCAAGATAAATAATTTAAGCGGTCGTGAAAGATTTTTCAAACCGATTTTTAGATTTATATCTTGCGGTTCTCTCTTTCTCTCCTTTACAAAATACAAAGGAATTAAAGAAAGAAGGGCTAAAATTGCTGCTATGAGTATAATTGACTTGAAATTATATCCGAAAAACCAAATTAAAAGAAAAACAATAACCGACCCTCCAATTGCTCCTAAAGTATCCATTGCTCTATGAATTCCGAACCCCTTGCCTTTCTCCTTGGGCATAGAATCTGCAATAATGGCATCCCTGGCCGCTGTTCTTAATCCTTTGCCAATCCGTTCCAAACCGGAGAAAATTAGAACATGTTGCCACGCTTTAGAAAACGCCAAAAATAATTTAAAAAGTGCTGAAGTCAGATATCCGGAGAAAACAAAAATTTTTCTTTTTCCGGATTTATCTGACCAATAACCCGCAAAAACTTTTAGAATACTTGAAATACTATCCCTCAATCCTCCAATCAATCCAACAATCAAACCGGCACCGCCTAATGCAGTAATGAACATTGGTAAAATCGGCATTATCATCTCACTGCTCAAATCATTCAAAAAACTAACCACGCCCAATAAAAAAATATTTGCTCCGATTCCTTTTAGATATTTATTCTTCATACTAAATCATTCAATAAAATTGAGTTATTACATGCTTCTCCATATCTATATATAAAATAAAACCAAATTTTTTCAGGAATCTAGAATTTCTCCAAACAATTTTAACCCATCAATTCTATTAATTCTGACCTTAACAAATTTCCCTATTTCTTTTGAATTTAAATGAATTGATTTGTAGGCAAAATTTCTTCCTTTGAAAAACTCATCAATCAATATTTCACCTTCCCAGTCCAACCATTTTTTATTTTGCTCAATAGAAATTTTCTTTGCCAATTCACTTAAAATTATGCTCCTCTCTTTTACGACTTCTGAGTCCAAAGGTTTTAATCTCGCCGCCTTTGTTTTTCTCCTCACTCCGAATTTTGAGATATTTGTCCAATCTGGTTTTACTTTTTTCAATAAATTTATGGATTTCTGAAAATCCTCTTCAGTTTCAGTTGGATAGCCAACTATTATATCTGTCCAGATTGTCGCCCTTTTGAATTTATTTCTGATTTTTTTTACAATAAACTCAAAATCTTTCACAGCATAATTCCTGTTCATTTCCCTTAAAACTTTATCTGAACCAGATTGAACGGGAATATGAAAAAATTTAAAAATTCTTTCATCTTCGCAAACTTTTAGAAAATTGTCAATTATTTTTAAAAGATGGGTTGGATTTAACATTCCAATTCTTATAAAATATTTTCCTCTTATTTCCAAAATTTTTCTTATCAGTTCTGAGAGATTTGAACCGGAATCAAAACCATAACAAGAAACATCCTGTCCAGTAAGCCAAAATTCTTTGCATCCCTGCTCTTTTGCACTTTTGATTTCCTTTACAATATTCTCAATTGAGTAAGAAAACAACTGCCCTTTAGCCAGTTTTCCTCCGCAATAGGCACAATTTCCCAAACATCCTGAGCAAATCTGGACAATATCAATAACTCTATTTTCCCTGATTTTTGGAAGACAAACTTTTTCCTTTTTGTTTTCCCCCAGCAATTCAACTCTTTTTCCATCTAAAATTTTTCTTATAACTTTGAGAATCTCGGTTGTTCTATTCCCAGAAATCATACTTAACTCTGGAAAATTCTTTCTTATAATTTCTGGATAAGCAGATGGCATACATCCGGCTATCAATATTTTTTTCTTTTTAAATTTTTTCTGAATTTCTCTGATTCTCTCCAGAATCTTATTTTCTGTTGGCTGTTTTATAACGCAGGTATTTATTATAATCAAATCTGCCAATTCTATATTTTTCGTTTGATTCAGCCCGGCACCTTTGAGAATTCCCGCTATAATCTCGGAATCAGATTTGTTTGCCGCACATCCATAAGTTTCAATATAGAATTCCATTATTTTTCTTTTTTAAAATATCCAAATAAAAGATATTCCTCTAAAATTCTTTAATTTATTTAACAAATTACTCAAATTTTGGATTAAACCTTTTTAATTTATTTAACAATAAAAGGTTTCTTACTAACCAATTTCTCAATTTTGGATTAAACCTTTTTAATTTATTTAACAATAAAAGGTTTATGGGAAGTAAAAAGAGTCTTGAGAAAAAACTGAAACTTATCTCAGTTTCAAAAAGACCTGCTCCGAGATGGGCAGATATAAAGAAATTTGGATTAAAGAGGGCAAGAACCAGAAGAATAAGAGTAAGTACAAAAAATTGGAGGAGAGATAAATATAAAATTTAACATATTAATGAATGAAGGGCAAAACAAAAAAGGAATTTGATATTGTGCTTCCAAAATTATTTGGAGAAAAAACAATAGCGAAAACAATAGCAGATAAACCAAGTAAAGTGGTAGGCAGGAACCTTTCTGTTTATGCCAGAGAGATAGATGAGAAATCACGAAAATATTATTATAAATTTAATTTTAAAATTGTAAAAGTTGAGGATAATAAGGCATTAACTTCTTTTATTGGACATGAGGTATCAAGAAGTTTCATTTCAGAAAATGTAAAGAAGTTCTCAACAAGGATAGACGGATATGTTAAAAAGAAAACAAAAGATGGTATAGAATTGTGTTTAAAAGTTTTTATAGTAACAGCAAAAAATGTAAAGACAAGCATTGCAAGAAGTATAAGAAAAAAGGCAAAAAACTTCTTAGAATTGTATATTTCTGGAAATGAGTTTGATAAAATCATAAATAGAATTTTAATTGATGAATTGCAAAGAGATTTAAAGAAAATATTAAATACAATTTACCCAATAAGTGTTGTTGAAATCAGAAAGAGCGAAGTAAAATTATAAAAACAATCTTTTATACCAAGGAATCTTAAATTCTTTCCCAATCAACTTTGCTGCTAAACTTTTTATTTTTAAACTTGCCTTTGAATTTGGTTTGTGGTGAATAACAGGCATTCTTTTCGCTAAAGCATATTTTACATTCTCATCGTGTGGAATAATCTCAAGTATGGAACCATCTTCAAGCAAAGTTTCAACATGTTCTCTTTTCGGCTCATATCTTTTATTCCTTACCATATTAATTACACTTCCAAGATATTCTTTTTTTTGTTCTTTTACAATTCTTATAGATTTCAATAAATCTGTTAAAGCAGGAAGCTCTAGGGTCGTAATTCCAATAACTTCATTAGAAGATTTCAAAACAGAAAGAGCTTCTCTTCCAAGTCCTGGAGCTCCATCTATTAAGATAAAATCTAATTTACCAACTAAATCTGTTAAATTTGAACTTAGTAACTCTGGATTAACTCCCTTCAAATCATTCAAATTTATTGAGGCAGGCACAATTTTTAAACCGCTCGGAAGAACATGCATCACATCGTAAATATCAACTTTTCCCCTCAAGACATCATGCAAAGAAGTTGGATATAATGGAATTCCTGCATGAATTCCTAAATTAGGAGTTGTTAGATTTCCATCAATAATTAAGACATTTTTTTCAAAATCTGTTAGAGCACTTCCTAAATTAAAAGTTAAGGTTGTTTTACCAACCCCACCCTTTCCAGAAAGAATACTAATTATTCTTGTGTTTACCATAATAATTACTTATTTATAAAAATTGGGGTTGCTGGGAGTCGAACCCAGATTAACTGGTTTCTTTCTAAATCATATGCCATAAAAGCATCAAAACTCCATCTGGAGCCAGTTGTGCTGCCATTACACCACAACCCCATTAATTATATTGATTTTGTATTAATTTTAGACCTATAAATTTATGCGCTGGTGGTCTAGCTGGTTATGATACAGGCTTGCCAAGCCTGTGACTCGGGTTCGAATCCCGACCAGCGCAACAGAAGTAAAAATCAATATATTTCAAACAGTGTGTGTAAAAGTGTTCTATGAATTATGATTATTAAATAAAAGAAGAGTATATATTTATGAAAAAAATAGATGTAATAGAATTTGAAAAAGAAGTTTTACCCCAAATATTGGAATTCTTTGATAAAACACTTAATGATGACGGAAAAATAATAGATAAATTTACAGGAGAAGTATTACGCGACCCTTTTACTAATGAAGAATTAAATAAAGATAATTTTGCTGGAATCTTACCAGGTTCTAGTCTTTTTATATCTAAGAATCTAGCATCATTGGCAGAATTTATAACAGAAAGAGAAAAAAATAATAAAGAATGACTGATCTATTAAAATTACTTATTGATGAAGAAGTTATTAAAATTGCTGATGGTATAATAAAGATAATATCAGAAAAACTTAGAAAAAAATTTAATGAGATAAAGAAGAAATTAGAAAAAAAGAAACTGTCTAAACCATTATTAGTCTCAGAATTTGCTGAAGAATATTATAAACTTAAGAATATTAGTAGAGCAGAAAAATATAATTTGATAAAAAAATATATAGATAGTAAATATTGGTCTATTATATTGTTAGGAATGAGAGCTCGCGAAGCTTATTTAGCAGGAGATATTGATGGTTCTGGTAAAATTAAAAAAGATGCTTCTATGAGGTATGGGAGAGATGCTGTTATACTTATAAATTTAATAATTCAGGGATATTTTGATGAAATAGTAGATACTACCATTTTACAGAAAGAAAAGGGAAAAACAAATAGTGATATTGTAGTATGGCTAAATGACAAAATAGAAAAATATATCAAATTTTTTCCTTTTGCTTTTTGGGTTTCTATATTAGATTCTTCAATTAAAATAAAAGAAGAATTAATTAGAAGGTGTATTACTAATGGACTTACCAATGTAAATATTCATACAATTGGTAAAGAAAATATAGAGAAAATAGAAGAGGTAATTATTGAATTATCAAAAGATAAACATTTTCCTAAGTTTAATTATAGTAAAGATTATGAATCAGAAGAATATAATGCAGTAACCTTTAAGATAGAAATCAAATAATTATTAAAAATATGCAACATACTATTTGAAGTGAACCACAAAAGTAACTTCCTTTCTCGAAGTTTATGGCAGGTCCATCCATGCCAATATAGAATACAAACTTTAAATATGAAATTCCTCTATCTAAATTCACAATTTCTCTTTAACATGTAATTTTGGATAAACTCCCATTGAAATCATCTCATCAAGGGCTAATTTAAAAGCATAACTCGTTTTAATTCTTACAATGTCTGTTTTATTGCAAAGCGGGCAATAACTAATTCCTTTAACCTGATTATCTATTGCAACAATACCGCAGTTTTTGCAGACTGGAACTTCTGTTTCATCAGATGAAAATCTTTCTTTTAAAGTTAAAGATGCTCCATGAGCAAGCAGGCAATCTTTCTCCATTTCTCCAAATCTTAGACCTCCCTCTCTTGCCTTTCCTTCTGTTGGTTGCCTTGTCAGAATTGTTGTTGGTCCTCTTGCTCTCATAAAGTACTTATCCCTAACCATGTGATATAATGCTTGATAATAACAAGGACCAATTAGAATTTTTGATTTAATTTTTTCTCCGGTTTCTCCATTATACATTTCTTCTTCTCCAGCAAACTCAAAACCAAATTCTTTTAAAATCTTTATTATTTCTTCTTCTTTTGTTTCATTAAAACTTGTCCCATCTATTGTTTTACCAGACAATGCTGCTGCCTTTCCATACATAAGTTCCATTAGTTGCCCAATTGTCATCCTGCTCGGAATACCTAAGGGATTCATTATTATATCAGGAACTATTCCATCTTTTGTAAAAGGCAAATCTTCCTCTGGGACAATAGCCCCAATAACTCCTTTTTGCCCATATCTAGAAGCAAATTTATCACCAACTTCCGGAATTCTCATCTCTCTTACAGTAGTCTTTACCAATGTGTCTCCATTTTCAGTCTGCGTTATTATAACCTTATCAATAACTCCTCTTTCACCTAGGTTTACTGTTATTGAAGTATCTCTTCTATTTTCTGTTTCAGAAAGGAATTCTTCTACTGGTCCGTAAAATCTCAAAGGCGAAATCTTTCCAATGATTACATCCCCTCCTTCAACTTCTATCTCTGCCGGAGCTATTCCATCTTCATCTAAATGCCGATAATCTGATTTAGTTCTGTAATTCTTTACACCTTCATCAGGTATGCAGATAGTATCACTTTCAATACCCCAATATTTTTTTTCTTCTGTCTGATATGTCCTAAAAAATAGAGATCTAAAAAGTCCTCTTTCAACAGATTGTTTATTGAATACCAAAGCATCTTCCATATTGTAACCTTTATAAGGCATTATAGCAATAACAACATTCTGCCCTTGCGGATGCTCATTCAATATGTTTGCTTTATAAATTACTGTATCTATAATTGGATGTTGCGGGTATATTAAAGAATAAGCCTTTGTATCTGGCCTAAGTAGATAATTGATTGCATAAATTCCCAGGGATTGCGACATCATCTTAGCCCCATAATTAACTCTGTCTGATCTGTTGTGCGGAGCAAATGGGACCATAGAAGCAGAAATTCCAAGCATAACAATTGGATTTAATTCTAAGTGTGTATGCTCTTTTGTTAGCTCTTCAAGATTAACAGCTATGTAAGCATTTTCTTCTTCCTGTGCATCAAGATATTCTACAATCCCTTCTTTAACTAATGCATCCAAATCAAGTTTTCCAGCTTTAATCTGCTCTAAGTGTTTTTCTGTTAATAGAGGTTTTCCATCTCTTACCACTATTAAAGGTCTTCTTAATCTAGACTCATCTATATCTACAATTATCTCATCTATGTCTTTGAAATAAGCAATGTTTGCTTCTGAAGGTAAAAGACCCTTTCTCCTCTGTTCTCTAAAACTATTTACTAAACTCTTCGGTTTTTTTGTATCTCCTATTAACTTCCCGCAAAAAAATACTTTTGTCATTCTAATTTTTTAAGAATAAAATTATATACTTTCTCTTTTTCTGATTCACTCACTCCTTTTGAAATTACGCAAGTACTTGCCAAATGTTTTCTTAAACCGATGTGCACTCCTTCCGGAGTTTCCTGTGCGCAAAATTTTCCAAAATGAGTCCCGTGCAACTCTCTTGCCTCAGGATGCTCTTGTGAACTGAAAAGCATTGAAATAACAGCCCTCATATTAGATAATCTTCTTACATAATTTATTCTATCAAGTCTTTGTGCAACACCTGCTCTACCGCCAACCCATAAACCAGTTGCTAATGCAGAGATAATTCTCTTTGTTATATAATCAGATTCAAACAATGCTTGGATAACCGGATTCTTTTTCCTTTTAGTTAATCTTTGATAATTATATCTTATTCTGCTTGCCAATCCGCTTTTCCCGAGAAGCAATGAACGAAGCAAAATATCAAGAAAATAACCTGCAAGTCTTATTCTTTTATTTGATAAATGATCTATATCATCTTCTCTTTGCATTCCTAAACCAACTTTTATCACTCTGTTTGCAACATGTGCTAAATAATTTGCTTTTACTATCTGATCTTTTTCTTCAGTACCTAAATGATGCAATAAGAAATTATTTAACAAATTTTGAACTCTCTGTTCCGGAGTTTCTTTACCCATTCCTTTTACAAATTTCTTAAGATAATTTAAGGCATCTTCTTTATTTTTAACTTCTTCAAATTCATATATATTTGTCAAAACTTCTTCATCTATTTTTGGATTGTCAGAAATTGCTAAAACTAATTGTTGGTCTGTTTCAAGACCTAAAGCTCTTAAAACAACAATCAAAGGAACATTCCTAAGATTTGAGAAATTCATGTATAAGATTCTATCTTTTCTTTCAATCATGTGCCTCTGTATATATTGGTCCTTCTCTGAGTTTATTCTAACCATTTCTGTTCCCCTTTTCTCTTCCTTTGTTATTACAATTCTATTATTTGCTACTTCTTCAACACCAACAATAATCTTCTCTGTTCCATTTATTATAAAGTAACCTCCGGGATCATAAGGGTCTTCTCCAATATTTATTAATTCTTCTTTACTCAAGTTTCTTGTTGGGTCTAAAACAGACTTCACCATTATTGGAAAATCGCAAAGTTTAATTTTTGTTGGCTCTTGGTGCACTCCATTTACAACAGGAACAACATTAACATATAAAGCGCAAGTATAATTTAAATTTCTTATCATTGCTTCCATCGGAGTTATTTCCCTCTCGCTATTATCCGCTTCTCTTAATATAGGAGCACCAAATTCAATTTTCCATAGAAGTAATTTTATGTTTTCATCTAATGGAATAACTCCAATTTCATCAACTATTTTTTGCACTCCTTCCATGACAAATCTGTTATAAGAATCAATGTGATATTTTACTACAATTTTTGATAATTCTTTCTCAACAATTTTTTTGAATCCCTCATATAATTGTCTATCATTCATATTACAACTCTATAATATAAATATTCTTCTCCTGTAGTTAAAACCTTTCTTTTAATTTCTATCAAGTCCCCTTCCTTTACATTTAGATTTTTTATTGCAGGATCTTTTTTATTTATTTTCGGCATCTCTTTTTCTGTTACATTATATTTTTTTAATATCTCTTGTTTTTCTTCCTCTGTTAATTTTCTGTGTTCTGGAACCAGAAAATGTTTCCAAACCTCAATTTCTTTCTTTTCTGTCATAGTTTTTAAAATGAGCCCGGCGCGATTCGAATTTGCGGCAAGTTTTATTCAAAATCTTGCACGCGCGACTCCCAGGTTTCTTCTTAGCACCAATAAATCACAGGGCATTATAATAATACCCTCAAAACTTTTAAATAAAAGCCTGGTGCTCTACCAGACTGAGCTACGGGCCCATATATATAAAAGATTTAAAAAACTTCTTTACTATGTTTTTTGAAAAAAATAATAAATTTATGCTGAGGTGGCGGAGTGGTTAACGCGCCAGCCTGGAGTTTTGCACAAAAATAATTGGAGGAAGCCTTACTTTCCATCATTTACTTGTGCAAAAGGGTTAGCTGGTCCTCGCAAGAGGTCGCAGGTTCGAATCCTGCCCTCAGCGTTTAAAACTTATCATAAGTTCACAAAAAAAGTTCCCGGAAAAAACACAAAATAATTGAAAGAATCAGAGAAATATGTAAATAAAGAAAAGGCATCTTTTCCAAAAATAGAATTTGATGAAAATTATTTTTATGTAATATCAAAGAGAACATCAGAAAACTCAAAGAAAAAGGCTTGCTTAAAAGAGTTGGCCCTGCAAAAGGTGGTTATTGGAAGGTTTTGGAAGATGAAACTAACAGCAAATTAAAATAAGATAAGCAAGCTTAATTAATTATTTTGCAGAAAAGGAAATATTAAAGAACAAAACAAGAAAGGGAAGAAGCTTTGGGGCGGAATTGCTATTTTTGTAAATGGAACATGGAGATATAATGACAATGAAAAATATGAATACAATCCAAATGATTTATCAAGTTGGAAAATTTTAGAAATTTGATTATTATTAGTGTAAAGGCGAACACCATAAAAAAGATCTTTTAATTCTGATTTCTTTTTGTGGAGAAGGAAAGATTAAAAAATAAATACTCTAAAACCAATAGATATAATATTGTACTTTCTGGAAAATTTACCTCAGCGAATAATTTTAGTATATTGAATCAACTACTAATTTTAACACCTCCTTATGATTAAGGAAGATTTCTATTTTAATAAGGGATAACTTACTGAATATTTTCAAGCTTGTTTTCAATAAATTTTAGAAGAGATTCTTTTACGGTTCCGCTACCTCTGTAAACCTTTATATTAAATC
>Ga0180300_10001302_pt1 | contig 11509 bp, 10 predicted proteins | sample GuaBasSediGuay15_FD_121798 | JGI IMG/M metagenome (GOLD analysis project Ga0180300, IMG submission 121798) | Subseafloor sediment microbial communities from Guaymas Basin, Gulf of California, Mexico - Guay15, Core 4569-2, 21-24 cm | ecosystem: Environmental > Aquatic > Marine > Hydrothermal... | reverse complement strand
TCTGCGGCCTAGAAGACCGCGGGCAGGCATGTCGCGTTAGGGGATCACTGCTTGAGGCCCCGGTCCGAGCAAGGAATGGCTGGGTGCCAGGCGCACCAGCCAGGATCGTCAGCGGCTTGTAGGTGCCAGGTTGTTGGATGTATTCAGCCTCTCTCGCCTCTGTGGCGGGGACCAAGCGGTCCGACAAAGGAGGCAAGACGCAATAAAGGGACTGATCGTTGTGCTGTTGTGCTTCGCGCCGGTGGTTTCTGTACTGGTTGGAGGCAGTTGCGCCGGAAACGGGGAAGGAGCGCTACCGACTCGGGAGGTGGGGGATCAGTGGGTGTACGACTGGGTAGTGGAAGCCGTTGAGCATACGTGCACAATCGAAGGGACCGATGAAGGTACTGTAGCTGGCAAGGAATGCTACGTTGCGGATTGGTGGTTCGACCTGCCTCTTCATGACGGTCTGATGGAGACGGCGAGGACAGCGGTAGACAAGGCGACCTGCCAGGTAAGGCAGACCTGGGGACAGGGCTTGGGCCCCGTCTGAGACCACGGCCGACAGACCTGAAAGTCTGTCCCTGCAGGGATCCGGCGCTGGAGCATCAACAGAGGGCGTCTGGGACGGTAGGGTTGGGTACTCTCCCTATGCTGCAAGTCACGCCTAAAGCACCACCAGGTTGTTGCGGTGGACTACCTCGGCGCCGTACTCGTAGCCCAGCAGCGACATGATCTGGCCCGAGTGGGCGCCTTTGATCGTGTCTATGTCGGCCGAGCTGTAGTTGGATATCCCGCAGGCGATCCGGTCGCCCTGTGTGTCCACAACCTCGACCAGGTCGCCACGCCTGAACTTGCCTTGCACCGCCTGGACCCCGGCCGGCAGCAGGCTCCCTTTCCCCTTTCTGAGCGCGTTCGCCGCGCCGTCGTCTACTACCACCCTTCCCCTGGAAGCCAGACCGCTCATCATCCAGCGCTGGCGGCTCTCCAGCCTGGTGACCGCCGGGGAGAACAGGGTACCAATGGACTCGCCCCGTACGAGCCTGGGCAATACCTCGGGCAGTCTGCCATCTGTGATGACCACCGCCACTCCTGAGCCTGTGGCCAGCTTTGCCGCCTCAATCTTGGTAGCCATGCCGCCTGTACCCAGGGGGCTGCTGGCACTTCTGGCCAGTCTCTCGATCCGCCGGTCTATTCTGTCTACTCGGGGGATTAGCTCAGCCCGGGAATCACGCTGAGGATCGTCGACATACAGTCCGGCCACGTTGCTCAACAGCACCAGGAGGTCGGCATCCACCAGGTTGGCCACCATGGCCGAGAGGTTGTCGTTGTCACCGAACCTAGCCTCCTTGATCTCGTCGATGGCTACAACGTCGTTCTCGTTAACGATGGGCACTACCTTCAGTTCCAGCAACCCCAGGAGTGTGTTGCGCGCATTGAGATAGCCGTGCCGGTTGGACATGTCCGCCTTGGTCAGCAGGGCCTGCGCCACGGCGATGCCGTGCTGCTCGAATAGCTGCTCGTAGGCATGCATCAAGCGACCCTGTCCCACGGCTGCCATCACCTGCCGGAAGGGGATATCTCTTCGCTCTCGTCTCAGCCCCAGCCTGTCCCGGCCCGCAGCTATGGCGCCAGAAGACACCAGGATTATCTCCAGCCCTTGCTGGTGTAGCTGGCCCATCTGCTCCACCAGGCGGGCCATGTTCTCCAGGTCGAGCCGCCCGTCCACGGTGGCGACCAGGTTGGTGCCCAGCTTCACCACTAGACGGCGGTAGAGCACGGCATCTTGTGAGGGGGCTGCCTGCCGTCCTTTCGCCTCTGCTGGTCCTTCTATCATGCCGGGGACTGCCTCTCCTGCGATGGCTAGATTATATCAGCGCCCTGGTGGAGCACAAGGGGCGGTCTGCTTGCGGGACATAGTCGTGCCAGTGTGAGGGACCGGGCGCGACTGGAGGGGGCACATTGCCCGAGGGAGAAGCCCTCTGCTATAATTGGCGCCAGGCAACGTGGGGCAAGCAGGGCGCACGGTCGGCCTACTGGTTCTGTGGCTCCACGTCACCGATTATTGCTGCATCCCGATCAGGAGACAGAGTTGTGAAGGTAGTCACTGTCCAGCAGATGCGCGACATCGAGAAGCAGGCCGCCGAGATGGGCGTATCCTGGGAGATACTGATGGAGAACGCTGGTCTGGCAGTGGCCCGTGAGGTGGAGAGTTGGGTCGGCAGCGTAGCCGGGCGTCCCATCCTGGTGCTGGTCGGGCCCGGGAATAACGGGGGCGACGGCCTGGTGGCGGCGCGGCACCTTCATGACTGGGGCGCGGATGTTCACCTCTTCCTGCTCAAGCCACGTCCGGAATCAGACCGGAACTTCCAACTGGTGCGCCAGAGAGATATGCACATCATGGTGGCTGGTGAACCGGGGAGCATGGCCGACCTGGAAGGCCTCGTCCCGTCCCTGGACATTGCCATTGACGCCTTGTTCGGCACTGGCAGGGCCAGGCCCCTCGAAGGTGACGCTCAATACGTGCTGGCCAGGCTGAGGGAGGCGAAGGCGAAGAACAGTGCCCTACAGATAGTAGCCCTGGACTTGCCCTCTGGGCTTGATGCTGACACCGGTGCGGTAGACAGTGCCTGTCTGCCAGCGGACCTCACTGTCACCCTCGGCTATCCCAAGCACGGTCTCTACCTTTTCCCTGGCGCCGCTACGCTGGGCAAGCTGGTGGTGGCCGGAATCGGCATACCGCCGCGATTGGCCGAGGATGTAGTTACAGAGACCGTCACCCCGGAGGGTGTGCGGCCGCTGCTGCCGCAGCGGCCGCCGGACGCCAACAAAGGGACGTTTGGCAGGGTGATGGTCGCCGGAGGCTCCGTCAACTACATCGGCGCCGTCTATCTGGCCTGCACCGCCGCCATCAGGGTGGGGACCGGGCTGGTAACACTGGCCACCGCCCGCAGCCTCCAGCCGGTCATGGCCTCCAAGCTAACCGAGGTGACGTACGCGCCGCTGCCGGAGGCAGAGCCGGGTATCGTGGCGGCTGACGCAGCCGAGACACTGCGCTCCCAGTTGGCTGACTACAGTGTGCTCCTCCTAGGATGCGGCCTGGGGCGGACCCCTTCCGCGACGCAGTTCGTGCAGTCTACGCTGTTCTCTACGCCAGACCTGCCTGCTCTGGTGATCGATGCCGACGGGCTGAATATTCTGGCCACAATCCCGCAATGGTGGGAAAGGCTAGCCCCGGACGCTGTGCTTACCCCGCATCCCGGCGAGATGTCCAGGCTCACCGGCCTGTCAGTCCAGGAGATACAGTCCAATCGCATGCAGGTGGCCGCCGAAGCAGCAGCCAGGTGGCACAAGACGGTCATTCTCAAGGGGGCCTATACTCTGGTGGCCGCCCCGGACGGCAGGGTCAGGGTCAACCCATCGGCCAACCCGGGACTCGCCTCGGCCGGGACCGGAGATGTGCTTGCTGGGGCTATCGCTGGCTTGGCAGCGCAGGGGCTTTCCCCGTTCGATGCTGCTGTGGCTGGGGTGTTTTTGCACGGCCAGGCAGGGGAGGTGGTGCGGCGGCAGATAGGCGATGCCGGGATGATAGCCAGTGACCTGCTGGACGTCTTGCCTGTGATTATCAAGAGGATCAAGGAAGGGGGCTCTGGGCTGGAGTCGGTGGGGTCATAGAATGTTGCTGGCCATCGATGTAGGCAACTCTCAGATAGCTTTCGGCATCTTCGAGGACGGTCAGTTCAGGGCCTCTCTGTTTACGGCCACAAGCATCCACCGGACGGCAGATGAGTATGCGTCTCTACTGTTCAACCTGCTTCCCTACCACGACGTGGAGAAAGGCGACATAACGGAGGCCATTATCTGTAGCGTGGTTCCTCCGCTGGTGCCCGTGTTCCAGGAGCTATGCCAGCGCTACCTGGGAATCGCGCCGCTGGTGGTGGGGCCGGGGGTGAAAACGGGTGTACGTATCTGCCTGGACAATCCTCGGGAGGCCGGGCCCGACCGGATTGTCAATGCGGCGGCGGCTTACCGCCTCTACGGCGGCCCGGCTATTGTGATCGACATGGGCACCGCCACCACATTCGACGTCATATCCAAGCAGGGAGACTACCTCGGTGGCGCCATCGCACCCGGCGTGGAAATGGCCACCGAGGCACTCTACACGCGCACCGCCCGGCTACCGCGCATAGAGCTGACCCGTCCACCGCACGCTCTTGGAAAGAATACAGTCAGCGCCATGCAGTCAGGGGTCATCTTTGGCTATACTGCGCTGGTTGAGGGTCTGGTGGCCCGCCTGGAAAAGGAGCTCGGCGAGAAGGCTACCGTGATCGCCACCGGTGGGTGGGCCGACGTGATTGCCAGGGAGACACCTGTCATCCGGGAAGTTAACAAGCACCTTACGCTGGTTGGGCTTGAGCTGGTGCACGAGATGAACAAGCACCAGCCAGGCGTGAAGGAAGAGAGAAAGGAAGACTGACGGTCGGGCGAACAGGCTGGCAGGAAGATATGGTGCTCCGTGACAAGAGTGTCGTGCTAGGGGTAACCGGCAGCATTGCGGCATACAAGGCAGCCGACTTGGCCAGCAAGCTGACGCAGGCTGGCGCGGCAGTGGACGTGGTCATGACCAGGGCAGCTACCGAGTTCATTGCCCCGCTGACCTTCCGCAGCATTACTCACCGGCCGGTAAGCAGCAGCATGTTCAATGCCCCCACGGAGTATGAAATAGAGCATATCGCGCTGGCGGAGCGGGCCGACGTGATAGCCATCGCCCCGGCAACAGCCGACATCATTGCCAGGCTGGCAGCAGGCATTGCGGATGACCTGTTGTGCTGCACCGTGCTGGCTACCAGGGCCCCTGTCATCCTGGCCCCGGCAATGAACGTAAACATGTGGGAGAACCCGATCACCCAGGAGAACCTGGAGCGGCTTCGGGCCAGGGGTTTCCGCGTGGTGGAGCCCGGCTACGGAGCCATGGCCTGTGGGGCGACGGGTGCGGGGCGGCTGGCCGATACGGAGCGTATCCTGGGCACTATTCAGCAGGTGCTGGGAAGCGGGGGCGACCTGGCAGGAAAATGCGTCGTGGTTACGGCAGGAGGCACCCAGGAGCCGATCGACCCGGTGCGCCACATCGGCAATCGCAGCTCAGGCAAGATGGGCTATGCCCTGGCGGAGGCAGCGCGAGACCGCGGCGCAGAGGTCACCCTGATCAGTGCCCCGACGTCACTGGCCGAGCCTGTGGGTGTGGAGACGGTGCATGTTCAGACGGCCCTCGAGATGCGCCAGGCGGTCCTCGATGCCGTGTCCACGGCTGACGTTCTGATTATGGCGGCCGCCGTGGCGGACTATCGCCCGGCTAACGCGGGCAAGACCAAGATCAAGAAGGAGTCGGCAGCGGATATGACGCTGGAACTGGTCAGGACTCCCGATATTCTCAGCGAGGTCAAAGGGGGGTTGGTCAAGGTGGGGTTTGCTGCCGAAAGCGAGGACCTGGTCAAGAATGCTGTCGCCAAGCTGAAGGAGAAAGGCCTCGATCTGATAGTGGCCAATGACATCACTGCTGCAGATAGTGGCTTCGATGTCGATACCAACAGGGTGGTGCTCATTGACGGAAAAGGAAACCAGGAGGAGTTGCCCCTGCTGCCGAAGCCGGGAGTGGCCCACAGGATACTGGACAGGGTGGCTGATATACTAGCTGCGAAGAAGATGTAGTGGCAGGGCTTGAGCCCTGTCCGAGACCTCGGGCTGACAGACCGGAAGGCCTGTCCCTACAAAGCCGGGTGTGCCCATGCAAGTTGAGTCTGAGCGAAGTGTAGTGTAAAGATATGACGGAGACGGCGCATCGGGAAGACCTACCCAAAGCCTACGAGCCGGGCCAGGTCGAGCGCAGGACCTACCAGTTCTGGCTGGACAAAGGCTACTTCACCCCCAGGATAGACCACGCCAGGCAGCCTTTCGTCATTATCATGCCACCGCCCAACGTTACGGGTGAGTTACACCTGGGGCACGCCCTGACGGCCACCCTGGAGGATATCATGACACGCTGGCACCGGATGAAGGGAGAGCCCACCCTGTGGCTGCCCGGCACGGACCATGCCGGCATAGCTACCCAGGTGGTCCTGGAAAGGCAACTGGCCGCTGAAGGACTCACCCGGCATCAGGTGCGCAGGGAGGAGTTCGAGAGGAGGGCCTGGCAGTGGGCCAATACCTGTCGCCAGAACATCATAGAGCAGCACAAGAGGATTGGCGTCTCCTGCGATTGGAGCAGGGATCGGTTTACCCTGGATGAGGGACCGTCGCGTGCCGTGGCCACCACCTTTGTTCGACTGTATAACAAGGGCCTCATCTACCGTGGGGAACGGATCATCAACTGGTGCCCCCGCTGCCAGACCGCGCTCTCTGATCTTGAGGTGGTGCACAAGGAGATCGGGGGGCACTTCTACTACATCAAGTACCCCATGGTCGGCAACTCCGGGTATGTCACCGTGGCCACCACACGGCCCGAGACCATGTTTGGTGACACCGCCGTGGCGGTCAACCCTGAAGACAAGCGCTACACCAGCATGATAGGCAAGACGGTGGCCATCCCGGTGATCAATCGCCCCATTCCCATCATCGCCGATAGCGCCGTCGACATCGAGTCCGGCACTGGCGCGCTCAAGATCACGCCGTCGCACGACCCGGTGGACTTCGAGGTATCCCAGCGGCACAACCTGCCCCTGGTAAACATATTCCGGCCGGACGCTACGCTGAACGAGGAGGCAGGCCCTTACCAGGGTTGCGACCGCTTCGAGTGTCGCCAGGCCCTGCTCGAGCAACTGGAAAAGGAAGGACTCCTGCTCAGGATCGAGCCCCATGTCCACGCCGTGGGCCACTGCGTCAGGTGTGATACCATCGTCGAGCCCTGGGCTAGCAAGCAATGGTTTGTCAAGACACGGCCGCTGGCCGGACCGGCCATAAAGGCCGTGGTGGACGGCCGGATAACTATCATCCCGGAGCAATTCACTAGGGTCTACCTTCACTGGATGGAGAACATCCGCGACTGGTGCATCAGCAGGCAGCTTTGGTGGGGACACCGCATCCCGGTGTGGTACTGCCAAGACTGCAATGAGCCCACGGCGGCAGTCGAGCCGCCTCAGAAATGCGCCCACTGCGGCTCAGCCAGGATATACCAGGAGTCCGATGTTCTCGACACCTGGTTCAGTTCGGCCCTCTGGCCCCACTCCACCCTGGGCTGGCCCGAGGACACCGAAGACCTGCGCTACTTCTATCCCACCACTGTGATGGAAACTGGTTACGACATCCTCTTCTTCTGGGTGGCCCGGATGATCATGATGGGCCTGGAGAATACCGGCGATATCCCCTTCCGCTGGGTCTACCTTCACGGTCTCATCCGGGATGAGAGAAGAGAAAAGATGAGCAAGATCAAGGGGAACGTGATCAATCCGCTCGATACCATAGAGCAATACGGCGCCGATGCCCTCCGCTTCGCCGTTATCACCGGTAGCTCACCGGGCAATGACATCCCCCTCGGTACGGGGAAGCTAGAGGCGGGCCGCAACTTTGCCAACAAGCTGTGGAACGCCGCCAGGTTCGTCATCAGGAGCCTGCCGGAAAGACTGGAGAGCGTCGCCCTGCCGCAGGAGCTACCCGTTGAAGACCGCTGGATCCTCAGCCGCCTCGACCGGCTCACGGAGCGAGCAAACGGACTGCTAGAGGCTTTCCTGTTCGGCGAGGCCCAAGGGGAGATCTACGAGTTCATCTGGGACGAGTTCTGCGACTGGTACATCGAGCTGGCCAAGATACGCCTTAACCAGCGGATTGGCCCATCACCGCTTCCTGTCCTGGCGCAGACGCTGGAGACCTCGCTGCGCCTGCTGCATCCATTTATGCCCTTCGTCACCGAAGAGATATGGCAGAAGCTGATATCGCATCTTCCCGCGGACGAGACCAGGCCGGAGTCGCTGATGATTGCACCTTACCCTGCTCCCACCGGACGCCGCGACTCCGCCGCAGAGGAGGAGATCGGACTGCTGATCGATGTCATCCGTTCCATCCGCAACGCCAGGGCGGAGTCCAGGTTGAGCCCCAGCCAGCGGATCGAGGCCCGCATCCACACTGCGAACCCGTCGGCCATGGAGTGCCACCGGCAGGCGATCGAGGCCCTGGCCCGGGTGCAGCCCCTGGCCATTCTTGAGCCGCGAAAACAGAAGACCGACAAAGGGGCCCAGGTGATGCTGGTGAGGGATGTGGAGGTCGTCCTGCCCCTGGCGGTGGACCTTGAGGCGGAAAGAGAGCGCCTGCGAAAGGACAGAGAGGTGCTGGAGGCCAGGATCGCCGCCCTCCGGGCCAGGCTGGATGACGAAGCCTTCCTGTCCAGGGCGCCAGCCGCGATCGTGGAGAAGGAGCGAGCCAAGCTCACCGACGCCCAGGCCCGGCTGGAGAAGGTCGGGAGAAGGCTGGCCGAGTTGCGCTAGAAGCGAAGGCCCCAACCGACTACGCGCAAGGAGAGGAGAAAGAGCAATGTCTATCGAAGAGAAGGTAGAGCATCTCGCCAGACTCAGAGATGAGGCAAAGCAAGGCGGCGGAGCCAAGCGCATCGAAGCCCAGCATGCCAAGAACAAGCTCACTGCTCGAGAGAGGATAGACCTGCTGCTGGACGAGGGCACCTTCGAGGAGCTTGACCCGTTCATGACCCACCGGGCCACCGAGTTTGGCCTGGACAAGCAGAAGATCCTGGGGGACTCGGTGGTGACAGGCTACGGCACCATCGATGGTCGCCTGGTGTTCGTCTATGCCCAGGACTTCACTGTGATCGGCGGGACGCTGTCGCTAGTGGCGTCGGAGAAGATCTGCAAGGTGATGGACATGGCGGCGAAGACAGGCGCCCCGTGCATCGGCCTGCTGGACTCGGGCGGCGCCCGCATCCAGGAGGGGGTGGACAGCCTCAAGGGTTACGGGGAAATCTTCTATCGGAACACCATCTACTCGGGTGTGGTACCCCAGATATCGGTGGTCATGGGGCCGACAGCCGGGGGCGCTGTCTACTCCCCGGCCATCACTGACTTCATCTTTATGGTGAAGGGCTCCGGACAGATGTACATCACCGGGCCTGACGTGATCAAGGCAGTGTGTGGTGAAGAGATCACCCACGAGGAGCTAGGCGGGGCGATGGTCCACGCCAGGAGGAGCGGCAACTGTCACTTCGTGGCTGATAGCGATAGGGAGGCGCTGGAGATGGTGCGCCGCCTGCTCAGCTTCCTGCCCCAGAGCAACGTGAGTGAGCCGCCCTGGATAGACACCGACGACGACCCGGAGAGGCGGGACGAGGAATTGCTCAATATCGTCCCCGACCAGCCGAACAAGGTGTACAATATGAAGGACATCATCACCCGGGTGGTGGACGATGGCAACTTCATGGAGGTGCACCAGCATTTCGCTTCCAGCCTGGTCGTGGGCTTTGCCAGCCTGGGTGGGCAGGCTGTAGGCATCGTGGCCCAGCAGCCTATGCACCTGGCTGGCGTTATCGATATCAACGCGTCGGACAAAGGGGCCCGGTTCGTCCGCTTCTGCGATTGCTTCAACATCCCCATAGTGACCTTCGTCGATGTCCCGGGGTACATGCCGGGCACTGACCAGGAGTTCGGCGGTATCATCAGGCACGGGGCCAAGTTTCTTTATGCCTACGCCGAAGCCACTGTCCCCAAGGTGAGCGTGATCACGCGGAAGGCGTACGGAGGCGCTTACGTGGTGATGAGCAGCCGGGGTCTCAGGGGCGACATCAACTACGCCTGGCCCACGGCGGAGATCGCAGTAATGGGCCCCGAGGGGGCGGTGAACATCATCTTCCGGAGCGAGATTGCCAACTCAGAGAACCCCGACGAGACACGCCTGAAGCTGATCGGCGAGTACCGTGAGAGGTTCGCCAATCCCTATGTGGCGGCCTCCAAGGGGTACATCGATGACGTCATCGATCCGAGGGATACGCGGCCCAAGCTGATCAGGGCCCTGGACATGCTGGCCACCAAGTCAGAGTCCCTCCCACCTAAGAAGCACGGGAACATACCGCTGTAGCACGCCCGCAGCCGAATCGAGACAATGTGCCGTAGGTACAGGTCTAAAGACCTGTCTGAGCTTGGTATGGGTGAAACCCACCTTGCGGTTGCGGTGCCTCTGAGTCGTGACGGCAAGGCAAGTAGTCACGACCCGCAGAAGAGGTTGCCCTACCAATTGGCCCTATCGAGGACTGCCTCAACAATCGCCTCGGCCAAGCCGGCCACCTCGGTGGTCAAGTCCCACCCATAGGTTGGTGCATCAAGCTGAGAATCAAAGCGAGAGCGGGTGCTGCCCACAAGCGAGAGGCTTCGAGCTTGTGGGTGCTGGTGAGGCGCCATGCTCTATTGCCCACCCACCGACTGGACACTGGGGATGCCTGACCAAGGCTGACGCACACAACCATGTACCACCTAAGATAGTCCGGTAATCGGGGGCGTCTCGAGCCCGACGCGCGCTGGCAAGCTGTCGAGGTCAGGGACGACCCCGACTACCGCAAACTGGTGGGTTTCGCGCAGCGAAACCCACTTCACTGTTCGCCCATACCCATCCTTCGGCAGGGCCCGTTCTCACCTTGCCCCATCAACGGGCGAGCTTCCAGTGTTGGATGTCGCCTGACAGACGTATACACCTTGTATACACTCATGATTGAAGGAGAGGATTGGTGCTGCGCATAGAGTGTCTGGAAATCGATGACCACGTCCTGGACAAGATTGAATCGAAGCACAACGTTTCCTTCACTGAAGTTGAGGAGGTCTGCCTCTCAGACAAGCGGCACGTTAGAAGAGGAAGGGAGGGGGCTATACAAGGTTCTTGGCCAGAGCGGAGCGGGACGCTACTTGTTGGTGGTGCCGGTGAACCTGGGCGGGGTCAACTGGATGGTAGCTACCGCGCGGGAAATGACAGGCAGCAAGAGGAGACTCTATGCCGGGGCAACGGGAGACAGATAAGATAACCGATCTGGATAAGGGAAGCGAGCGCATCGAGCAGGGTGAAGCCTGGGACGAGGGTGATGAAGTCGTCGAGGTGGAGGTGAAGAAGCCTCTGGACAAGGTAATCCCCATTCGGCTTTTGGGCGAGAAGTGGGAGGAACTGAGGAAGGAAGCTCGGGAGCTTGGGATTGGCCCAACCACCCTTGCCCGCATGTGGATACTCGAGCGACTACGCCAGGGGACAGAGGCAGGCGTGTGGCCTCGGCAATTGACGCGCTTGACCACTACCCGGTCCCCAGTGCCTAATGGCTGAACCGCGAGCTTGCCCGACACCAGGCTCGTGGTGTTTGGGTGGGTGTGGGGTGCCCCATCCGACCCGAAGCCTTTCCACCCCGACGATCAGCGAACTGGTGGGCCACATCCACCCTAGCGCTGCTCGCGTCGCCCAGCCGATGGCCTCGTCAGGTCAGGAGCTGACAGCCACCGAAAGCGATGTCTGGCTGCCGCGAGGGGCCGGGACGGGGGTCGTGTGTAGGAGACCCCTTCTG
>Ga0180300_10001301_pt1 | contig 11514 bp, 15 predicted proteins | sample GuaBasSediGuay15_FD_121798 | JGI IMG/M metagenome (GOLD analysis project Ga0180300, IMG submission 121798) | Subseafloor sediment microbial communities from Guaymas Basin, Gulf of California, Mexico - Guay15, Core 4569-2, 21-24 cm | ecosystem: Environmental > Aquatic > Marine > Hydrothermal... | reverse complement strand
GCTTCGAAACAGTTATTTCGAGAATGCGGGTACGTGGAACACCGCGATATCATATATTTTAGTAAACGAGAAAGCGAAGAGGTCTAAGCCTTCTAATCGAGTTGACCATTTGACGTATAGTTTTTCGTCAAATTTCATTGGACCTACTCCGCTGGGCTTTCCTGTTCTATTGTTATTGCATTTAAGGCATGGAAATATTTTGTTAGGCTTCTTTTTCGGCTGGTTCTTTAACTAGAAAGAGCACTATGGCAAGTTCTATTGGCACGAAGGCTAGTGGGATTAAGAATGGTAGCTGGGGGGAAATGTTCTTGTAGAGGAAGCCTCCAATGAGGTTTCCTAGAGCCATGAAAATGTAGTTGAAGAAGCTTGAGAATCCTTGAACTTTGCCGCGTTGTTCTTTAGGCACGAGGTCTGCTCCAAGCGCTGCTGAAGCAGAGAAAAACAAAAGCTGAGCGATTCCCGTTAGGGGAAAAGCGATGAAAAGCCGGATTAGGTCTCCATATACGATGAGTAAAATGGCGGGGACTAGTAGGAGATAAGCCGTGATAAGCGGTTTTTTCCTTCCGAACCTGTCGATGATTTTGCCTATGGGAAGAGAAGCCACGATCATGGTGATGAAAAGCGCTGTTAGTATCAGCGACCAATAAAATTCGGGTATGTGTAAAACTTCTACTGCGTAGAGCACGAAGAACGATTGTCCCATGGTGAGGGAAAACATTAAGATAAGGTTAGCTATGAAAAGAAAGAACCTCGAACGGGGAACCTTTTTCCAAACTCTTACGCTTTCCTTCAACGAGGCGGGATAGGCTTTTAGTAAGCCGCGTAAATCAACTTTCTCTTCGGTTTGAATCGATTCGCGTAGTCTAAGCCGTATGATTGCAGCGGCTAGGTAAAAGGCGACCACGAGAAAATAGCATATACGCATAGAGCCTTCTAGCCCGAAATTAAGAAAGAGGACGCCGGCAATAAGCGGCGCCGGTGTTGTTGAAACGCTTGTGATTAGGTTAATTATCGAAAAGCCTAGACCGCGTTTTTCCGGGGGAAGCGAATCTGCAACCATGGCGAAGAGAGCTGGCTGGTATATTAGGCAAAGGTTAGCTATCACGGCGCCTACGAGAATCCACTCCCAGCTCTGCGCCAGAGCGTAGAGGAGATAGGACAGCGCCACTCCGAAGGTCATGGTGGATATGAGCCATTTCCGCCCATATTTGTCCGCGAGGTAGCCGCCGGGAAACTGAACTGACGCGAGGGCAATGAATGAGGCGAACATTATTAAGCCTAAAATGAATTCATCGCCGCCGAGCACTTTTTTGACGAAAAGCCCGTAGTATGTTCCCGGCATTTCGTTTACGAAGTCCATGAGAATCCAGCTTAGAACAAGGATTAGAAAGTTGCCTCGAATGAAGGAAAATTCTTCCTTAATCTTTGTGATGGTTCCCACTTTGCTGTTCTCCCGTATGGGAAGGGGAATAAGGCTTAACGGTTACTTAACTTTTAATAGGTTTCGCCGCGCCCTTGCGGAGTTAATTAGAGCCAAGGGAAACTTTCAAAAAGTGCTTAGGATGCCCCATTTTCGTTGTGCTATCGCGGGATTAGCAGAGGTTTACTCTTTCTTTTGACGCTGTTTCAAGGATGATTTTTTGTATGGTTTTCTCTTGAGTTTCGCGCCGCATACTTGGCATGTATTAGACGGGTAGTTTGGCGGATATTTACGTCTACACGCGGGGCAGTATCGAATCCAGTGGAACTTGAATTTTATGCCGAAAGTCAAAAGCGAGGCGAATTCTATGCCCATTTGGTTGGCAACGTTTTGAACTGAATAGTCATCCGTAGCGATTAGGGGTGCATAGCCAGCGTTTTTGAGCTCCAACGCTAAAGCAAGCACTTGCACGTCTGCTTCGGACAAGAAGAAAATGTCACCTAAGGCTTTAGAATGCTTTTTCACTTCGGCGACGAACTGCTCCCTAGGCGTTTTTACTTTAACTTTCCCGTTTTTTATAGCGGTTTCCAGCCGCAGGAAAGCCAACGAGTTCGAGAAAAGCTCATCTTTCACGAGAGGAGTTGTGTATTCCTCCTCGTTTACGGCGAAAGGGTCAAAACCAGCGATAAAGGCAGAAGTATCCAAAACTATTGTGCGTTTCTTCGGTTTCGCCGTCAGCCTCCGCCTCCTTGAGCGAAGAAGAGACGGTTCTTTAGCCGCTGATAGAAATTCTCCTCGAAGCGGATAAACCTTGTTTCGTTTTCTGACCGAGTAATAGTTAAACGGGTTCCAGCGTCAACCAGCCGCCTGAAATGCCCGTCAATGACTATCAAAGCGTTTTCCGGCTTCAAAATCTCAATTGTTAAACTCGTTTTAGCAGAGAAAACTACAGAGTTAAAAATCGTAAGCGGACAAACAGGAGTGAGAACAAACGCGTCAATATCAGGGTCTAACACGGGACCACCCGCTGAAAGTGAATACCCGGTTGACCCGACCTGTGTGGCTACCATGAGCCCGTCTGCACGGCACTCCGCGACCAAGGTGTGGTTTTTCCATACCTTAGCGTGGAAAAGCTTCACCGGAGTGTCGGCTGAAACAAAGACCTCGTTTAAGGCGTCGGGCAACCGTTCTTTCCCAATAAAGGAAGCTAGCTTCGAATACTTCTTTAGTCTGAATTTTCCTTCCAGAATTTTGTCTACGGCTTCTTCTGCGTTTTCAGGCGTTACTTCGGCTAGGAAGCCGCGTACGCCCATGTTGACGGGTAGAATAGGTGGCTCGGGTTTAGGCAGTGAAAGACACGCTCTTAGTATGGTGCCGTCGCCGCCTATTGTTATTAGGAAATCCGGCTTCATCTCCTCCAGTTTTATGCCTTTCGCCGTTTTCCCAATTTTTTCCGCAAGCTCGTATTCGAAATGCACGGCTAAGCCTCTGTTCTCCAAGTATTCGGCTAGGTTAGACGCGAGGGTTAGGGCTTCTTTCATGTCTAAACGGGCAATCAAGCCAGCTGTTTTGAACAATAGTCTCCACCCACAGTCTCAAACGTGATTTCGCAACCTAACATATATATGAGTGTTGTTTAAAATTGCTGTGGAGCAAGAGAGGCGAAAAATATGAGCAAGCCCGTTGATGTTGGAAGCCTACGTGTAGGCGGCTACGTCATCATAGACAACGAACCATGCCGCATAGTGGAGCTTACAAAATCCAAGCCTGGAAAACATGGTGCGGCAAAAGCTCGAATAGTTGCAATAGGAGTCTTTGACGGAGTGAAAAGAAGCATAGTGAAGCCCGTGGATGCTTCGGCTGAAGTACCCATCATCGAGAAACGAAGCGGACAAGTCTTCGCGGTTATGCCCTCAAGCATCCAAATAATGGATTTAGAAACATACGAGTACGTGGACGCCCCTATACCAGAAGAAGAGGAACTAAAGTCGAAGCTTGCTCCGGGAGTCGAAGTTGAATACTGGCGTATCTTGGATAGAGTGAAAATCGTTCGAACAAAATAATAAAATATATTTTCGCCCCACATTTCTGAGGAAGGCTGAAGACAGCGTTGGAGCCAGTTCGCGTAAGGCTGAAAAACGGGAAAACCGTTACTATCCGGCGTTTTCGACCAGAGGACAAAGAAAAGCTCGTGGAAATGTATGCTTCGCTTTCAAATGATGCGGTTCGCTGGGGAATGCCGCCGTACACGCGAGAAAAGCTTGAACGGTGGTTCACAAATCTGGAGAACTATATATCCTTGGTTGCGTTCCACGGTGACAGAATAGTTGGACACGCGCAAATATACAAAAATCCTCATCCGAGAAGAAAACGCACGGGCGGCTTGATTATCTATCTCCATCAGGACTTCCACAACGTGGGACTAGGCACCTACATGTTAGAACAACTATTAAAACTTGCGAGAAAAGAGAAAATGCATAGGTTAACCCTAGGGGTTGTTGCGGACAATAAACGTGCGATACATGTATACGAAAAATTGGGATTCCAGATCGAAGGAATCATGAAGGATGCCTACTTCGGAGCAGACAACAGATATCACGACGAGCTGATAATGGGCTTAATTCTAGACAGAGGGAAAACAGAATGAAAAAAGTAGAGCATATAAGGCTTAAACGCGGAATGAGCGCGAAGGAATTGGCTGAGGAAATGCGGAAAACCGGCGTCTTAGGCGCCGGAAAGATAGGTAAGGCGGCGCGGCTTGTAAAGGAAATGTTCCACACGCCGGGTTACACGGTTTTCCTTACAATTGCGGGAGCCCTTGTTCCCGGCGGGCTTAGAAACGTTTTCACCCGGCTAATCCGTGAAGGATACGTGGACGCCGTCGTCACCACCGGTGCAAACATGGTTCACGACATGGTGGAGGCTTTAGGCTATAGACACTTAGTCGGCACGTTCCAAGCTGAAGACGAAAAACTCAAACAGAAAGAAATCGGGAGAATAGGCGACATCTACATAGAGCAGAAAGCTTTCAAAGGTTTAGAACAATGGCTCCACAAAACCGTAGAGGAGATTCCGGAAGAGAAACGGCGGAGAATCTCGTCCGCGGAGTTGCTATTCGAGATAGGCAAAAGAATCGAAGATGAAAACTCTATACTATCGAACGCTGCAAAGAAGAACGTGCCCATAGTCTGCCCTGGACTCGTAGACTCGATAGCTGGCTTCCAACTGTGGATTTTCTCCCAGGAAAAACCCTTACGCTTAGACCCGCTTCTAGACACGAAACTGCTCGTGGACAAAGTCTTCGAGGCTGAAAAGCTGGGCATAATAATACTCGGCGGAGGAATGCCGAAACACTACGCGCTGTTCGCCAGCACCTTCCGCGGAGGGGTAGACATGGCTGTTCAAATTACCATGGACAGACCGGAGCCCGGAGGGTTAAGCGGCGCCACCTTAGAGGAAGCCATAAGCTGGAGCAAGGTGAAAACTCGGGAAAACTCTGTTACCGTGATATGCGACGCCACTATTGCTTTTCCATTTATTGTCGCAGCAGCGCTAGATTGAAAAGGCTTAACTCCACCAGTCCCATCCAAGCTTTTTAAACCCTAGATATAAGATGGCGAGGATTATGCCCCACACGAAGGCTATGCTGGCATATTGAAGAACAAAATGTTCGGTTATGTTAGTGTAGCATGTCCAAGCGGTTATTCCACATAACCCTATTAAAAGAAGGATGAACATGGCGAAGTGGATGACTCGTTCAGTTGACAACTTTGTCCCTCCCATCCGGCTTTAAACGCTGAATCTCGATTTATCCATCTACTAGTTGTTAAAATTTTCTATCAACCCGCTCGGCTCAACCTTTATTTTGGACGAGCACTGAATATTCTTGGAGCCGATGATGCTAGAAGAGCCGTCGGATTTCATGAAGACTAATCAATGAAGCTGAGGCTCGCTAGCATAGAAATAAAAGGAGAAATTGCGGGTTTATTTTGCAGCTTTATCGCGTTATTGCTCCGCCAATCAATCCGCCGATAGCAGCAACTATGGCTCCAACGACGCTTGCAAGAAGAACTATCAGGCCTAACAGAGCGCCGATTATTCCGCCGAGGGCTCCGCCTATCGCTACGCCTACAAAAGTCGCGAGAATCCATATTATCACCCCGCCGAGTATTCCAGCTATGAAACCGGCCAAAGCACCGCGTCCCATTCCCTTAGCGATAAGACCAGCCACAAGTCCGCCTATAAGATGCCCAATTATCGGCAAAAACCAGCCAGTAGCAACAATGATCACAAAACCAACCAAAGACCCTAAAATTACGCTTCCACTGTCGCTCATTATTTTACACACTCCATACCCTATTAGTGGTGAATAGATAAATAATTTGCCCGAGGGACGAGCAGCGGCTATTCGATTTTGATTTCGTATCCCCGTTTTCTAGGAAGCCGAACTTCAAGTATGCCGTTTTTAAAGGACACCCGTTTTGCTTCTGCAGATACGGGAACGGGAATGTTGACTCGGCAGTGAAACTCGGAGAATTCGCCTTCATGATGGGTTATACCGAAGTCTTCGAGGCATATCTTCCGCTTCATCTCAGCGCTTATTTCGAGCACGTCGTCGCCTAACAGTTTCACTTTCACGGTGTCCTCTTTTGCGTAGGGCAAATCCGCCGTAACAACCACTTCGTCTGGAGTAACGAGCACGTTGCACAAAGGCTCTATAGTGCGGGTTCTAGCGTTCCAGCTTGGACGTTCAAAAAACAGGTTGTGCAAAGCTTCGAAGCGTTCCTCAATTTCCTCTTCTATTGTTCGCATATACTCGTCTATCAAATCAAGGAGGGAACGCCTTCGCTTTTTAGATGCCATTCAACATTCCTCCGTTAGACGTATAGCGGAATATCATATTCTTGCGTCTTACGCATTTTCGCCAGTTCTTTTGTTGTTCGCTTCATTATGTCCCGAGCTTTCAACCGTATTTCTTCACCTTTCTCTAACAGTTGAGAGACGTCTATTTGTATTCCCATAAGTTTGGACAAGGCTTTTAAAGCCATAGCTGCTGCTTGGGGGTCGGGATAGTTATAGAAAGCTTGCGAGAGGAAGGCTACGGCGGGTATGTTCTCCTGCATGCAGTATTGCAGCACAAGCGCGTAAGGCCCAACCATGTAGCCTTCTTGAAGAATATTGAAGGGCTCGTCGACCCGTCGTCCTTTCCATTCGGCTTTTCCTTCCAACCATTCCACAAGCTGGGGTGATGAGGCGACAGCGAAGACTTTAGGCTCGGTTATTTCTTGACGGTTAGGCGCGGGGATTCCGCCTAAGGGAATCATGATTCGAGCTTCCTTTTCTTTCCCCCACTTCACTAATGAACGTATTATGCGGTGAATCGAGTCCGCTGGAATAGCAATTTCCGAAACGGCTAGAAGCAGTTCGTTGTTCCCGAAAATTCTTATGGGGGTGTGAGGGGTTCCTTTGTGCAAGACAATCATCGGGGGAAGCATGTCCGTGTCGACGAACGCCACTTCTTCAAGGTTGAACTCTGAAACCATGTGCGAAGCAGCGATTACGCCTACGAGTCCCACGTCTGGCAAACCATAAAGCATTACGGCTCCAGATGAAACGGGTTTACGTTCAATTATTCGAATATAATTGGTGGTGGAAGACACGTTTTCTCCTCACCTAACAACTCTACGGGAGATATAAAAAAGGGTTATGGCTTGGTTGGAATACCTATTTAAATGGGAAAGAAGGCTTTAGTTCTGGAGAGGAAAATGGCTCTGGAAAGGCTCGGGTCTTCGCTCCACCAAGCTTTGAAAAAGGTTTTCCGAGCCTCAATCATAGATGAAGCCGCGGTGAAAGAACTTGTACGCGACATTCAACGCGCACTTTTACAGGCAGACGTAAACGTGAAGCTCGTTTTGGAAATCTCAAAACGTATAGAGGAAAGAGCCCTAAAAGAGAAGCTTCCGCCCGGAATCTCTCGGAAAGAACACATAGTAAAAGTCGTATACGAAGAACTGACACGTTTTCTAGGAGAAAAACCCGTTCCGCTGAAGGTGGAGCCGGGTAAAAGAAAGGTTCTCATGCTGGTTGGAATTCAAGGCTCGGGAAAAACAACGGCTGCTGGAAAGCTTGCCCGATACTTCCAGAAAAGAGGGTTAAAAACAGCGCTGATATGCACGGACACTTACCGTCCGGGTGCGTTGGCGCAGCTACAACAGCTTGCGAGCCGCGTAAACGTGCCGGTATACGGCGAGCCGAAAAACAAGAATCCGGTCAAAATAGCGTTAAACGGGCTTAAACAGTTCAAAGACAAGGATTTGATAATCATCGATACTGCTGGAAGGCATAAAGAAGAGAAAGAGCTAATCAAAGAAATGAAGCAGCTGGAGAAAGCTATAAAACCAGACGAGATAATGCTCGTAATCGACGGAACCATCGGACAGCAAGCCATGATTCAAGCCGAAGCCTTCCACAAAGCCACGCCCATAGGCTCCATTCTCGTAACAAAACTCGACGGCTCAGCCCGTGGAGGGGGAGCACTTTCAGCGGTAGCCGCAACCGGTGCACCAATAAAATTCATCAGCACAGGGGAAAAAATAGGAGACATCGAACCCTTCGTGCCTTCCCGCTTTGTAGGCAGACTCCTCGGAATGGGCGACCTCGAAACCCTAATCGAAAAGGTCAAAGAAGCAGAAATAAAAGTCCCTGAGAAAAAAGCCAAAGCCATCCTCTCCGGAAAATTCACGCTAACAGACATGTATGAACAGTTCGAAGCCATGAAAGGCATGGGACCATTCAAAAAACTTCTAAAAATGCTTCCTGGAATGTCGTACGATATTCCGGAAGAGATGCTAGAAACAGCTGAGGAGAAGCTGGAAAAGTGGCGCGTGATAATTCAGTCCATGACCCCGAAAGAGAGGGAAAACCCGAAAATCTTGAACGCTTCCCGTATAAGGCGTATAGCACGGGGCTCAGGCACAAGCGAAAAGGAAGTAAAAGAGCTGGTGAAACAGTATTTCACCACGAAACGCATGCTCAAAACGCTTCGACGAAAACGTCTTCCCTTCCTCGGAAAGAGGAAAATGCAGATGCCGTTCTGATAAGTGCACGGTTAACAATGAAAGGTTGAGAAAAGTGAACACGTTCAGAGAAGAAGTTCTCTCCAAAGCCTTAAAAATGCTGAAAAAATATCCGCTGTGCAACCATTGCCTAGGCAGACAGTTCGCGATGCTTGGACACGGCGTGGAAAACGCGGAAAGAGGAGCAGCGATAAAACTTGTTTTAACGCTAAACGCGCATGCGGTAGCGCTGGAAAAGAAAAGAGAAGGTGTAAAACTTCTAAAAACCCTAGCTTTCAACGGGTTCTCCAAAAACGCCGAAAAAATCTTACAGAAAATCGCGAAAAAACCGGGAAAAGGAAAACATGGAAAATGTTATCTCTGTGAAGACACGTTCCAGAAAATCCACACGTACGTGGAAAAAGCCGTGGAAATACTGAACCTTTACGAATATCGTTCCTTCGTAGTAGGAGTGGAAATACCCGTCGAAATCGAAGAGCGGGAAGACGAGTTCAAGGCGGAGTTCCAAGTAAAACATGGCGAAAACCTGCGCAACGAGTTTGGAAGAGTAATTGGGAAAAAAATAAGCGAAATAGCTGGAAAACCCGTAAACCACAAGACGCCGGACATCGTTGTGCTTCTAAACCCGTTTACAGGACAACTTCGACTGCAAATCAACCCGCTATACATCAGCGGACGCTACCGCAAACTCGCCAGAGGAATACCTCAGGCAAAATGGATTTGCACCCAATGCCGAGGAAAAGGATGCCCAAGATGCGGGGGAACTGGAAAAATGTATCCGGAATCAGTAGAAGAACTCATCTCGATGCCGATCCTCAAAGCCGCGCAAGGCACAAAAACCTCATTTCACGCTTCTGGACGCGAAGACGTGGACGCACGGATGCTTGGAGCCGGCAGACCCTTCGTGGTCGAAGTAAACGAGCCTCGAAAAAGGTTCCTAGACTTGAAGGCGTTGGAAATGGAAATCAACGAACAAGCGGACGGGAAAATTGAAGTTTTAGGCTTGAAGTTCGCCGACAAAGCAATGGTTAGACGTTTGAAAAAGGCTGAGGCAGCTCAAAAGCTTTACAGGGTGCTCGTAGAGTTCGATAGGGAAGTGTCTGAAGACGAACTTTCGCTGCTGGAGTCGAAGTTAGCCAACACTATGATTAGGCAGAAAACTCCTCGACGGGTTCTACACCGTAGGGCGAATTTAACGCGGGAAAAGTACATATATAAGGTGGAAGTTAAAAAGTTGACACCCAAAATGGCGGAAATCAGAATTCGCTGCCAAGGGGGATTATACATAAAAGAGCTAGTCACCGGAGACGAGGGAAGAACCATTCCAAGCGTTTCGCAAATACTTAATGTAAACGCTAGACCCCTCGAACTCGACGTGTTAGAAGTAAGGTTAAAGGAAGAATAAACGATGAAAAAATCCCACGGCTACAGGTCTCGAACCCGAATGCTCCTCAAGAAAAAAACGAGAGAAAAAGGAAAACTCGGGTTAAGCAAACTGCTTCACGAGTACAAGCCCGGCGACAGGGTGATAATAAAAATAGACCCCAGCGTGCACAAAGGAATGCCTCACCGAAGATACCACGGAAGAATAGGCGTCATAAAAGAGAAAAGAGGAAGAAGCTACGTCATCGACGTGACGCAGGGAAACGCCGTCAAACAGATAATCGCTCGTCCGGAGCATTTGGTACCGCAGAAAGAAGGTTAAAGCCGCATGTCTGAAAGAGAAAAAGAGGAGAAACTGTTAACGCTTCCGGAAGTAAAGAAGCTACTTGAATCCATAGATGAATCCATGCTCGACCAGTTTCAGCGGAGAACACTAGACTATTTATCTAAATTCTCAAAAATTGAACCGGAAAACGCCGCAAAAGTAGTTGAAAAACTGGTGAAGGAGTTTGAGCTAACTCCTGAAGAAGCCGTTCAGATAGTGAATTGTATGCCGAGGACAGTCGAGGAACTACGCATATTCTTAGCTGGCGGACGGAAAATTATAGAAACCGAAAAGCTAGAGGCGATACTTAGGCTTCTCGACGAGAACCGAAAACCGTAGTAAGAGCTTTAAGCTATTTCTCGTTAAAATAAAGGCGAAGCGGTAATGGAGAAAAGATACGAAGAATACGCTTACGTACTGGACTTTCTACCTCACGGAAGACCAGGAATACGAGTTTCGGGTAGAGCTGGCTATAGAACCGGAGCCATAGTTCAACTTGTAGGCGAAGAATATTTTACGCTTCTAGAAGCTACAGTAAAGGAAGGCGTAGTGCTTAAACCCCAAGACCGAGTTTACGTGGGTAAAGACGCTAGGAAAGAAATAACCTACATAATTGGGCGGATAGGATACGACGAGCTAACATCCGCGGCGAAAATGGAGCTTCCCGGAGTAATAACGAAAATAGTGCAAAACCGGGAGAAATGGTTCATAAACTTCTTTAACACCGCCCAAGCCATCACACCGCGCATGCACGCTTTGGAACTCATACCTGGAATAGGGAAAAAATACATGTGGCAAATAATCAACGAGCGAGAGAAAAAGCCCTTCGACAGCTTCGAAGACTTGCAGAACAGAACAGAGATTCCGAACCCGGCGAAACTCTTAGTAAAGAGAATCCTCGAGGAACTTGCTGGCGAAAGCAAGTATCGTCTTTTCACGAGAAGCACATAGACCAAAACTTTCGCAGCGGTTTAAGGCACATGAAAAACCGAAAAATGACCGCAAGTGAATATTCGCTTCTAAGAAAAGTTAAAACCTTGCTTCGCCGAAACCGTATTTTTCCGAAAAAACGGCTTGGACAAAACTTCTTGCTGGACGAGGCGCTTATGGACCGTATGATAAGCTACGCTTCTGTCAGCGAAGAGGACGTGGTTCTAGAGGTAGGCGCGGGCTTCGGCTTCTTAACCAGGCGTTTAGCGCCGTGTTGTAAGCGTGTTCTTGCCGTCGAGGTTGACAGTAGGCTTGTAAGGATTCTGCGTCGAGAACTTCGAGGAACGGGAAACGTGGAGTTTATAGAGGGAGACATACTC
>Ga0180300_10001300_pt1 | contig 11516 bp, 7 predicted proteins | sample GuaBasSediGuay15_FD_121798 | JGI IMG/M metagenome (GOLD analysis project Ga0180300, IMG submission 121798) | Subseafloor sediment microbial communities from Guaymas Basin, Gulf of California, Mexico - Guay15, Core 4569-2, 21-24 cm | ecosystem: Environmental > Aquatic > Marine > Hydrothermal... | reverse complement strand
ATATAGACCATAACCACCTCCTTTTCTTTTTAGAGGATTTATTATATAAAATTTTTCTTCAGTTGCTTTTAAAAAATTTATTTGTTAATAAAGAATTATGATTTGGTTATTGATTATAGGATTGAGTTCCATTTTGTTTTCCAATCAAAAATTTGAGCCAGAAATGAAAGTAGAAAAAGTGGTTTTTCGTTTTCATCCGAAACTTAACCTCTGGCTCCCTGATGGGAGAATATCAATGTTTGGAAAACAGGAAGTAGGGGGATTTCAAATTAGGTTTGAAGCATTGTATGATTTTGTAAACAGTGAAATGAAGGATATGTTTTTACTTGGAAATAGATGGGGAATACTTGCTTTTGATTTTGGTTTTAAAGAATTGGTTAGTTTTGAAAAAGTTTATGAAGATAAAAAGTATCTGGAAAGACAGAGGGAAGTTTCGCCATATTTCACTTTTTATCTTAAAAGTTATCTTCCATTATCAGTTGGTCTGCGTATAAATTCCATTACAACTGCATTGCAGGAAGGGTTATCAGAACTAAAAAGGGATAAAACAAGAAATCTTTATTTTCTTTTTACCTTTAAAAAGAAAGAAGAGGAAATCTTTAATTTAAAAATTGAAAACAGTTATAAAACAATAATTCACGGGTACCTGTTTACTAAATTGGAGTTTAATTTTGGATTTAAGATAAAAATGAGAAATGATTTGTTTCTTTTGTTCTCATCAGAATTCGCCATTCCATTTAATCTTGATGAGGGAGAGGTAGTAAGAGGAGAGTTATATTCTTTAGGAGGACTTGAGAGATTAAAAGGTTATGATTACGAAGAATTTAGAGGTAGTTATAAAAGTTATATATCAACTGAATTTAGTTTTCCTTTATACAGGGCAAAATCAAGAAGATATTTCGGGTTTCATTTTGAGCATTTGAAAGGGTTTTTTATAGTAGAAACAGGAAAGACAGAAGATGAGTTTTATTACATAAGGAATTATCTTTCAAGTATTGGAGTTGGACTGGAGTATAAACTGTCCTTTTTTAAAATCTTTTCCAGTCGCATGCGTTTTATGATTACAAAAGCAACTGAAAAAGGAAGAAAACCAAAATTTTATCTCACCCTTTCCAATTTCCCGTATAAGAAATAGGGCGGTGGCAGAAATAACTCCTTGGTGGAATAACGAATGGCGAATAGTAAATGGCAAATAGCAATAAAAGAAGTGACTGAGTGACTGACGCGCTGACGAACTAATGAGCTGATGTGTAGAAGCAGGTGGAAGAGCAGGACAATGAACCAGATGAATTGGAAAAATAAATTCAAAAATTTAAAAGTTCTAAAACCATTTGACCCATTTAATTCAAAACTATGCACCTGCCCTCCAAAATTATCTCTTAATGTTTATACTGGATGTGGATATGAATGTTTTTACTGTTATACATCAAGTTATTCATTTGGAAGATGGGGATATGAAAATAGAAACTGGGGAGTTAAAAAAAATATTATAGAGAACTTAAAAAAAGATATTGAAAGATTAAATAAAAAGGAGTTTGAAAAATATAAAATTGTAACTGTTTCGCTTTCAAGTGATCCATATCCAAAGGCAAAATATGTTGATGAGGAGAAATTAAAATTTACAAGAAACTCCCTTAAAATTCTTACTGAAAACAATTTTTATATTCTCTTACAAACAAAATCCACTCTTTTTTTAAGAGACCTTGATATTCTTGATAAAAACAAAACTTTAATTGGTGTAACAATCACAACTTTTGATGAAAAAATCTCTTCAAAAATTGAAAAGTACGCTCCATCTCCCTTTGAAAGATTAAAAGCAATTGAAAAAGCAATAAATTCTGGATTTAAAGTCATTGTAAGAATTGACCCACTCATTCCTGAAATAAACACAGATTTAAGGAAACTTGAGGATATGATTAAACTGTTTAAAAACTGCGGTGTGAAACAGTTAATATTTTCAACATATAAAAGAAAGAAAGATAATGAGGAAAGATTTAGAAAAATTTTCCCTGAAATAGAAAAGAAGACAAGAATTTTATATGATTACTTAAAGAGAATAAATGGCTATGTCTATATGAAAGAGGATCTAAGAAGAAAAATTCTTTCTGAAATAAAAAATGTCTGCGGAAAATATAGAATCTATTTCTCCTGCTGTAGAGAAGGATTTTCTGATTTAAATGATAAAATCTGTGATGGGAGAGAAGTTCTTTTATGTTAAAGAAAAAAGAACTTTTTATTTTTCTTCTTCTATCCATAATATTTATACTCTTAGCATTACCTTACATATCTCTTTCTGGATCATGTATAATTGATGATGAAGGAATTCTTGCATATCAAACCTATCTCACATGCCTTGGTTATAAACCATATAAAGAGTTTCTTTATATAAACCTGCCTTTGCCTCTCTATATATACGCTCCCTTGATAAAAATATCGGGAACTCACTTCTTCATCATTCGTCTATTTAATCTTATCTTTGTAGTTATCACAGCATTCTTTATTCTATCTATTTCAAAACTATATCTTTCTTTCCGTCTTTCTATTGTCTTTCCTCTCCTCTTCTTTTTTACTAGCTCTCTTTTTTTCTACCACATCCATTTTCTTCACGATTCTCTTGGCTGGATCTTTGCTGTTTCCTCCTTTTATTTCATACTCAGAAACTCCCTCCCTTTCTTCTCAGGTATTCTTATAGGTTGTGCTCTTCTTACAAAACAAACTACTCTTCCTTTAATTTTTCTTTCTCTACTACTATCTCTTTCATCTATTAAAAAACTCCCCAAACTCTTTGCTGGCACTTTTTTTATATTACTTTTTTCTACAATCATTTGGGGAGATATTCCTCTCATTCTTGGGTACTTCTCTAGATTTCAGTATTCATTTTCAACAATTTTAGGAAACTTAAAGCTTCTATTTAAAAATTTATTCGCTTCATCTATTATTCTCTATACAATAACTTTCATTTTTATTTCTATCCCCTTAATAAAAAATAAAAATACCCGCAAAGTTTTTACTGTATTAATTCTTTTCTCCTGTTTCTTTATCTTCTCTATTGCAAAAGCAGAAACTATCTTTTCATGTCGACATTTCTTTTTCCTTATTTTCTATTTTTTCTTTTTTCTTACACTCTATCTAAAAATTAAACCTTCTCATTACAGAGTAATTCTTTATTTAATTATTTTTTTTATGGCTTTACAAATTCCATATTTTATAAACTATTATCAAAGTAAAGAGTATTTTACTCTCCGCGATAAAAAAATATCCGAATTTATACTATCAACCACCACTTCTTCTGATTTTATTCTCACAGACTATTCAAGATTCTCTTTTCTTACCAAAAGACCCACTCCACCATCTCTTACTGACCTTTCATATGGAATATCTCATCATGTAGAGATTAATGCTGATTTCATAATAAAAAAATTGAAAAAATTTAATATACCATTAGTAATTATCCAAACAGAAGGACCTACTGCACTCCACCTAAAAAATATTCCTGATTTTCCAAAACTTCAAAAATATTTAAGAGAAAATTATTTCTATTACGGAAATCTCACAAATGGAAGAGAAGTATTTGAAATCTATTTAAAAAACTCAAGAATTCTATTTAATTCCTCTTCACTGAAATAGTGAAAAACAATTTTCCCTCTTTTATAATTCCCCTTTATCTCAACTTTTGTCCCAAATTTCTTTTGAAGTTTCTTCTCAATATCTTTTAAAAATATATCTTCTTTCTTTCTTCTCTTTCCTTTCTCTTTTACAGAACTTCTTCCTATCTCCTCAACCTCCCTTACAGAAAGTTTTTCTTTTATTATTCTTCTTAAAACATATCTTCTTAATCTTTCATCCTTTATCATCATCAATGCTCTCGCATGACCTTCTGTAATTTCTCCAGATTTAAGTACTTCCACAATATATTCTGGATAAGTAAGAATTCTTAAAAAATTTGCAACACTTGAACGGGACTTTCCAACCCTTCTTGCAACCTCATCCTGTGTTAAACCAAACTCATCAATCAATTTTTTTAATCCTAAAGCGACTTCGTATGGATTAAGGTTTTCTCTCTGTAAATTTTCAATAAGAGATATCTCTGCTTTTTCCCTCTCTGAAAGGGACTGTTTAACAACTGCTGGTATCTCCTTCATTCCAGCAAGTTTTGCTGCTCTAACCCTTCTTTCTCCTGCAATTAATTCAAAAAAATCGTCTTTTCTTTCAACAACAACTGGTTGAATAATTCCTTTCTCTTTAATAGAATCTGAAAGCTCTTTTATCAATTTTTCATCAAATTTTTTTCTGACCTGATGAGGAGAAAATTTTATTCTATCAACAGGAATAAATACTATCTCCTCCTTCCTCATCTCCTCTTCAGGAATTAAAGCAGATATTCCTTTCCCAAGAACTTTCTTCATAAAATCCTCCTAAATTTTACTTAAAAACTCCTTTCCAAATTCAAAATAACTTATTGCTCCCTTACACCATGAACAGTATTCATGTATCGTCTTTCCAAAACTTGGTGCCTCGCTCAACTTCACATTCCTCGGTATTACTGTGTTATAAACCTTATTTCCAAAAAACTTTTTTACCTCCTCCGCAACCTCTTTACTTAAATTCAATCTTGAATCAAACATCGTAAGAAGAACTCCTTCTATCTCAAGTGAAGGATTTAGATTTTTTTTTACAAGTTTTAAGGTATAAAGAAGCTGCCCAACTCCTTCAAGAGCATAATATTCACACTGTAAAGGGATTAAAACTGAATCTGATACAACAAGAGAATTTATTGTAAGAAGTCCAAGAGATGGAGGAGTATCTATAAGAATAACACCATAGTTATCCTTTATTCTATCTAAAGCATACTTTAATCTTTTTTCTCTATTTTCTTCACCTATCAATTCAACCTCTGCTCCTATTAAATTTGTATTTGATGGAACAAGATCAATTTTTTCTCTAACTTTAAGAATGACTTTTTCAACTGAAACTTTCCCAAGAAGAACCTCATATACAGAAACTTCAATTTTTTTCTTATCCACTCCAAAGCCACTTGTAGTATTTGCCTGAGAATCCATATCAACAACAAGCACTTTCTTATCAAGCATTGAAATACTTGATGCAAGATTTATAACAGTTGTTGTCTTTCCAACCCCCCCTTTTTGATTACATACACTTACAACTTTTCCCATATAAGAAGATCTCCATCTCTTTTCCAGGAAGAAGGAGTAAAATCTCCTTTTTTGTAAACAACAATTTTTCCGTTATATACAAGTAAATATTTCGCTTTTTTAACTTTATCAATCCCAAGACCTCTTGAAAATACTCTGTCAAAAAACTTCTCATACTCTTTTAGTTCAAGAAAGTTTCTGTTTAAAACAACTACATCTTTTAATTTCAGTTCCTTTACAACCTCCTCAAGAAAAAATGCTTTTTTTCTCCTACTTTCACAAAGATACATTTCAATATCCTCTTTTAAAATCTTAACAACTATACCCGGTATTCCTGCTCCTGTTCCAATATCAATTACTCTTCCTTTTGCATAAGGAATAAATTTCTTGCTCTCCTCCACAACCTCTTTCCAGATCTTATTTTCTTTAAAAGAAACAAGATTTATTTTTTTATTCCATTCCTTCAAAATCTCAATATATTTAATAAGTTTTCTCATATTTTAGAAAATGAAGGAGAAAAAATATTCCTGACATAAGAAGATAACCAGCAAAATGATAGATTGACATCATAACACCTATCTTACCAGAGTGAATAAAACCAAAAAATGTAAGTACTGCTCCTGCAATTGAATATATTCCTGCTTTTAAAAATTTTCTATCTATTAGAAAACTTGTAATTGCTCCAAGAATAAGACCTGTAACAATCGATCCTTCTCCAAGGAGAAAAAGCCCCTTATAATGAACTCCTGCTTCAATAAGTTTATCCACTCCAATTTTAAATGCATCTGTTCCAGCACAGTTTAATACAGAGTCAATCTGACTTCTTACAAAATTTGCTATATGAGGAACAAATGCAAAAACAACAGCAGGTGCATATTTTTTTTCTACTTCCTGAAATGCCTGCGCTCCAATAACAAGAGCAATATAAAGAAGAATTACAAATGCCACCTCTTTTGGAATAAGTCCTTCTGCAACAGATAAAAATCCTGTTATTGCAAGAATAAATATAACTACACCATTTAAAAATGTATATCCCATTCTCGCTCCAACTCTCTTCCATCCAGGATGACCAATATAAACTGTTGTTGGAAAACATCCTCCAAATATTGCACCAATCATCGTTCCAATTCCATCAACCATCATTGCCTCTTTTGTATTGTAATTATCTCCTGCTGCAGATGCACTTTCACAGTTATTCATTGTTTCAATAAAATTATAAACACCCATTGGAATTATAACCATAAGATATGGCGATATAAATTTTATTCCTTCTACAATATCTTTAATTGAGAGTTTTGGAAGATAAAATCCAATATTTTTTGAAGATTCCACAAGATATTCATAATTTCTAAATCCAGTAATCCAAGCAACAATACTTCCAAGAAGAATTGCAACAAATCCTGCTGGTAGATTAAAAGGAAGTGAAATTTTAGCAATAAACCCTATAAGAATTATTGAAAGTGGAATAAACCCTATTAAAGGATGCTCAAATATTCCAACTGTTGGCTTCATTGCAATCCATGTAATAGCAATTCCTGCAAGTGTTCCAAGAAGAGCTGCTCTTGGAGTATTTCTCCTCACATAAGGACCAATAAATGCACCAAGAAACTCAATTACTCCTCCAATAAATGCAGCACTAACTCCAACTTTCCAGGAAAGAAAAGGATTATTTGTTCTCCAGTAAACAGGTCCAATTACAAGAAATAAATATGCAAACATAATTGGAGTTGAAATTCCGTAAGGAAGGGTTGTGACATCAAATCTATTCTCTCTTTTTGCTAAACGTCTTGCCATTAAGGTATAATAAATATTTCCAACAATAATTGCTATTGCACAACCAGGGATAATTCTTCCAAAAACAAGGGATGATGGCATTTTAAATAGACCTGTAAGAGTTGTTGCAATAATTATTAAATTAACTAAATTGTCAATAAAAAGCCCGAAAAAACCATCCAAATCTCCAGGAACAAAATAAGGAATTTTTATTTTTTGATTCATAAACCCTCCTGTTTCACGTGAAACATTTTTTAAATTTTACAACAATTTTACTTTCTCTGTCAAATAGAATTTAGTTAAACGTTTAACTTATAGGGAGTTTGCCTGATGTGGGTAAATAAAAATAATAATGTTTCACGTGAAATAATCCTTAAAAGTGCACCTTGCCTTATACACCTTAACTATTATCTTACTGGTTTTCTTCTTGGTTCTATATGGTAAGAAATTACATCCTGCACTTTCTTTGTATCCGGATCAACACTTAAATATATTATTGCCTGTCTTTTCTTTCCTTTGTATCTTACAGTTGAAATAATCTTTATTCTTGGAGGAGTAATAACCTTTCCTGCATAAAGCGTCCTTGTAACCCAGCCATAATCATAATCTCTGTATTTTCCTCCTGCCTGTCCTCCGCCTTCTCCTCCTGGATACTCTTCCAACCATGGATTTTGAATCACCTCACCATAAGAACCATATAATCCTCCTGTTTTGCTTCCAATAGCTTCTCCTCCCCCTCTTTCAAGATTTATATATTGAGGATCAAAATCGCCATTACATGCCCATATTCTGTAATAAAGATATGGTCTTGATTCAACATCCGCTGGTATCGGTATATTTGCATACCATATTCCGTTTCCATACTCATCAACCTCTCCTGGCATTGGCTCCATAACAACATACCCATCCTGATTCCCATCTGAACCTGCTCCTTCAACATTTTCTATTCTTATATATTGATTTGTCTCCGTATCAGGCGCACCAGATGAATCTGATTTAGGCGAAGAATTTGTTGAACCATCCCTATCAACAGGCCATCCTGCATCTGATGAAACCCAGACATAATAACATAAAGTTGCATGAGCAAACCTTGCACTCCAAGGAAGTCCATCAGTTGATCTTGAAACAACTCCTGAATTCTGTTTTGCAGTATCACTTGATGTGTTTCCAGCAAAAACATAATAATCCCAGTAGTTTGCACTTGTAAAATCATCCCAACCATCAAATCCTTCTGCTATAAATCTATCTCTATCAGAATAGAGTGGGTCTCCGGCTGATGCATTTTCATCTCCACCAGGCCATGTCTTAAATGGTCCGTATGTTATTCCTTTATATGTAAACTTTCCATCATAAGTATCTGCAAGTCCAATTGTAATAATAACTGAGTTTACAGCATAACCAGCAACTGCATCCTCATTTCCTATATTTGCCTGTGGAGATGGTGCTTTCCAGACAAATGGTCTTGTTATATCGTCCTGTAAAATAGAGTATGAAAACTTCTGAGCATCTGTCTCAGGTGGAGTTGTGCTTAATCCTGTTTTTAAAAGATATGTATCCTTTAACTTAAACCAGTACTTTATTATTGCTGATTCCGGCATTGTCATAATGTATTTACCATCATTATCAGAATCCTGAGGAATCAGTTTTGCAAAATTGTATTTTAATGTATATGGCTTCAAATATGTTGAATATACAAGTATATATCTGAAGTTTGTTTCATAAAATGTGTCTGTTCCATTATAAGAATAAATTAACTGTGTATCCTCCAAATCAGAACCACTTGGATTCATATCCTGATACTCTGTCCTTATATAAATTCCAGGGTCCTCTCCATAAAAAACATCAGGCACTCCATCACTACCCTGTTTTGTCTGGTAATCATCTGCTGAATCAAGATACAACTGGTCATAATTCACTCTTACAGCATCATCATCAGGAGTAAGATAACGTTTATTTGAAGTAGCAAAAAGATACTCTGTTGTTCTGTGTCTTAATGGTGAATAATTCTCAACCGCACTTAATAAATTACTATCACCATTTGTAAGTGTTGCTTTATTATCAACAGGATATTCACTTAAACCTGTTCCCCTTCCAGAAACAACTGTATCAGGGTCATCCTCTATAACATAAAATCTTGCCTCTCCATTAAGCCATTCACCAGAACTTGTCCTTGCACACGGCTGAACCCAGAAATAATAACCAGAACCAAGCGGATAATGTATATCACTTGGAAGGGTTACCCAGCACGTTGCTGTTGATGAGGTTGCATCCCATTCAACATATCCTCTTTCAGTTGAATTATCATAATTCCAGTTCCAGTTAGAAGGATTATTATCTGTCTCAAAATAATAACTTTCATCTGAGGGAGAACTCGCCTCTATTGTTGTTATTACAGGGTCAACTGTTTGAGGAGATATTTTATAATAAACTTTCAATGTAGTTGTATCAGCATTTCCAGGATAAACAGTTACCTTTATTCTTACCTCTTCATCGTTATATACAGTCGGATATATCCCTGCCTCTTTGTCCCATAACATTGTCTGCCAGCCAGCGCCAGGTTTTCTTTTTTCCCAAGAAACCCATAAAACCCTTGGAGAATTCAAAGTAAAGAATGTCCAGTAATTGTTATTCCAGCCCCATGGACCCCATTCACCATAACTATCCTTTGCCCTTACTCTCCAATAGTAAACAGTTCCATTTGAGAGTCCTGTAACATAATACTCGCTTGGTGCAGGATTTCCAGAAGTTGTGTATGTATCAGGAGAGGTAAAGTTTGGATTATCGTCAATCTGAATCTCATAATCAGTAATTGTATCTCCATCTCCATCATATGCATCCTGCCAGTCAAGGGTAATTCCTCCACTTACATCAACATCAACAGCATAATCTGCTGGGTATTCTGGATAATATATAACTGGAAGATAATTTGCTATTACATACCAGAATTTTGGAAAGTTCTCATCATTATATGGAGCATTTGGATCATAAGTTGAGAGAGGAGAATATGCTGTATGAGTATCTGGATATGCTCCATTTCCTGCACCAGGATACACAACTGTATCAATCTTTCCTGCTCCTGGATTTGAAAGTGTGATATAATACATCACAATATCTCCTCTTTCATAAAAACTGTTTGATGGTTGAATAAATTCTGATCTCCAGTAATCAGTTGAACCTTCTGTTAAAATATATGTAAATGTTGATACATGCCACTCTGCCTCCTCATTTCCAGAACCCGTTGCCTTCCAGTAGAGTTTTGCTACAAGTTCATCAATTCCCTCTCCATCATGGTCTGCTTCTCTCTGTTCTTTTCCAAGCCATATATACACTGTCTCACTGTCATATCTGTGTGGATTAAGGAAATAACTTCCATATGAATCATAACACTCCCTCATTGAGAGCGCCCTTGAAGAAGGAAGTGCCTCTTTTGGTATATGGAATGAATACATAACTTCTGCTTTTGTAACGAGATAAGTAAAACATTCATCAAGTTCCTGTGGTGGGTATGTTCTCATAATTGAACCCTCTGGATTTTGTCCGTTTGAAGTAAGATATGTTGTGTTTTCTCCAGATTTTTCAATCCTTATAAAATAATAAACCCTTGTTCCGTCATTTAAAGCAGTTATTGGATCAGTTGAAGCAAATGTTGAATAATATTTACCAGGATTTTCTCCATCACTCACAGTATAATCATATTTAAGAAGAATTCTTGTTGTTCCTGTAAGTGGTTCTCCTGTTTCTTCATTTATCTCCGGTAAAGTTGTTGCTTTCCAGTATACATAAACTGTTATATCATCAAGGTCACTTCCAACATATAGATTAACATTCTGAGAAGAATCAGGAGTTATTGGATATCTGTAGGTTCTGTCAGAAGGTGCTCCTGTTCCTGTTAATGTAACTGAAGGATAATGCCAGGAATCTATTAAGTTGATACTAAAATAAAGATAACTTCCATCAGAAGGATACTCTATATCTCCCCAGTTTGAATCAATATCCTTACCCTGAAAATAGTATTCAATAAAATCTCCTGAATTAAAGTACTTTGTAATCTGAAATGTTTTTCCATCACCAAGTGGATTCATATTCTCATAATTCCAACTTCCACCATTCTTTCTCCACACGATCCTTGCCTGAAAACTGCTCCAACCATTTGTATCTGCTTCACCATTTTCACCAAGAAGTTCACACTGAAATGTAATTGTTGTTATACTTACATTTGCTCCATTCTCAGGTGTAGGTGGAACAAGAACATTTATCTGGGCAAGATTTGGTCCAACTTTTGGGCCTGTAAAAGAATATGTTGAGGGTTCTCTTACATAAAAATCACCATCAGAGAAATAAAAATAGTATGAATGTTCTCCAACTGAAAGTTTTGTTGAATAAGTGAAAACAGAACCATTCTCATATACATAATCAGTTGTTGTCATCTCATATGCTTCGCCATCTATAAATACATACTTTACAGTTGGCTCATTATCATCAAGGTCAGTATATTTAACAGAAAAAGTAAAGAGCGTATCTGTTGTGCCTACATCAGGTGAAACACCTGCTTCTGTTAATGTTGGTTCATTTGCATTTGGAGGAGGCTCT
>Ga0180300_10001299_pt1 | contig 11517 bp, 11 predicted proteins | sample GuaBasSediGuay15_FD_121798 | JGI IMG/M metagenome (GOLD analysis project Ga0180300, IMG submission 121798) | Subseafloor sediment microbial communities from Guaymas Basin, Gulf of California, Mexico - Guay15, Core 4569-2, 21-24 cm | ecosystem: Environmental > Aquatic > Marine > Hydrothermal... | reverse complement strand
GTACCGCTCTCCTATAGACTTCGAGAAGGAAAAGGAGAGAGAAATGGAAAAGGGGGTGAAAACACCGAAAGTTTTAAATACTGTTTCTTAACTAGTTGTATACTAACAGGGGTGCACCCCATTTCCTCGGGTATTATTTCTACCAAGGTATTCGCTTGTTTCTGCTTTGTTTCTCGGAAAAGATGAACTGGACATGCTCGCGACATGCTCGAAAGAATAGCGTTAAGCATTGGACTGAGCATTTGCATTGTGGTGTTCATTGGATTAGCATTGAACTATACGCCTTGGGGAATCCGATTAGGACCTATTTTGCTTGCACTATCCGCATTCACATTGATTGGAACTGCTGTAAGTGCAGTGAGGAGATTCAAAGTGATAAAATGACCACTTTCGAAAGAATTGCCAAAGGTTCTGCGGTAATCTTTATCGCAACCGTAATCACCGCCATATTGGAATACGCATATCAAGTTTCAATGGCGCATTTTTTGTCACCAAGCATATTTGGGATTCTTAGTGTTTCTTTATCCATATTCTGGATTTCCGCAGTAATACTAACCTCAGGAGTTAAAATTTCAATGGCGAAATTCATTGCTGAGGATACGAATGATGAACGTGTCGCAAGCTATTTATTGAATAGAACTCTCTTCAACTTAAAGAGAGGGGAAATATTAGTGTAAATGGACTATTGCTATTAGTTTATTGTGAGGGAGGTAATTCAGATATGCTTGTTATAGAGGTAGAGGAGATAAAAGGAAAATGCCCTGTTTACAAAAAAGGTGATAAAATAGTGATAGAAGGACCTGAGATAGTTTTGGAGAAGACAGATGCGATATGCATACATGCATTAGCGCCATTGCTTCACTATGTGGTTGCTTTAAGAGACGGCGTAGACCCACGGAAGCTTGGATTATCAAAAGAGGGGAAATATGCATACATCCAATGTGTTGATCCAGGAGAACCTTATACCGAAGGAGGAACAGTTATATTTAAATGTTACAGAGTTGATAAGAAGAAAGAAATATGACGATTTCAATAATATTAGGAACACGCCCAGAAATAATAAAGATGTCTCCAGTCGTGAGGGAATGCGAGAAACAAGATTTAGATTACTTCATCTTACACACAGGTCAGCATTACTCCTACAACTTGGACAAAATCTTTTTTCAAGATTTAGATTTGCCAGCACCAAAATACAACTTAGATGTTGGCTCAGGCTCACATGCCGAGGAAACAGGAAAAATGCTAATCGGCATAGAAAAAATTCTAAAAGAGGAAAAGCCAGACATCGTCTTAGTGGAAGGCGACACAAACACGGTTTTAGCAGGTGCATTAGCTGCAACGAAACTTCATGTAAAGGTTGGTCATGTAGAAGCAGGCTTAAGAAGTTATGATAGAACCATGCCGGAAGAGATAAACAGAGTTTTAGCAGACCATGTCTCAGATTATTTGTTCGCACCAACGGAAAAAGCGAAGGAGAATTTGCTAAGGGAAGGCATAGAGGAAGATAAAATCTTTGCTACGGGAAACACGATTGTGGATGCAGTTTATCAGAACTTAGAGATTGCAAGAAGAAAAGTAAACATCTTAAACAAGCTAAATTTAAACTCTAAGGATTATTTCCTCGTAACTGCGCACAGACAGGAGAACGTTGACAATAAAGAAAGATTAAAAGGTATTTTAGAAGGATTGGAATTGGTTCATGACGAATTTAATCTGCCAATTATATATCCAATTCATCCGAGAACGAAGAAAAAGATAAGAGAATTTGGATTAGAAATTCCAGAGGAAATAAGATTAATTGAACCCCTTGGATTCCTTGAGTTTTTGCAGTTAGAAGCTGATGCTAAACTTGTCTTAACTGACTCTGGAGGAGTTCAAGAGGAAACTTGCATCTTAAAAGTTCCTTGTGTTACGTTAAGAGATAATACCGAGAGACCGGAGACATTGGAGGTTGGAAGTAACGTTTTAGCGGGAACTAATCAAACGAGGATTTTGGATAGTGTTAGGGTTATGTTGAACAAGCAAGCTTTAGGAAAGCTTAATCAACAAACTTTTAAAAAAAGTTTGACCAAAAATGCTGTGCATGCTTCGTCAAATTGGAGAAATCCATTTGGCGAGGGGGAAGCTGGGGAAGGAATAATAAAAATACTGGAGAACATAAAAGATGAATAGTTCGCGTGGAAGCAAAGAGATAAACATTATATGCTTTTCCGACGTTTACTGGGATTCTATATGGCAGAGACACCAGAGCCTTTTAACCCGTTTTCCTGACAACTGGAAGATTTTATTTGTTGAACCAACATCCCTTCCTATTTTACTCAAACAACCAAAACGTATCTTTTTAAGAAAAGAGAAAAACATTATCATTGCTTCTCTACCGTCCCTGCCATTAATAGACAGAATAAGAAAGCTGAGATGGATTAACGACCATCTAATTCTCCTGTGGTTGCATCTAATTTTAAAACTAAATAATATAAAAGAAACCGTCCTGTTCTATTACGAGCCACGATTTTCAAGTTTAATCGGAAAACTCAATGAAAAGTTGGTTGTTTATGATTGTATAGATGATAAACTCGCTTTTTCTAATGTCCCGAAATGGATGAAAAATTACTTAGATATTTTAATTGAAAAATCACATCTTATTTTCGTAACTTCTTCCAGCCTGTATCGGAAAATAGCAGAGAGGAGAAAAGAGGATGTTTATCTGATTGGTAATGGCGTAGATGCCGCTCTTTTTAAGAAGGCGATGGCGGATATACCAATCCCCGAAGAACTAAAAGAAGTGAAAAAGCCAATTGTGGGCTATATCGGTGCAATAGACGAGTGGTTAGACTTTGATTTAATAAAAACTATGGCTGCTGCATATCACGATACTTCAATTGTTTTACTGGGTCCTGTTCTTCCAAAAGCGAAGAAAGAGGTCAATGTATTGAAAAAATTCCATAATATATTTTTTCTTGGTAAACGACCACATGACATGCTGCCTGAATATCTTAAGGCATTTGATGTGTGCATGATTCCTTTTAAAATAAATAAAATGACTGTTAGTGCTAATCCTGTCAAATTGTATGAGTATCTGGCAAGCGGAAAAAATGTCGTTTCCACCGCTTTGCCTGAGTTTAAAAAATATGAGGATAATATTTATATAGGAAAAGATAAGAAAGAGTTTATTGACATGATAGAACTGGCGCTGCATACAACGCCTGATACCGATAAATTTTCAAGAGTTGTGGAAGAACATACCTGGGATAGAAAGGCGAGGGAAATGGTTGAGATAATATTAAGAGCGTGTTAAAGACATATGAAAAGGTCCCATACATTAAGGCACAGAGATATTCGAGAAGCTTACGGGCTTGTACGGGCTTGTCTATGAGTGACCATGCGTTGCACGACATCGTAGGTAATCTCTGCGAGGAGGTAGATGTGCTTGATATTGCCCCTTCAGCGGAGGAAATAGAGGAAAAAGTGAGGACAGTGGGCAAAGGGAAGAAGTGGAGACCCATAAGGGTCCTTACGATTGATGGCGCACTCGTGCCCATGCGAACAGACGAGGCGGAGGGGAAAGGTAGAGGAAGAAAGAAGGTAAAGGCAAAGAGAGCGAAATGGGAAGGCGAATGGAGAAGAAGAAAAGGGATTCAGGTTCTATCTCGTTGACGGTGCCAGAATCGAGCACGTGCTTTGCTGGCACCAGGTCCAGAGCAACGAAGAGTTGAAGAAATGCCTGATAAAGGTGAAGGAGGCGGGACTGATACCGAAAAGGGATGTAAGGCTGTGTGTAGTGTGAGACGGAGCGAGATGGATATGGAAAGCGATAAAAGAGATTTTTCCGGATGCAATACAAGTTTTGGACTATTATCATGCGAGTGAACACATATACAAGGTGGCAGAAGTAATCTACGATAATTCTGAGGAAGCTCGAGAGTGGGCAGAGGGATATCCGATTAGCAGTGGAGTGATTGAATCCTCTAACAAAACATTGCCATACCCGTTTGAAGTGGTCAGGAGCGTGGTGGTACGTGGAAAAGGCAAACCATGTGGGGCTCTGCCCCACGACCCTGCAAGCCCTGTAAGGGTTTATGCACCGAGTTTTGCAAAAGAAGGACACATAATATTTTAGAAAAGCGCCGGTAAGAGAAGGAATGGGCATTGTTTCTCCAGTGATTAGCGGGAGCTATGCTTTGTTTCTCTATTTTGTGTCCTTTGCTCACATGTCGCTTGACTACATCCCATCACATTACTGACAAAATTCTTATCTAAATGGGTAACATTAAAACAAAAATCAATCGAAAAGCTTTTATATACCATTTTCCACTACAAAAATCAGGTAATGCACCCATTCCAAACTAGGAGAACAAGAATGAAAAACATATTAATTTCCGGTTATTACGGGTTTGGCAATATAGGGGATGAAGCGATGCTCAGTGCCATGATAAAGCAAATAAAAACTAAAATTCTCGACTGTAACCTTATCGTAACATCCTACAACGTAGAAGAAACAAAAAGATTGCATGAGGTAGAAGCAATTGATAGATTGGACTTCAATGCAATTAGTCAACAAATAGAAAATTGTGATTTAGTAATTTTAGGTGGAGGTGGATTGTTTCAAGACTATCATGGAATTAAAATAGCGGATATTTTTACTCAACCGGGTTGGGGAATCTCTTCTTATGCTATTGTTCCATTGATTGCTAAGATGCACAACAAGCCGGTATTATATTATTCTCAGGGTATAGGTCCTTTATTTTCTACAGAATCGCGGACATTTGTTGCTTTTGCCTCGGAGCTGGCAGATATGATTACTGTAAGGGACAAAGCCTCAGAAGACCTATTAAGAGAAGTTGGTGTGCCATCTGCAAAGATTAAATTGGGCTTGGACCCAGCCGTTGGTTTAGAGATTGCATCTGAGGAGAAAATAAAAAATATTTTGATGAGTGAAGAAATTCCACTTGATAAAGAGATAGTATGCGTTTCTGTCAGGCAGTGGATAGATAAATCTCTTGAGGAGAATTACAAAAAAGCACTCTCAGGAGCCTTAGATGATTTCCTAAGCAACAATAAGTTCTATCTCCTTTTTTTACCATTCCAAAATATGGAGGGTGGAGGCGAGGATGCAAAGATAGCAGAAGAAATAATCGAAAGGATAAGAAATAAGGATAGATGTTATCTCTTAAGAGGCTCATATCACCCGAGAGAAATAGCTGGAATTTTTTCAAAAGCAAGTTTGGTAATTGGAATGCGTTACCACTCGATTATCTTCTCGCTTATTTCTAAAGTTCCATTTGTGGCTTTAAGTTATGACTCTAAGGTAAAGAACTTAGTAGATGAGCTGGAATTAGGGGAATATTGTATAGAAATAGATGCAATAACTTCGGAAGATGTGAGTGAAAGAATAATTAAAGCCCTGTCAGATAGAGAAAAAATTCAGATAAAGTTAGAATCAGCCCTTAAAGAGATGAGGGAGAGATTAGAGGTTAGTTCTGGTTTGGTTCAAGCTTTTGTCGAAGGTCATGTAATATCTGATGTTAAAACTGATATAACAGACATTCTTAGCAAAATAGAGAGAAAGAAACTTGTTAACCTTCGGATGGTTGCTGGTTTGGAAAAACAACTTAAAGATAAAAACGCTGAGGTCGTCGACCTGCAGGAAACGGTGGCTGGTTTGGAATCTCAGATAGAAATAAAGAATCAGGAAATCGGTCAATTGCAAGAAACAATTCGTCAAAGAGAGAGTTCGTTGTCCTGGCGGTTCAGTCAATTTTACGGTAGGTACTTCAGCATGGATTCTCCTCTCACTCGGTTTATTTCGTATATCCTCAATAAAATTGTACACTCTCTTGAACATAGGAACGTTGCAAAAACTAAAGAAACAAAATACTACAAGCAAGAACTTGAAAGCATTTTAAAAAATCATGAAGGAAAAGTAAAGGGTATTGTTGTATATCCACCAACTGTTGATTGGAATATACCTTTGTTTCAAAGACCACAGCAATTGGCACTTAAGTTATCTGATCTTGGATACTTATTTTTCTTTTCCACTGTCAATGGAGGATATGATAAAATAGACGGCTTCTATAAAGTGAAGGATAATTGTTACATAACAAATCAGTATGACCTATTAGCTAACGAATTGCCAGGATTCGTATTCTTACTATCTTCTACAAACTCCATAATAAGACTGGAGGATATTTCTAAAATAAAAGACAAAGCGCTAATTATTTACGAATATATTGATGAAATTCACCAAGACATTACAGGTCCACTTTCTATTGATTGTCTGCATCGCCACGAATACATGATAAAAAATTCTGATATAGTTATTGCAACAGCAAACAAACTTCTTGACGATGTAGCAAAAACCAGAGAAAAAAACGTATATCTTATTCCAAATGGCGTAGATTATACTCATTTCCATATTAAGAAAAATCATAATAAAATTCCATCAGATATTAAATCGATGGTGAACAAAGAAAATCCAATTATAGGATACTATGGAGCTTTAGCTAAGTGGCTTGATTACGAACTCGTAAAAGAAATGGCAAAAAAACGACCTAATTACGAAATAGTACTTATAGGGCCGGATTACGATAGTAGTATGCGTAATCAAGATTTGGAGAAAATTAAAAATATTCACTACTTGGGAATTAAAAAATACTCCATGCTTCCTAAATATGCTGTCTGGTTTGACGTTGCTACTATTCCTTTTGTCCTGAACGAGATTACCGAATCTACTTCTCCCATAAAGATATTTGAATACATGGCACTTGGAAAACCAATCGTAACTACAGATTTGAGAGAGTGCCGAAAGTACAAATCCGTTTTAATAGGAAAAGATTACGAGGACTTTATCGAAAAAGTAGATAAGGCTTTAGAATTAAGAGATGATCCTGCCTATTTAGAGTTATTAGATAAAGAGGCTAAGGAAAATACTTGGGAAGATCGGGCAAGGAAGATAGATGATGCAATTCAAGAACATTTTAACCTTTCCTCCGATATTCTGAATTACAAAAAGTGATACTTAAAACATGCGATTAGCAAATATTTTTGGTGCTATTCGGCGGGAGCAATTGCTTGTTTATATTGTTGGCTATCTTCTTTTGGTTGCTTTTTTTTTAGCCCTACAACACTGGAGTTTGTCGGACCTACCGAAATATTGGCTATTTGTTGCTATACTTCTGTGTTTTGTTTTCACTTACATATTGGCACATCCTAAGAGTTTCATTCAGCGTGGTTCCACACGTACCTTCTTGGTTATTGCTACAAGCATCATTATTCTGCTGCGGCTTATCTGGATACTTGCGATACCCACATTGCCGTTCTCCGATTTTGAATTCTATAACGCTTTTGCCACGCAAATTGTCCAACAGAAGTCATTTGAAATAGAATCCATTGCCGCTCGGATGTACAGCCTGGGGTACCCTATAGTGCTTGCAACTACCTATGAAATATTTGGTGTGCATCTTATGTTAGCCAAACTGCTGAATATCCTGTTCAGTGTGCTCATGGCAATGCTTCTTTTTTGGATTGTAAGGTATTCTTTTGACGAGTGCGTAGCACGGGTAACGATGGTGTTGTTCATTTTTTGGCCTGCGCAAATTATGTATAACAGTGTGCTGCCCTCAGAACATCTATACATCGTGGTGTTGCTGTTTGGAATATTCGTTCTGATCCGAAATTTGCTGGTTAAGTCTGCAACTAAGTGTTATGACATCTTGGGAGCAGGCACCCTGTTAGGTCTATCCTACACAATTCGTTCCGTCTCAATGGTTGTTGTTGCCGTTGGTTTTGTGAAGCTATTGTTTGCTAAAGGCACCTTGGCAAGGAGAGTGGGTAAGGCTATATCGCTATTCGTTGGCTTCACGTTGGTGCTAGGAGTTTATCTTGGTGCAATGTCATTGCTCGGAGCACCTTCCGCTTCACCTTCGCTAGTAGGATATTATTTGATGATAGGAACTAATTACGATTCTAAAGGGATGTGGAATCCTGATGATGCTCAAGTTTGGGTGCATAATAGCCCAGAAGAAGCGAAACGCATCGCAGTCCAGCGTGCGTTCAATCGTATAACGCTCAATCCAATAAGATTTGTCGTTTTGGTCTTTGAAAAATTCGGTGTCATGTGGGGCGACGACTTATATGGTGCTTATTGGAGCACGGCAAAGATGGATACAACAGGACTAACTCCTCTTATAGAGCAAAATCAGATGGCGCTATATGCAATCTCCCAATTATTCTATATTTGGATTCTATTTTTGAGTGCTGTTGGCTGCTACAAATTGCTAAAGGGACAACTTAACAGCGGGACAAGCCTACTTCTGATGATTTTTCTTGCTTTTGTGATACTACATAGTTTTTTAGAAGTGCAGTCACGTTATCATTACCCCTGGGATCTAATTTTCTTGATCTTGGCAGGTTATGGTATAGTTGGTAAGCAAGTTGAGTCGTCCTTATAATTCTGCTCAATACTGATGAAAGTGCTATTATGGCTTTTTTATCATGCATAATTTGACTCACCACTCACTATAGCATATTTCTCAACAACCTCCTCCGTATCCCCAAACGCAACCTGCTCGCCATGATTCAACAGCAGCGCTTGGTCACAAAACTTTTTCACCGAGTTCATATCGTGAGTGACGAAGACGACAGTCTTATCCTCCTGACGATATCTCTCGAATACTGCAAAGCATTTCTGCTGAAATTCCATGTCTCCTACTGCCAGCACTTCATCAAGCAGCAATATCTCTGGCTCGGTTTGAATCGCAGTTGAGAATGCTAAACGAACTACCATCCCACTGGAAAAATTCTTTAATTTCGTATCCTTAAACCGTTTCAATCCTGCAAAATCAAGAATTGCATCCATTCTTTCTTTAATCTCGGCATCTGAAAAACCCATTATCGCACCATACACATAAATATTTTCTTTTGCAGTTAAATCCGGTTGAAAACCAACGCCCAGTTCCAAAAATGACGTTATTCTTCCATTTACCTTTACTCTACCCTTAGTAGGTCTTATGGTATTGGCGATGATCTTGAGCAGCGTGCTTTTTCCACTGCCATTTGGCCCAATAACGCCAAGCCACTCGCCTTTCTTGACACTGAAGTTGATGTCTTTGAGGGCGGTAAATTCTTCATATCCCTTTTTAGTATCGAATAGTCCAACAAGAGTTTCAAAAACGGTGTTTCTCTTCTCGTGAGGTATCCTGAAGTTCTTCCACAAGTGTTCAACCTCTATCATGTTCATACTTTTATACCTCCTCAGCAAATCCGGGCTCGAGTTTAGTAAAGATTGTATATCCAATGAGCAAAAAAGCCAAAGCCGTAATCGAGCAAAAGACTAGGTCACCCGTTGAGGGAACTATATTATATAATACCGATTGCCTTAACATAATTAGAATCCGTGCTATAGGATTTAATAGAAGAATGTCTCTTATATTTTCCGGGAGATTGTTGATGTCGAAGAAAACACCACTGGCGAAGAAACCCGCTTGTAAAAGCACTGCCCAAATATACTGAACATCTCGATAATAAGTGTTAAGGGCGCCTAACGCAAGAGAAATGCCTAAGATTAGGAAAAACAGAATGAGAAAGATAGCTGGAAAATAAATAATCGTCGAGGTTGGTATCACCTTCGAAAATGCCATAAAAATAGCGAACACACCAAACTCGAGTGCAGCCATCATAAAGGCGGTCAGAGATGAGCTGAGTACCAATATCTCACGAGGAATATAAACCTGCCTGACCAAGCTTGGTTTACCTATGATACTGTTTAGTCCCATACTGGTTCCTTTCGTGAAAAAATCCCATGAGACAATACCAAGAAGAAGAAATAGGTGAAAATTTTCTTCCACGCTCGGGAAGAGGTGTGCAAAAACAACATATAGTACCAGCAGTAGTAGTAAAGGCTCCAGCAATGACCAGAAAAAACCCAGCACGGAATTTTTATATCTAAGTTTAAAATCGCTAAGTGCTAATCTTTTGATTAGATGACGATAGTTCCACAAATTTGCAATCATATACCCATCTCTTCCTTCATTCTTTTTATAAATACAGATTTATCAAACATCTTTGCTCTTTCTCGACATGCATCTTTATAATCTTCCGGGTTTTGTGAGATAATAGCTACGGCATTAATAATATTTTCAACATCTGCCTCTACCAGCATCCCAGTTACTCCATCAACCATGCTCTCCAAATATCCCCCTTCTTTTGCTGCTACAACAGGTTTACCCGCAGCCATTGCCTCTATTGGCGTCATGCCAAAGTCCTCATCCATTGCTGTAGTAATATATCCTTTGCACCGTGCATATAAATCTATAAGCTCTTCCTCGGTAACTTCGCCTCGCAGTTCAACGTTTTCTGGTAGGTTATGCCTGATTATTTCTGCGTATTTTAAAGCGTGATCACCTTTTGCATAACCTCCCGCAATTATCAGTTTTTCTTCGGGCATCTGCCGAAAGGTTTCTATCAGCAATTCAACCCTCTTTTCTGGATACAATCGGTTAACCGAAAGCCAGAAGTCTCCATACTCTTTGAATTTATATTTAGAAATGTCTATTGGAGGATAGACAACCTCTGCATCTCTATGCAAGTATTTTTCAATCCTAGATTGCGTATTTATAGAGTTCGCCACAATTTTATCCACATGCTTCATGTAATACTCACAGATAGGCTTGTGCACAGCCACCCACATTCTGAATAATATCCTTGTAATCGGAGATTGACGTTTCAAAAACACATCATAGAGATCATAGAATGCCCTCACAGGCGTATGGCAGTAAAGTAAGTTCGGCTTGTGTTTTTTCGAAGCAAAATGTGCCCAGTTTCCTGAAAATATAAAAAAGTCGTATCTATCGGAAAAATCGCAATGTGCAAACCTGATAGATGCAGAAATCTGCTTCAATGGCGGCTTTTTTATGGTCTCTCCTAAACTAATAAGATTAACATCCCCAAATCCCATCTTCTCTATCGCATCCCGGTTTATATCCGTGGTAACAACATCTGCACCCAGCGCCCTTGCTAATGTGAGCATGGTCTTCTCGCCTCCGCCTATCGCACCGAAGTAGTCGTGAAAGATAACAACTCGCATGATTATCAGTTATTTCTTCTTCTCACAAGCTGTCCCCCAAATAATTATTAGCATGGACACTTAAAGTTGAACATTAGATGTAATCGCAAGAAATTTGCTACTTTAGATGCTAAATTAGCTACAAACATCCGAATCGTACCGATGACAGGCACATTCCTCTCCAATTTACTCGGATTCTCGACCTCTGTAATTCCGCAACAAGAATGGTATGTGCTAATCCCTTTGGTTCGCCCTGATAAATAAATTCTATCTCTGCACCTTCATCTACATCCCAGTTTTCTGATTTTACAGTTTCTATGACCTGTTCTTTGTTCGGTCCCACAATGATTCCTATTTCCTTAACACCCGCTTCGATTACGTCTTCAATAGCATAAAATAGTATCGGCTTGTTTGCAACAGGGATTAACTGCTTTTGTTGTGAGTATGTAATCGGGCGT
>Ga0180300_10001298_pt1 | contig 11520 bp, 12 predicted proteins | sample GuaBasSediGuay15_FD_121798 | JGI IMG/M metagenome (GOLD analysis project Ga0180300, IMG submission 121798) | Subseafloor sediment microbial communities from Guaymas Basin, Gulf of California, Mexico - Guay15, Core 4569-2, 21-24 cm | ecosystem: Environmental > Aquatic > Marine > Hydrothermal... | reverse complement strand
CTTCATGATAGTTTTGGTGAAAATTAACCATTTCAAATTGACTAATGGATCTGAAGCTGATCGTCTTGGGGCTTCTGATACAGGGGCCGGCCCACGGGTATGAGCTGCGGCAGCGGCTTCAGAGGGACCTTTATCCCTTCCTCGCCGCCTCCGCCGCCCCCCTCTATTACGCTCTGAGGAAGTTGGAGGAAGAGGGCCTGGTGACCCATTGGAGCGAGACGAAGGGGAGACGCCCTCAGCGATACGTATATCGGATCACGGAGAAGGGGAAGAGGCACTTACAGCAGGCCTTGCTCAAGGGCCTAAAGCGGCTGCAGCGACCGCCTTTCGACTTAGATGTAACCCTTTATTTCCTCGACCTCCTCGATAGGGGGGAGGTGGTGGAGGCCTTGAAGGAAAGGCTTAAAGAGCTGCGGAAGCTGCGGTTCTTGCTCAAGAGGCAGAGGGAGAACCTGCCGGAGCACCACGAAGGGGCCGAGGAGATCATCCTGGAGCACAACCGGCGTATGGTCGAAACCGAGATCCAATTCGTGAAGGACCTGATAGGTACCTTTTCAGATGATCGTAGGGGATCATCTCACCGAGCAGGCTAAAAGGCGGCCCGAAAAGGTGGCGGTGATCTGTGGGGCGGACCGCCTCACCTTCTCGGAGCTCAACGAAGAGGCCAACCGCCTCGCCAACTGGCTCCTCGACAGGGGGCTGAAGAAGGGCGATAGGGCCGTGGTGCTTCTGCCCAACTGTGCTGAGTTCGCCCCCATCTACTTCGCCCTGATGAAGATCGGGGTCGTGGCCGTGATCCTCGACTTCAGGTTGAGCCCCCCGGAGATGGCCCCGCTTTTCGACGAGACGGAGGCGAAGGTGCTGCTCACCCACTCCAAGCAGCGGGGCTTCGCCTTGAGGATGATGCGGGAAAAGGAGGGCCTGAAGCACGTGGTAATCGTCGGAGAGGGGAGATCCTCCGAGGAACTCCAACCCTACGAGGAGATCGTCTCCAAGGGAGATTCCTCTGAACCCCCTGTAACGGTCGGGGAGACCGACGAGGCGGTCTACCTCTACACCTCGGGGACCACCGGCAGGCCCAAGGGGGTCGTCCTCACCTTCGACCACTTCACCTACTTCCCCGAGACGATGAAGGCCCACCTGCCCATAAGCGACCGGGACGTGGACGGCTCCATCCTCCCCATGTCCCACATCTCGGGGCCCATCATCCTGAACCTGATGGCCGATGTAGGCCTCACGGTGGTGATCGTCGAGGAGATAAGGCCGAAAAAGATCCTCGAGGCGGTTCAGGAGCACCGCATCACCTTCTTTCACGCCGTGCCGCCCATCTTCCAGATGATCCTGAACCTGCCGAGCCGGGAGCGCTACGATCTGTCGAGCCTCCGCTTTGTGGCCATGATGGGGACGGTGGTGCCCGAGGAGTTGATGCAGGAGTGGTACGAAGCTTACCCCCACGCCGTGCCCCTTCAGGGCTACGGTGCCACGGAGACATCGCCCCTTTTGACCCTCACCCGTTTCGAGGACGCCCCCCGGAAGGTGGCAAGCGCCGGCTACCCAGCCCCCAGGGTGGAACTGAAGGTGGTGGACGAGAAGGGACGGGAACTGCCCCCGGGGGAGGTGGGAGAGGTGATAGCCCGGGGTCCCCAGATCATGAAGGGCTACTTCAAGAACCCCCGGGCCACAGCCCAGAAGATCCGGGACGGCTGGTACTGGACGGGCGATCTCGGGCGCTTCGATTCGGACGGCTACCTCTATGTGTTAGGCCGTGCCGATGACATGATCATCACCGGCGGCATGAACGTATACCCCTCCGAGGTGGAAAACGTCATCATCTCCCACCCCAAGGTGGCCGAGGTCGCGGTGGTGGGGATCCCCGACCCCGAGAGGGGACAGGCCTTGAAGGCGGTGGTGGTCCCCAAGGTGGGCGAGAGCCTCGGTAAGCGGGAACTGCTGAAGTTCTGCCGTGAGAGGCTCGCCAGCTTCAAGATCCCCAAGGTGGTGGAGTTCCGCGAATCGTTGCCCCGCTCCCGCACGGGCAAGGTGGCAAAAAGGGAGCTGAAGGCCGCAGAAAGCGAACTCAGGAAGTTCTGGGACTTCATCGCGGAGCATAAAAAACCGATAGGTCCCCTCATGCTCCTCTTGCTCTGGTTTCTGCTCTCGGGCCTTGAGCTGGTGGATCCCTTCTTCTTGCCCTCTCCGGCCAAGGTGGCCGGACGCATGGCCGCCCTGTTGGGGGATTCCTCCACCTACGGCCATCTGCTGAAGACCTTCTACCGCATGATGGTGGGCTTCTCCCTGGCGGCGCTCATCGGCATCCCCTTGGGTATAGTCCTCGGGTACTGGGAGAAGGTCTACAAGTCCGTGGAGTTCATCATCGATTTCTTTCGCTCCTTCCCGGCCACAGCCATGTTCCCCCTCTTCATGCTTGCCTTCGGCATCGGGGATGGCTCCAAGATCGCCTTAGTGGTCTTCGGCTGCTCGCTGCTCATATTGGTGAACACCACCTACGGGGTGAGGGGTTGTAGCCGCACCCGCAGGATGGTGGCCGAGACCATGAGGGCCTCGGAGGCCTATATCATGGCCAAGGTGGTCCTGCCCGAGGCCCTGCCGCAGATCTCCGCAGGGCTTCGCCTCGCCCTCTCCTTGAGCCTTATCATCGTCGTGGTCCTGGAGATGTTCATCGGCACCAAGCAAGGCCTCGGCTATATGATCTACAACGCCCACATGACCTACCAGATCGCGGACATGTACGCCTTCATCATCATGGCCGGCCTCATCGGCTACTTCATGAATCAGGGCTACGTGAAGATGGAGGAAAAGCTCATCCATTGGGCTGGGAAACAATCCTGAAGGAGGTGAAGGATGAAGAGATGGGCACTCGTCCTCTTAATTGGCCTCTTTTTCAGCCCCCTGAGGGCCCAAGCCGAGCAAAGAGCGATTCGAGTGGGCTATCTGCCCCTGGTGATGAGCCTACCCACCTTCGTAGCCCATGAGAAGGGTTTTTTCGCCGCCCAGGGCCTGAAGGTGGAGCTTGTGCCCTTCCAGTCGGGCACCACCATCATCGACGCCCTGGTGGCGGGACGGATCGATGCCAACTGCGGCAGCGCCATCACCGGCCACTGGTTCGCTGAGCAGAACGTGCCGGGGCGTTTCAAGATATTCCTCGTCTACGGCAACCGTTCCCTGGAGGACAACACCTTCGTGGTCGTGGTGAGGAAGGACGCCCCTTACACCAGGCTCAAGGACTTGGAGGGAAAACGGGTGGGGACCTTCCCAGGGGCGACCTCCTTGGCCTTGGCACGAGCTGTGCTCCGCAAGGTGGCCGACCCCGAGAAGGTGATCTTCACGGAGGTGCCGCCGCCCAACATGGTGCCGGCGCTGGCAGCTGGGCAGATCGACGCCTTCTTCACCCCTGAGCCCTTGGGGATGATAGCGGTGGCCAAGGGGATAGGGCGGTACCTGATGAAGAGCCCCATGAAGCTCCTCGGATTGAAGAGGGGGATACCCGGAGGGGCCTTCAGCTTCTCGCGGAAGTTCCTGAAGGACCGTCCCCAAGATGCCCAGAGGCTGAGGATGGCCTACCACAGGGCGGTGGACTTCATAAAGGCCAGGGAGAGGGAGGCGAGGGCTTTCCTGGTGAAGTACGCACGGATGCCGGAACCCGTGGCCATGAGGATACCTTTCGAGCAGTGGATCAAGATCGAGGAGTTGGACAGAGGGGCAGCCCAACAGTACTTCGACGTCCTCTACGAGGAAGGAGCTTACAGGAAGAGGATAGACACCGGAAACCTCTTCTACAGTCCCCCGAGGCCGAGGTGAAGGCCTTGTCCTCGGAGGGCTGCAGGCGGCAACCCTTAAGGCGATGGCTGAGCGACCCTATCTTTACGTCCGTGGAGTGAGCAAGCACTACGAGACGGCCCCTGACCCCCGCCTCGGCAGCGGAGGGGTGAGGGTCCTGGACAACATCTCCTTCACCGCCCGCAAGGGGGAGTTCGTGACCATCGTCGGCCCCAACGGCTGCGGCAAGAGCACCTTCTTCAGGATCTTGGCAGGCCTGGAGGAGATGGACTACGGCCGCATCCTCATCGGAGGGAAGACCCCCGAGGAGGCAAAGATCGGCTTCGTCTTCCAGAACTACCGTGAATCCCTCTACCCCTGGCGCACCTGTCTCGGCAACCTGATGGTGCCCCTGGAGTTGGACGGGGTGCCCCGCAAGGACAGGAAGCGGCGGGTGGAGGAGTTCCTCTGGATGCTCGATATGTCGATCCGCGAGGACGCCTACCCCTACGAGCTGAGCGGGGGACAGCAGCAGATGTTGGCCATCCTGAGGGCCCTGATCTACCAGCCGGACATCCTGCTGCTTGACGAACCCTTCAGCTCCCTGGACTTTCAGACCACCTTGTGGATGCACGACAAGATCATGGAGGTATGGGAGAAGACAGGGGTCACCATCCTTTTCATCTCCCACAACATCCATGAGGCCGTCTACCTGGCGGACAAGGTGGTGGTCTTCAGCAAGCGACCTGCCCGGGTGGTGGAGGTCATCGAGACCGGACTTCCACGGCCCCGCGACTACAAGGTTACCGAGACGGACCAATTCTTCGAGGTCAAGAACCGCGTGATGGAGCTCTTCCGCGAGGAGGTGATGGACAGCTTCCTCTTCATGGAGCTGAGCGGCTTCTGAAAGGAGGGATGCCCCTGAAGGTGTCAAAGGAGATCCTCGCCGCGAGCTTCACCCTCCTGTCCCTGCTCCTGCCCCCTTCGAGTTATGCCGAAGGCCCCAAGGCCACCCTCATCAACCATCAGGTCGGGACACAACGAGGCGAGGCCATCCTTTGCCGACCGGCTGGAAAGGGACCCTTCCCAGCCGTAATCTACAACCACGGTCTAATCGTGGATCTCTGGGGCTACGAAGGGGCAGCCCTCCGTGGCTACGACCTGAGGGGGATATGTGAGGCCTTGGCCGCTGATGGCTTCTTGGCCTTCGCCACCATCCGGAGGAGCGGCCGCAGAGACATCCCCGCTCACAAAGAGGAGGTCTCTCGAGCGGTGGATTACGTGAAGGCCTTGCCGGAGGTCGATCCCGACCGAGTGGCCCTCATGGGCTTCTCCCGAGGGGGGCTCCTGACCCTCATGGTCGGGGTGGAACGGGAGGACCTGAAGGCCTTGGTCATCCTCGCCCCTGCACCGGGAAGGGGCCTCTTCGCCGAAGCGGTGAAGGGGGTACCTTCCCTCAAGGCCCCCGTCTTACTGATGGTCGAAGCCGAAGACGAGCACTGGATCTTGGAGGACTTCGAGTTGCTGCAGGAGGCCCTGAGGAGATACGGGAAGGAATTCCGCGCCATCCGTTATGACCGCGGCGGCGGACACAAGCTCTTCTGGAAGGTGGCTTATTATTGGAAGGACCTGAGGACCTTTCTGCACGAGGAACTATGCAGAACCTCTGCCGACTGAACCAATTGCAGGGCCCTTTGAAGCCCCTTTTTGCATGGCTCCTCATCGTCCTCGGCCTTGCGATCCCATACAGCGCCTCCGCGAAGGACCTCCCCGTCATAGATGGTCACAACCACCTGATGGGCCGCTTTCGGACCCCTCGAGGTCTCGTGCTCGATTACGAGGGGGCGGCCAAGGTGGCCCTGGCCACCATGCAGAGGTTGGGGATCTCCAAGATGGTCATCATGCCACCGCCCTTCCCGCCCCATCACCCCAACAGGTACGACATCGAGGACCTGATGGGCGTGATCAAGAGATACCCTCGCCGTTTCGCCCTGCTCGGCGGTGGCGGATCGCTAAACCCCATGATCCAGCGAGCCCTCCAGAGGGGAGAGGTGAGCCCGAGATTGCGGAAGGAGTTCGAGAGGAGGGCCCTTGAGATCCTCAAGAAGGGGGCCCTCGGCTTCGGGGAGATGGCGGTCGAACACCTCTCCTTCAACCCCAGGCATCCCTATGAATGGGCTCCCCCTGATCACCCCCTCCTGCTCCTTCTGGTCGACATCGCCGCACGTTTCTGCGTGCCCATAGACCTCCACATGGAGGCGGTGCCCCGAAGGATGCCCCTGCCTACAAGGTTCAGCTCGCCGCCCAACCCCCGGACCTTGCGACCGAACATCGAGGCCTTTGAACGACTCCTGGCCCATAACCGAAGGGCCAAGATCATCTGGGCCCACGCAGGATGGGACAACACGGGGTACCGCACCGCCCACCTCTGCGGCGAACTCCTCAAGAGACACCCCAACCTCTACATGAGCCTCAAGGTGGGCCCCGACAGCAGGCCGGACAACAGCCCCTTGGACCCAAGGGGTAGGATAAAGCCGGAGTGGCTCGAGTTGATCGGCGCCTTTCCGGACCGTTTCTTCATCGGGAGCGATCGCTTCTTCGTCACCCCAGAGGTGCCGAGGCGTATAGGCCCCCCTAGCCCAGAGGCCCTGAAGATCCTCCCCCAGCTCCCTCGGTCCTTAGCTCGCAAGGTGAGCTATGAGAACGCCAGGGCCATCTTCAACCTGGACTGATCTTGATAAAGAGGGGATCAGGCTTAAGGGGTATGGAATAACTTGGACGAAAGGACAGCCTCGACCCTCTCCTTTAAGGCCTTCGCCCTCTCTTGAAGCCCCTCGATCCTCTCCCTGATCGACCCCCTCAGCTCTTCATCCCTCAAATTGTTTAGGTTTATGATGACGTTGGACACCCCTCCCCTCAAGGCGGCCTCGGCCAGGTAGAGGGCCACAGCGGCATCACTGATGGCGGAGGGGTTGCCCCTCTCGACGAGGGCCTCGCAGAGGGAGAGTAGACGGAGGGCGCCTTCGATGACCTCAAGGGGCGGCTCCATGGCCTCCTTGTAGGCCTCCTCGATCCGCCTGCTGCGCTGCTCCCTTTGGGAGGGCGTCTCCTTGGGAAGGCGATAGGCCTCAAGGACCCTTCGAAAGGCCTCTACGTCCTTTGCCATGGTCTCAAGGGACCGGTCCCTGATGGAGAGGGCTTCCCTCGAAATCCTCTCCATCTCCCCCCTTACGTCTTCGAAGTCCTTCTTCCCGACGGTGAGGTTTGCGACCATGCAGATGAGGGAGGCTGAGAGGGCGGCGGCCAGGGCCGAGACGCTTCCACCCCCGGGGATCGGGGTCCCCGCGGAGAGGTCCTCGAGGAATCGCGACAGGGCCAGTTCCTTCATCTTCTCCTCCAGCTACAGTAGCCTGTTCTCTATGACCTGATCGGGGCTGAGGCCGTGGGCCCTCAAGTAAAAGCTCGCCACCTCCACCAGGGCCGCCAGGGGGATGAGCCCCACTACCTCCGATTCGACGATCTGGACCCCATACCGTGAGGCCTCGGCGCGGATGGCCTCGAAGACTCGATGGATAGGGGTCCCCTCGTAGTTCAACAGGTTCATGGAGACCTGGGTCATGCCCCTTTCGGCCAGAGCGACCCCCATGGCCCTCACGTAGCGGAACCCGCCGTCCTTGAACCTCACCGCCCGGGCGATCCTCCTGGCGACCTCGAGGTCGTCGGTGTTCAGGTTGACGTTGAAGGCGATGAGGGGGTATCGGGCCCCGACCACCGTCGCCCCGGCCTTGGGGTTGAACCCCTTCGGACCTGCATCGGGCTGCCAGTCGGGGTCCTGGAGCTTCTCCTCGAGCCCCTCGTACTCCCCCTTGCGTATTGCCGGCAGCTCCCTCCGCTCGGGCCTGAGGGCGGCCTCCTCGTAGAAGTAGATCGGGACCCCCGCCCTTTCCCCCAGCTCCTTGCCGAACCTATGGGCTATCTCGACCGCCTCGGCCATCTCCACCTCGCGGATGGGGACGAAGGGCACCACGTCCACCGCCCCCAATCGGGGGTGGGCCCCGGAATGCCTCCTCATATCTATCAACTCGATGGCCTTGAGGCAGGCCTTGAGGGCGGCCTCGTAGACCCTGTCCGGCTCACCGACGAAGGTCACCACCGAACGGTTGTGGTCTTCGTCCCAACTGTAGTCGAGGAGCTTCACGCCGTCGGTCCGTCGGATCTGATCGACGATCTCCTCGATCTTGGCCCTATCCCTGCCTTCACTGAAGTTCGGTACGCACTCAAGGACCTTCATTTTCACCCTCCGAGATAGGCCTTCTTCACCCGGGGATCTGAGGCCAGTCTTGCGGCCTCACCCTCCATGACGACCCTGCCCGTCTCGAGCACGTAGCCCCGATCAGCGATGGCCAAGGCCTTCCGGGCGTTCTGCTCGACCAACAGCAGGGTCACCCCCTCCCGGTGAAGTCCCTCGATGGTCCTGAAGACCTCGTCGACGTATTTGGGCATCAGGCCCAGGGAGACCTCGTCCATCAGGATGAGCTGAGGCCTCGACATCAAGGCCCTCCCAATGGCCAACATCTGCTGTTCGCCGCCGCTCAAGGTCTTGGCTATCTGGGACCTCCTCTCCTTGAGGACGGGGAAGAGCCCATATATGCGTTCGAGGTCTTCTTCCATCTCCGCGGGGTCGATCCGACGGTATGCCCCTATCAGGAGGTTCTGCTCCACCGTCAAGTCCGGAAAGAGCCTCCTGCCTTCGGGCACCAGCGTGATCCCCAACCGTGCCCTCTGATGGGTCGGCATGGCGGTGATGTCTCGGTCTCGAAAGACGATCCTGCCGCTTCTGCAACGCTGAAGCCCCATGATGGCTCTCAAGATGGTCGATTTCCCGGCACCGTTGGCCCCGATGATGGCCACCAGCTCCCCCTCCTGCACCTGGAAGGAGACCCCGGAGACCGCCTGGAACTCGCCGTAGAAGACCTCTATCCCCTCAACCCTGAGCAACCTCTCCTCCCGTGCCCAAGTAGGCCTCTATGACCCGAGGATCGGTCCTGATCTCCTCGGGCAGGCCCTCCGCTATCTTCACCCCGTGATCGAGCACCACGATCCGCTCACACAGGTCCATCACCACCTGCACGTTGTGCTCGATCAGGATTATGGTGATCCCCTCCTGCCTCAGTTGGCGTATGAGGGCTGCGAGCCTCTCGGCCTCGCCGTGCTGCAGGCCGGCCATGGGCTCGTCCAGCAACAGCAGCTTCGGCTCCAGGGCCAGAGCCCGAGCGATCTCCAGATGCTTCTTGAGCCCCAAGGGGAGGTTCTTGGCTATGCTGTCCTTGTAGGCGTCCATCCCCACCCTACGCAGTATCTCATGGGCCGCCTCTACGTGATCCCGGACCTCGAAGGGGGAGACAGAGGAGAGGAGTCTCGGGTAGAAACGATGGCCGAGGGCGACGAGGACGTTCTTCAGCACGGTGAAGTTGTTGAAAGGCCTGACGATCTGGAAGGTCCGGGCGATGCCGGCCATCGCTATCTGGTGGGGCCTCAGTCGGTGTACTGGTATCCCCCTGAAGACGATCTCGCCCCTTGTAGGCCGGAGCACACCGCTTATGATGTTGAACAAGGTGGTCTTGCCCGCACCATTGGGGCCGATGATCCCCAGGATTTCCCCCTCCTCGAGGTGGAAGGTGACGTCCTCCAGGGCCCTGAGCCCTCCGAAGTCCTTGGTCAGGGATTTGACCTGCAGCAAAGTCATCTGGACCTCTGTATCCAACCCATCAAGCCCTCTGGCGCACCCCCCTGAAGGTCCTCAAGATGAGGCTCTCCTCTCCGAGGATGCCCCCGGGCTGGAAACGCATCATGAATATCAGCAGCGCCCCGTAGATCAGGGTGCGATATTCCATTATCGGCCGAAACAACTCGGGGGCTAATCCCAGGATGATGGCCCCCAGGACGGGCCCCCTCAAGGTGCCGATCCCGCCGAAGACTATCATCGAGAGGATGACGATGGACTGCGGAAAGCCGAAGTCATCGGCGCTGATGAAGGTCATGAAGTAGGCGTAAAGGTGGCCTGCCAATCCAGCCAGGCCGCTGCCTATGGCGAAGGCCAAGACCTTGAACTTCACCACGTCTATCCCGGAGATGGCCGCAGCCGTCTCGTCCTCCCTGATGGACTCCAGGGCGAGCCCAATCCATGACCTCACCAACCAACGGTCCAGGACGACACAGAGCAGCACGAACCCCCACGTGATCCAAAAGAAGGAGGACATGCCGAAGGGGGCCTGGATCCCCCCGATCCCCATCGCCCCTCCGAAGAAGGGCACGTAGAGGAAGACGGCTTGAACCACAAAGTTTATCCCTATGGTGGTGATGGCCAGAAAGTCCTCCCTCACCCGCAGACAGGGGATGGCCAGCAGCGAACCGATGAGGGTGGTCAGGGCGATGGTCAAGGGCAGTACGACCCAGAAGGGCAAGCCGGCCTTGGTGGCCAAAAGCGCCGAACAGTAAGCCCCTATCCCCCAAAAGGCAGCATGTCCCAGGGAGATCTGTCCGGCGTACCCCGTGATGACGTTGAGGCTTATGGCCAATATTATGTATATCCCGATGTTGATCGCCACGGTTAGGGTATAGCCGCCGAACATCTCTTCACTCCTTCCCGAGGAGCCCGTAAGGTCGAAACATGAGGATGAGGATCATGATGATGAAGGCCAGGGCATCCCGTGGAAAGGGGATATCGGTCATGCCGAGGAGGAGGGTCTCCCCTACGCCTATGAGGAGACCGCCCAGCACCGTTCCGGGGATCGACCCCAACCCGCCCAGGACGATGATGGCCAAGGCCTTGTAAGCGGGGATGGAACCCATGGTCGGATAGACGGAGTTGAAGTAGACCCCTACGAGCACCCCTGCAGCCCCCGCCATGGCCGACCCGATCAGGAAGTTCGCAGCGATGATCCTCTCGGTGTCTATCCCCATAACCGAGGCGATCTCCAGATCCTGAGAGGTGGCCTTCATGGCCAGGCCGAGCTTGGTCTTGCTCATGATGAACCACAATACGGCCAGCAGGATGCAGGTCACCAGGAAGACCAGGAGCTGATTGTTGGTGATCTTGACGATCCCCAACTGCAGGCTCCCGAGGCCCGGGTCTGCTGGGAAGGAGAGGACGTAGGGACCGGCCACTATGCGGAAGATCTCCTCCATGGCGATGAAGAGGCCTATGCTGGCGATGAGGGGGACGATGCGCGGGAGGGTGAGCAGGGGCATGTAGAGGTATCGTTTTACGAGGATCCCCGCCAGGGAACAGGCCGCCATGGCGACCACCAAGGAGAACCAGAAGTTGGGCACGAAGCGGAAGGCCAGAAGCCCTATGTAGGCCCCCAGGGCGTAGATCCCCGCGTGGGCGATGTGGAGGATCCTGAGGACCCCGTAGACCATGGTGAGCCCCAAGGCGATGAGGGCGTACACACTGCCGATCGCCAGCCCGTTTGCAAGCTGTTGCCAGATCATGATCCCTTCTCAGAACCCGATACTGCGCCTCTCCTCCGACAGAGAAAGGGAGGGGCCTGGATCCCCTTCGGCCCCTCCCCGAAAGGACTTACTTCTCAGGTGGCGTAATGATAGCGGGGTCGTCCACCACGGAGAAGTAGTGGAACTTACCCCCTCTGACTATCTGGACCTGTACGGGCTTTGTGACCTCACCGATGGCGTTGAAGCGCCTTATCTTACCGGTGATGGCGTCGTAATCCCTCAGGTCTG
>Ga0180300_10001297_pt1 | contig 11521 bp, 13 predicted proteins | sample GuaBasSediGuay15_FD_121798 | JGI IMG/M metagenome (GOLD analysis project Ga0180300, IMG submission 121798) | Subseafloor sediment microbial communities from Guaymas Basin, Gulf of California, Mexico - Guay15, Core 4569-2, 21-24 cm | ecosystem: Environmental > Aquatic > Marine > Hydrothermal... | reverse complement strand
GACATTACCTCTTTATCGGATACAAACGCGACTTCTATATCTACTGAAGTTGCTTCGTTTAGGTGTTTCGTGGTGTCATGCTCCTCCGCTCGGAATATCGGCGCTATTTCGAACACGCGGTCAAAGCCAGCCCCCATGAGCATCTGTTTGTAAAGCTGTGGGCTCTGATTCAAGAACGCTTCTCGTTCAAAATAAGAAATAGGAAATAGGGCAGTGCCACCCTCTGTTGCTGCACTTACTATTTTAGGCGTGTTTATTTCTATAAACCCTCGTTCATCAAGGAAATCCCTTATCGCTTTAAGAACTCGACTGCGGATTATAAATATGTGCTTTGTTCTCTCGGTTCTCAAGTCCATGAATCTCGCATCTAACCTCGTATCTAACTCGGCACCAACTTTCCCGGTGGTGTCCAGGGGTAGAATCTGCGAAGCCTCGTTCAGCACTTCCATTCGTTCGGGTATTATTTCATATCCATTCGGCGCCTTTTTCTCTCTCTTTACTTTCCCTTCTATTGCTACTACCGATTCACGAGGAACTTTTTTCGCTCGTTCAAACAGCTCCTTCTCAACTACGCCTCTATGCAGTGTAACCTGAGCAAAACCGCTAAGGTCCCGCACAATAAGGAAAAAGACACCGCCTAAGTCCCTCTTCTCATGCACCCAGCCTGCTACGCTCACTTGTTCTCCATCGCTGTCTGCGGTTATTTCGGTTGCGTATTTCCTGTTGTCTATCAGTGAGGACATGTTCTCTACTTTCCCTTTGCTTTTATCTCTCATTCACCCAACATCCTTGTAAGGATGCTTTTTCTTCCATCCTTTTCCCTTACATTCCACTCTTCCCTCTCCGGCACTGCCTCTTTTTCCTCCTCTCCTTCCGCTTCCGCTGCTCTACCTCCGTGTTCACTTCTTCGCACACGCACATCAACCAGTATAGGCATTTCAATGCTTGGACTCGAAAGTAATGCAACACCCTGCGGTATTCTTTTGATTTCCTCCTCCATCTCACTGCTCATGAACTCCAGCCCTCTGCTCAACGCCCTGATGTCATTTGGATTCGTTACACGAAGGATTATCTGTGTATTACACTGAGAAATAACGTTCTTATCCACACGAGCAGGTCTTTGTGAGATAACCAGCAACCCAAGTCCGAATTTTCTGCCCTCCGAAGCGATGGTTCTCAAAATATTAGAGCTGACCGCCTTTTCAAATCCACGCTCAGGGCAGAAGTTGTGTGCCTCCTCGATAACGAGCATAAAAGGAGGTATCTTCCCCATCTTCCTGCCTTCAAATACCTCTTTGCAAATACGGTAAACAATCAATTGCTGTAATTTCGGCTCCGCTCCTTTCATATCTATTATTGATGCCTTACCCACCTTCACGAGCTCTTCTATGCGTGTTGGGCTATCAGATAATATGCCAGTCTCCCGAATTCTCTCCAGGAAGTGAATAATTCTCCACTTAGCACTGCTTTTGCTCTCTGATACCTTCTTAATAATATCTTCGATAGTATAAAACTCCTTTTCCGCCTTTATTACGTTTATGCACTGGTATAAAACACCTAATTGTGCATCAGACATGGGAAATAGGTCATACAATTCATTCACACTCAAATTTATTCCGTCTATGCGAAATAGTTTATCGGCGGCGGGATTTACGGAAAAATTCGACGGCGTGTAAACAACGACCTTAGAGGCATATCCTTTTGGAGTAATGCCAAATTTATCCATCTGTTTTCTCTCCTCTTCACTCCTGTTCTCGTATTTCAATGCGAGATATTCGCCGTGAGGGTCAATTATGAGCAGAGGAACATTTTTTTCAAGCAATTCCTCGATTAGCACGCCAGCAGTGTATGATTTCCCGCTACCTGTCTTCGCTAATATGCTGCAATGTTTCTGGATAAGTTCCTCTTTCCTCAGATATACTGGTATATTACGCCCGTCAAGCATGCCTAAATGGATTCCCCCTGATTTGAGTCCCAATGTGTCCATGATGAACGCTTGGTCTGCTTTGAACACCTTCTCATCACGCGAGAACGTGTTCTTTGGCTGCATTAAAAATCCCCTCTCATCTTTATAACCTATGATTTCCGCAGTAGCTGTTTTTTTCTCCGCATCCACTATTGATATCACTCTTCCCAATATCCAACCATCTAATTCGTTCCATACTTTTACATACTCATTTCTTCTTACTTCTCCAGCAACGATAAAATCGAACTCGTGTAGTCCAACTTCACCTGAAATTGTGCCTACTAATTTATACATCTTACGTGGGATACGGCATTTTTAAATTAATCTCGCGTTCACAATCCCATCCTGACCGGGTCTGCTCGTTACTACCGCATCTCCAATTTCCGTCTCTATCACTGCACCTTTTGTTGTTATATTCCGCCTTGCAAAGAAAGGATTCGCAGGATTGTTTTTCACCGCTATTATCTTAGCCCTTTTCGTGGCTCCGCTCCTCGGGTCTGCGACATTAGCAAAATCACATCTGAGTAACCGCATTTTCTTGCCACCGCCTCTCGTTCTAACTTTTTTCCTTCGTATCACCCCGACAGTAGTCTCTGCTGCGGGTCTACCAGCTTCGTGCTTCCTCTTCTTCCGGTGAAGGTGGAGTCTTCCCCCGGTATATTTCTGCCTTGACTTACCTTGCCATCTCATTTTTTACGGTCCTTCAAAACCACATTTCGCACAACGGTATAAATTACTTTGCTTCCTGCATTTTGCGCATCTACTTATCTCGACTTCTCCGCAGTTAGGGCACGGGAAAACCGTGAAGCCCTTTTCCAGCAATTTTACCCCGCAGGATGTGCAGTACTCTATCATAGCATGCTCCTCTTCTTTTTATTTTTATCTTTACCTTTATCGCCTCTTCTTCATCTGCCCTCGCTTTCACCATCGACATATCCACCACAGTGGACGGCATACTATATTTACACTTACCTCCATTTATAATAATATCTGCTTTTATTTCTACTTCTTCTACGCAAGTCGGTGGATTTCTACCAGATACATTCGCACTTGTTGCTGTTATAGGTCCCGTTTCTTTTATTATACGAATTGCAATTTCATTGTCAGGGAATCTTACGCCAACGACTTCAGATGCCGCAGTTAAGACCTCAGGCACAACGTCTTTTTTCCTCAACAAGACCGTGACAGGTCCGGGCAACAGCTCAGTTATGATTCTTAATGATTCGGGATCGATATATGCAATTTTGTTTAGCATCTCGAAAGAAGAAACAGCAATAGAGAGGGGTTGTGAAGAATCCCTTCGTTTTATTTTATATACTTTCCGCACTGCTTTTTCGGAGAACGCATCGGCTCCTAATCCATAGACCGTTTCTGTGGGATAAATCACCGTGCCACCGCTTTTTATTATGTCTATCGCAGTTCTTATTTGGTCTTCTACCTTCACGTTACCTACGTATTAACTTATAATTCCTCTTAGCTTACTTTATCCTCTTTTTTACGTTATCCATTTTCACACAGTTTTTTATTTGAATATGTATATAAAAATTTTGACAGGATGAGTGTTCTTATAACTTCACCGAGCAGACTCCACTTCTCTCTTATAGACCTGAACGGGGAGCTTGGGAGAGTGGACGGTGGAATAGGTGTGGCACTAAATGAGCCCTCTTTGAAAATAGAGGTATCAGAGGTTGATAACGAGGTTGAGCTCGAAGAGAATCCTAAAGAAGTTGTTTCCATATTGGAAAGGATAAGAAGTAGAATAGAGCCTCCGCTAAGGGGAAATTACCGTGTAAAGATGTTGAGAAAGTTGCCATCGCATGCAGGTTTGGGCTCTCAAACACAACTGTCGTTAAGTGTGGCAAAAGCAATATCTGTGTTGGAAAACAGGAATTATAACGTGGTGGAATTAGCAAAACTGGTGGGAAGAGGTGGCACTTCTGGGATAGGTACGGCTGCTTTCGCTAAGGGAGGGTTCATCTTAGATGGTGGTCATGTATTTCGAGCGAGCGAAGCAGGGGTAAAGGAAGAAAAGGAAAGTGGGAATACAAAAACAAAAACGAGTTTCCTTCCTTCTTCTGCATCGAAGGTTTCGCCACCACCAATTCTCTTTCAGCATACTATGCCCGAAAACTGGTTCTTTGTCGTTGCAGTACCGGAGGTGAAGAGGGGCGCACATGGACTAGAAGAGATAGAAATTTTCAAGCGGTATTGTCCGATAAAAAGCGGAGAAGTTGAAAAGATATGCAGGATAACGCTTATGCGGATTCTGCCTTCGGTGCTTGAAAAAGATATATTTACTTTTGCTACGAGCTTAACCATGCTGCAAAAGGTAGGGTTTAAGAAAAAGGAGGTAGAGCTTCAGCATGGTATAATAAAAGAGCTTTTCCGCTTCTTCGATACCCATGCTTTAGGGCATGGGATGTCCTCTTTTGGTCCCGCAACGTATGCAATAGTAGAAGGCGAGAAAAGAGCAAAAGAACTCGCTGCGGATACAAAAGCTTTTCTGGATGAAAAAGAAATACGAGCTTTGGTGACGTATTCTAATGTAGATAACAAAGGTAGTGAAGTGGATTATAGTTAATTAACCCTCAATCATCGTGCCAATTCCTTTATCGGTAAACAACTCAAGCAAAATGGAATGAGGTTCGCGTCCATCGAGTATATGAGAAGTGACGCCGCCGGAGGCAGCTTTTAAACTCGCTTTTGCTTTTGGTATCATTCCTTCACCGATAATTCTATTTGCGATAAACTCTTTTATTTCCGCAGTTGTCGCCTTTGAAATCAAAGTAGAATGGTCAGAGGGATTTCTCAGCAAACCGGGAACATCGGTGAGCAAAATCAGCTTTTTTGCTTTTATCGCATACGCTATCTCGCCTGCAACCAAATCGGCATTCACATTAAGGCTGTTGCCCGCATTATCCACTGCTATTGGCGATATTATGGGAATATACCCTTTTTCAGTGGTTATGTTTATTATCTCCGCGTTTATTTCCTCTATCTCCCCAACCCAGCCGAGGTCAACTTCTTTTTCTTCGCCTGCAATTCCAACTTTCTGCGAGCTAAGCTTCTTTGCCACTATTAGCTTTCCATCGTTCCCTGACAATCCGATTCCCTTTCCTCCATGTTTACCAATAAGCGATACTATGCGCTCATTAACGCTGCCTACGAGCACCATCCTTGCTATTTCCATAGTCTCATCATCGGTAATGCGAAGCCCGCCAATAAACACAGGCTTCTTGCCCAACTTCTCCATCAACTTCGTTATTTCTGGACCACCGCCATGCACGATTATCGGATTTATCCCGACAAATCTAAGCAGCACCACATCTTGTGTGATGTTATCCATAATGCTCTCGTCTACTAACGCATGCCCGCCTAACTTTATCACCATTTTGGAGCCGTAGAATTTACGAATATACGGCAACGCTTCTATCAGGATTTCTTCTTTCTTCATAAACTTTTCTTGCTTTTGTTCGCTTACTAAAAATAGTGATTCTTTATTAAAAGGTTTGGATTCGTAAGGAAAGCAAGTTTTTCGGGCTCTCTAATCAGTTCGTACATTTCCTCTTCTTTACCCATGCTTAGCCCCACTTCCTTTTCTATATCTGATGGTTTCAAGAATCTAATACTCGGCACATCCTCATACTTCTCGTTCTTTACAAACTCGCCCGTTGTCAGCTCAAAATAAGCAGCCCCACCTCTCTTCTTCATCGGCTCGTATATCGAGGAGAATGCTCTTGCAACCCAGTTTGCCATCTTTAAAGCCACTTCAGAGGGATTTATCGTAACATGCCCATAATTAGGAGGGATAATGACTTTATCTCCTCTCTTTGCCTTTACCACCACTACATCTGTTATTTTCTCCGTACCCCCTTCCCCGCCTATGCGCTGTAAAAGGTAATGCGCTTCGCCTTCCAATACCTCATACACCTCAGGATAGGTTATCTTTGAACCCGATAGAAAGGGATGATAGTGCCCTGCAGTCTTAACAAATTCCAAACCGAGCTTATTCGAAGGGATAATGGTGATATCATATCTTAGTCCTTTCTCCTCCATTTCCCTCGCGTCTTCCTTATTCTTCGATACTTCCCTGAACATGAAATATAGTTCCATATCCATGTTGGCGTGCTTTAAAAAGCTCTTGTCAAACACGACTTCCTTCATCTCTTTCAATTTCCGCACCGTGGGGAAAAACGTTCTTTCTCCGAACTTCAGCTCATTCCTTGTCCACATTTACTTTAGGTTGTTGATAAACTCCAGACTCTCTATTCCTCCTTCTATTGTATATAACTCCATCACCATTATCCCCTCATACTCATAATCATTAATCCCGTTTAACACCTTCTTCCAATTCAGATTGCCTTTTCCCAATGGCAAATGCAGGTCATCTGCTCCGAAGTTATCGCTTGCATGTAGATGTATTATCTCCATATCCTCTGCCTTTGCCTTAATATTTAAAAATTCATCCAGCGTTCGTGTCGTATTCGCATGTGCAACGTCAAGACATATCCCGATATTGTGCATATTCACACCTCGCACTATGTGAATTAGTTCATCAGGATACCTTCCCAGCATCATATTCACAGATATCAAATTCTCTACTGCTATTCGCAACCCACGTTCAGCAGCAAATTCACAAAGTGCCGTTAGACCTTCAATCGCCTTCTGAATCGCCTTTTCCGGCATCTGCACAGATAATGGCGATAAAATACCCGGGTGCACCACGCATATATGTTCAACGAACTCGTATGTGTTCTCGATACTCTCTTTTATCTGCCTTATGCTCTCTTTCCATATCCCCTCGTTTACACTCGCAATGTTTATATCCGAGAGGGGTGCGTGTAAAGAAAGAACAAGATTCGTTGTTTCGTATATTTCCTTCACTCGTTCTCTAAACCCGCCTTCTACCTTTTGCTGCCCTTCACTCACTATCTCCCAGCCCTGAAAACCTGCGTCTTCTAACCTGTACATCCAGTCCACCGGGTTGCTGGTCGCATCTACGCACGAAAAACTTATCTTCACTTTCTTACACTTTTTCTTTTTAGAAAACTTTGTAATCCTCCAGGGAAAGAATAAGTTCGACTATCTCTTTTATCCTTCCTTCACTCATCTTGCCTCTAAGCTGAATTCTCTTTATTATATTACTGACTTCTTCATTTGAGAAGTCGCTCAATGCGATCTTCGGTAAGTCGCTGCTCTTAAAACCTTCAACAAGCACGAAATCAACACCTGATTTCGCCATTTCTTCTTTCAACTCCGTCAAATTTTTACCGCTACCAATTTTTACCGTTTTTTCCTCTGAAGCACCGATAACAACTTCCGCACCGGCACTAAAGAAACGGGCTGTATCTTTTGACGCATCTAAACCCAGGTCCAACTCATGAGCGTGTTTTATGCATCCCACTTTACCATATTCCTTAAGATATGCAATCAAATACTCGATAAGCGATGTTTTCCCTGACTTCTTCTCGCCTATTATAGATATGACTTTCATGACACTTTTTCTTTTTAGAAAAAAGAAAACCTGTGCTAAAAGAAAAACTTTTTTGTTCAAACATTCTTTTTAAAGAAAGTTTGTATAACAGAATACAATGGCGGTAGAAGCACTTAAGTTAATAAGAGAAGGAGAAGAGGAAGGTAGAAAGTTAATAGAAGAGGCAAGGGAAAGAGCTGCGAAACTAATGAAAGACGCGGAGGAAGAAGTAAATAGAATAAAAGAAAATGCACGAGAGGAGGCAAAGAGCTTAGCGGTTCAGATTTCAGATAAGTATGCAAAGAAAGGCGAGGAAGAAGAGAGAGCGATAATGAAAAATGCCAGGGCAGAAGTTGAGAAGCTGAGGTCAACTGCGGAATCGAATCTCGACCCTGCAGTAAACCTCGTGTTAGAAAAAATTTTAGGCTTGAGGTGATTCAGTTGGGTGCGACAGAGATAGTGGAGAAGATAAAAGACGAAGCAGTTTCTGAGAGGGAGAAGATAATTAGCGCAGCAAAGAAAAAGGCAGATGAATTGATCAAAGAAGCGACTGCTCAGGTAGAACTTCAAAAGAAGAGTGTCATTAAGGCGGAAGAAAGAAAAGGTGTTGAGGAGCTCGAGCGAATAGTTAGAGATGCGCGATTAAATGCGAGGAAGCTAAGATGGACTGCTGAAGAGGAGATGATCGCGAAAGTGTTAGAGGAAGCAATGAAGAGGATAAAGGAAGTAAAAACAAGTGGTTTCAAGGGAAACTCTTATTCTGATATCCTCGCTGGTTTGATACGGGATGCTACAATGAGTATAATCGCAGGGAGTAGCACAAGCAGCAGTAGCGAATTGGAAGTGATGCTCAGTGCGGAGGATGCATCTTTTGTGTCGCCAGAGCTGCTAAAAAATATAGCTAAGGAAGTAAGCACAGAGGGTGTGAATATTCGTTTGTCACTATCAGATGAAAGAATAAAGTCCGCAGGAGGAGTCCTTGTAAGGGGCAGAGATGGAAAGATAGAGGTAAATAACACCTTTGAGCAGCGACTGGCGCGTTTTTCTGCAAGTTTAAGAGAAGACATAGTGAAAACTCTTTTTAAAGGGAGGTAAAATGATTGCCGTAATTGGTGACCCTGAAACAGCTATGGGTTTCAGGCTCGCGGGTGTAAAGGATGTATATGAATATGAACATGGCTTAGAGGAGGAGGGAGAAGTTGCTCGCATGTTGGATAAACTGGCAAAAGAGGAATTTGCTATTATAATCATAAACGAAAGATTTGCCGCCAAAGCCAAGAACAGAGATAAGATAAGAGAGATAAACGCGAAAAAACGCGGTGTAATACCCATTATCGTTGAAGTACCAGATAAGAAAGGACCTATGGCGAAAGAGATTGATGAGATAGGGTTGCTAATAAAACGTGCAGTGGGAGTTGCAGTTAAGTGAAACTTTTTTGCAAGCAAAAAAGTAGCCAGCGCAGTTCCTATTTAACTACCGTCTCATCCATTACCGTATCGAAATTTATCTTCTTATCCCATCCCGCACGCTCGAACGCATTCATGAAATTGATGCCAATGATTTTCGGTCTTTTCTTTCCGGATATATCTTCAATCAAACGAAGGACGTCATCTGGCGAGCATCCAAACTTTGGCATCGCTAATCCACCCAGCACTACGACCACATCAGGATCCCTGGGATCGCCCTTTTCATCTACAACGCTATACCCTATGTTTTCTATCTTTTTTATCTTCCTTGCTTCATTCGCATCTGCTCCCGGTACATATAACATATCAAAACCTCTATCTCTCACCGCATAGGCGAGCAATTCGATAAACGGCGTGCATACTGATACCGAACCAGTAAAGACCAACTTAGACCCTCCCTTTATGTCTGCTACGCTATTTCTGAACGTTCCCGTGAAGTCTATTATCCCCCCTCTCTTTTTCTTTTCTCCTCTGGTTATCGCATTCGTATTTATATCCTCGATTATCCTGGAGAAGATATGGATTACAGGATTTAATTTCTTACATTCATTTATAAGTTCAAATAACGCTTTTTTCACTCTTACATTCTCTATTATATCCAGATTTTCGGACAGCAGTGCAATCATCGGTTGTATGTTATCCACGAAAAAACGCTTCGAAAACTTATCAAAAGCATCAGTTAAAGAGGTATTAACATAATAACGCTTTTCTCCACCCATATAGATTTCATTAATCATATTCACAATTTTCAATTTTCGCAAGCTTAGGCTGACCAATCCGCTGCTGTAGCCCGTGCCTTCTTCTATCTCCTTCTTCGATATGGGGCAGGACTTGAACAGTATGCAGCTCCAGACACGCACCACCGATTCTCCTAAGTCCCCTTGCTTCCCTATTTCCGCTAACGCGTCCAGCAATTCCTGCCTTACAATTGCAGCTTCACCCAATTTTTCCCTTCACCCTTTTATTGTACATAGAGTAAGATTTTCTTACATTTAAATATAAAAAATTATACATGATCAACTTAAATTTGACGGTTGTATTGTATTTGCCCACAAGTGGATCTAATCCTTCAGTTTCGCTTTACAATAAGGACAGAACTTCCAGGATGCAGAAATGATGAATTCACACTTAGGACATTTTGTTATCCCGATGTCCGAGCCACAGTAAGGACATGCCTTCCAGTTTTGATCAATATCTCTACCACAAAAGGGGCACTTGTAAATGCTGCCCTGCTGATTGGTTATGCCTGCTCTTGCTAAATACTCTTTAACTCGTTCATCAATCTCTTCTTTCGGTGGTGCCTTCACGACTACCTGTTTAATGCTCAAGGCAGGATATGCCTTCATATACGCCTCCTTTAGTCGGTTTACCGTTGCTCTCATGTAAGCACCATCATAAGGTAGCTTATGCCCAAGCATCTCTTCCACATAGTCTGAAGGAACACCCTGATCTCTAAGGATGGTGGAGAAGGAGGCACGTAAGGCATGTATTCCCGCAGTGTTTATTGTTCTCCCTTTTTCTTCTTCATCTATCAGTCCCGCTTTTAGTGCTGCTGCCTGCATAGCTCTATTTATACCACCTTCATAAGCTCTTACACGCTCCTTTCTACGGCGGTTAGATTCTGATATGAAGAGAGGAGAATCGTTTTTTATGTCTTCAGGAGACAGATATCTTGACCCCTTTCTTCTAAGGTTGATATAACATCGTAAGGTATCAACTGCGTCTTCTCCTAAGAATGTATAGTATTCTATCCCCTCCTTTTCTCTCATGAGATGTAAAGTAAGAGGAATCTCGCCTTTCTCCAAACCATCCGCCACATCTCCATAGTTCAGCGAGATAAGTTCTTTCATCCCCAACCCAGCCTGGAAGGCGCACAGGATGACCGCTCTGTCACGTAATCGCTCACAAACATCTATCATCCGCTTTACATCGCGTGCGGATAGGAACTTTCTGAAGTTCTCTTTCAGTTTCCTTGGCGTGGGCAAGTGTAAATTGCCTATGGGAATATCGTTCTCCTTGTAGAATACCCTTACATCTTCGATAACACGACCTGCTGAACGTGGTGCCAGTCCTCTTTCTCCTTTTCTCTTCCCTCCTTTTTTGGGTATTACATAGTCAGTCCTGAGCCAGTCATAAAACTCTTTTAACTTATGTTCTGTTTTCTTCACGCCTATTCTATTCGCTTCTTCTATCAGTTCCCCCGGGCTTTGCCCTCTCCAGTTGCAGTATAGCTTTATCAGTCGTGAGCGGTTTTCCCTGATTTTCTCTCCTCTTCCTATAAGAGTTAACTTTACCTCTTTGATTTCGCTAAAAGCTTTAATATCGCATTCGAGATCTGCTTTAGCTTCTATCCTTTCCCCTTCCATCGCTTTTTTATTCAACTTTCCTCGTCAGTATAACAGACCTGTCTGTATAAAAAGGATTGGATAAACAATGCCGCGATGCAACAGTGCTGGGACGATATGAAGAGGGGGATTGTTTTAGGACTGGATGATGCGCACGGTCTGTTAGAAGCGAGATTGGGTAAGGAGGTCACGCCTGATACCATAAGCCACTATCTGGAAGTGCTGAACCACGCACTACCTGGTGGTGCGGTTATCCAGGAGCACATGGTG
>Ga0180300_10001295_pt1 | contig 11529 bp, 9 predicted proteins | sample GuaBasSediGuay15_FD_121798 | JGI IMG/M metagenome (GOLD analysis project Ga0180300, IMG submission 121798) | Subseafloor sediment microbial communities from Guaymas Basin, Gulf of California, Mexico - Guay15, Core 4569-2, 21-24 cm | ecosystem: Environmental > Aquatic > Marine > Hydrothermal... | reverse complement strand
CGGAAAACCCAAAACACCTGTGGTCTCAGCCGATTCGAAGGCCTCCTTGAAACCCTGCTGGCGCTTGGGGATCTACATGCCGAGGTGATATCCTCCCTGACGCCTTCAGGCGTTCTCCTTTTCGATCTCCTCTCGGATCTCCCTCATGTAGTCGTCTATCCGCTTGTTCAGGATGTTGTACGTCTCCTCGTTGATCATACCATCCTTGAACTCGTCCAAGGCCTCGCCCTTGAGCCTCTGGAGCTCGGCCTCGCCCGTGTCGGCGTCAAGCATCCTCGCTTCGTCGACCTCGTCTTGAGCCACCCTGATCAGATGAGCGACGTAGAGGCGATGGGTTTTGTAAACCTTGACGGCGTCGAGGCACACGTGGGAGTTGTGTGCGATTTCAAGCCCGATCCTGCCCCAGAGCAAGGGAGCTTCTTCATCGATGTAGCTCAGCCTCAAGACGTCATCGACGTAGACCTCGATGCTGTCTCCCACGCAGGCTATCTTAAGGGTGTACCACCTGTTTAGGCCAAGAACCACTTGTTCAACTTCGCTTCGCGGATAAATCGTTTCGCTAAGCAGGTTTTTACGGCTAGTCCTCCCTCTTGTACACGATCTTTCCGCCCACTATCGTCATGTCGACGGGGATGTCGATGAGGGTCTCCGGCGGCGCGGTGAGGATGTCTCTCCCCAGAACCACCATGTCGGCGAGCTTCCCGACCTCTATGGAGCCCAGCGAGTCCTCATCGAAGGAGTGGTAGGCGGCGTTGATCGTGTAGAGCTTGAGGGCGTCCATCACCGAGATCCTCTGACTCTGCCCGATGGGCCTCCCGCTTCTCGTCACCCTGTTGACGAGGGCGTGGATCCCCATCAGCGGCGGGAAGGGGGAGGCGCTGTGGTCGGAGTGGGCCGCAACCTTGACCCCCGCGTCCAGGAACCATCGGGCCGCGAACATGCGCTCAAGGCGCTCCTCCCCGAAGGCGGGTATGAGCTTGTCGCCGTGATAGTATGGATAGGCGCCGAATATGGTGGGGAGCATGCCGAGCTCCTTGATCCTCGCCACGAGCTCCGGGTTGACGACGGTGCAGTGGATGATCCTGTTCCGGGGATCCTCCCTTGGGTGCTTCTCCTGGGCCTCCTCCATCATGTCGAGGTACATGCCGATGGCCCTGTCGCCGTTGGCGTGAGCCGAGATGCGATAGCCAGCCCCATAGGCCTCCATGATGGTCTTCCGGGCGATCTCCTCGGTCGTCGCCATGACCCCGTAGAAGTCGGGTCTATGATGATAAGGCTCGGAGACGGCGGCTGTCCTGGCGGAAATGGCCCCGTCGAAGAACATCTTCAACCCGCAGACCCTGGCCCAATCGTCGCCCAGCCCCCGGTATACGCCCAGTTTCTCAAGCTCGGGGAAGAGCTCTATGCGGATGTCCATCCGGACCCTTATGGGGAGTTCGCCGCGGTTCTTAAGGTCGAGGACCGCCCTAATCTGGAAGCTGTCAACCATATCGTAGACGCATGTGAGGCCCACCGCGGCGTTCGCCATCAGTATCCGCCTCGCCCCCTCGGCGGCCTCCTCTCGGGTCGGCTCCCTGCCATAGTATCCGCCGGGCATGATGACCTCCCTCGCCTTCTCGTGGAGGCCGCCCGTCAGCTCCCCCGTCTTGGGGTCCCTCTCGAACACGCCTCCCACCGGGTCCGGGGTGTCCTTCGTGACGCACGCCCTCTCGAAGGCCCTGCTGTTGGCTATGGAGAAGTGGCCCCCTACGGTGGAGATGATCACGGGGTGATCGGGAGCCGCCTCATCGAGCTCCCACCTATTGGGGTGGCGCTTCTCCGCGAGCTTGGAGTCGTCCTCCTTGACGCCCACGATCCACTCGCCCTTCGGCGTTGTCCTGGCCTTCTCCGCGATCCTCGCCTTGATGTCGGCGATGGACCAGACGCCGGCCTCTTCGCTGAGGTCTAGGATTCCCATCGCCATGCCTGCTCCCGTGCTGGTCATATGGCAGTGAGAGTCTATCAATCCGGGTATCACCGTCCTCCCCTCAAGGTCGATCACCTCCGTCTCCTCGCCGACCAGCTCTCTGACCTCTTCGTTGGCCCCAACCGCGAGTATCCTGCCGAACTTGACTGCCACAGCCTCCGCTATGGAATCGTCATTATCCACCGTCACAATCTTACCATTAAGAAGCACAATATCAGCGAACAATCTGAAACCTCAAAAGGCTGAACGATAGATAAGCCCCCCAGAACTTTAAAAGATTTGAGAGCCGACTGACGACACATTAATTCGCCTTATAGGATCAACTCATTAATCTATTCAACTAACTTGATCGAGAGGAGAGAAGTTTGTCTTACATATATCAAAGGCGGAAGTGGGAGAGGCCCATCAGAGAATGCTGCATAGCTGAACATGGGATTGTGGCGGCGAAGCATCCCCTCATCGGCAAAGCAGGGGTCGACATAATGAGGAAGGGGGGAAACGCCGTCGACGCCGCCGTGGCGGCAGCCTTCGTGGACTGCGTCGTCGAGCCCGCCATGAACGGCATCGGCGGGGAGGGGATCATGGCCATCCACACGGCCGACGGGAAGAACACCATCATAGACTACGTGGGGCGGCCGTCGAAGAACTGCACTCCGGACATGTACGAGCTCCTCGACGAAGTGGAGCCCGGATGGATGGGGTGGAGACGGGTCAAGGACGACACCAACATCGTGGGCCACAAGGCCGCCACCGTCCCGGGCACGGTGGCCGGCCTCTGCAAGGCCCTGGAGCTCCACGGGACGATGGAGCTGAAGGAGGTTCTCGAGCCTGCCATAAGGATCGCGGAGGAGGGATTCATCGTCGGATGGTGGACTGTCTCCCACATCGTGAGGACGATGGAGACCTTCTCGAAGTTCCCCGAGTGGAGGAGGATCTTCCTGAAGGACGGGAGGTACCCGCCGAAGCCCTATCACCACTCCCTCCGCAGAAACCCCGACCGCCTCGTCAACAGGGACCACGCGAGATCGCTCAGGCTCATCGCGGAGGAGGGGCCCGACGCCTTCTACAAGGGCGAGATCGCTGATGCCATAGCCAGGGAGATGGCCGAGAACGACGGCCTCATCACCTTAGAGGACCTAGCCATGTACGAGCCCATCGTCCTGGATCCGACTCCTGGCTCATACCGGGGCTATGACGTGATCTACGACCCGAGCCACGCTGGGACCACCCTCATGGAGATGCTCAACATCCTAGAGGGGTTCGACCTCGCCGGATACGGCTTCGGGTCTCTGGAGCACCTCCACGTGGTGGCTGAGGCCATAGGCCTCGCGTACGCCGACAGGTTCGAGTATATGGGAGACCCCGGATTTGTCAAGGTACCTCGGACGGGGCTCGTCTCAAAGGAGTACGCCAAGACGCTGCAGAGGAGGATAAGCTTCGAGAAGGCCCTCGAGATAGAGCCCGGGGACCCGTGGCCCTACGAGGAGTGCACCACCGCCCTCACGGTCGTCGACGAGGAGAAGAACGCCGTCGCCATCAATCAGACCCTGGTCAACGCCTTCGGCTGCGGGGTGGTCGTCCCCGGGACGGGCATCGTCTTGAATAACGCCATGTACGGGCTCAACCCGGAGCCGGGCCACGCAAACTCCATCTCGGGCAGGAAGAGGCGGATACAGAACGTCTGCCCAACCATCCTACTCCGGGATGGGGAGGCCTTCATGGCCGTCGGCGCTCCGGGCGGGAGGGCGATACAGACGTCCATCCTCCAGACCATCGTCCATGTCATCGACTTCGGAATGGACATACAGTCAGCCATCGAGGCGCCGAGGATCACCAGGGAGGTTGGCGAGATACAGATGGACAGCCGATTCCCCGAACGGGTTTGTGACAGGCTCGTGGAGATGGGCCACCAGGTCGCCTACATAGATAAAGAGATAGGCAACTGGGCCAGGCCCGTCGGCATCGTCATCGACCCGGAGAGGAATCTACTCTACGGCGGCGTGGAATGGCATTTCCTAGGATTCGAATCAGAGGCAATCGGCTATTAAACTCTCTTTTTAGTTAAATATTGAGTAAGGATAACATCGTGATTCGGGAGAATCAGACTCCTAGAGTGATGTACTAATGTGTTTCAGCATATTGAATTTGTCGGCATCTTCGTACATTTTTGCACCGTGGAATGCCAAGTAGGCTCTTCTCACGCGGCTACTTGAGAGACGCCCGTATATCTCTTCTATCTCACCGTTGCTGAATGGATTCAGTCCTCCACTTCTCCCGAATAGGCGGGAGTAGAGGAGGTCTCCAGATTCCGGCAGGTCTTCTCTAGTCAGGTCCACGACTCTAGCTATGTTCAGGTCCGCCATCATGTCGTGAAGTTTCGCTGGGATGGCCCTGCCCCTTGGTCTCCTCACCTCCCAGGCAAGCCTAACTCCGGGAGGCGTCAAGTTCTGGAGCGTAGTTCCGATGCTCTCGATAGCCTCATCATCGAACGTCATCCAAGCAGGAGTCTGGAGGACGAGTATGTCCGACCTGAGCAACCTGCAGACCTGGAACATGCGCTCCAGGGACTGGAAGGTCTGCTCCACCGGCCTGAGACCGTTGACGTGGGTGGCGTCACGGTGGCATTTGACGGAGAAGGTGAAGTCCTTGGGGACGCGGCGCCTCCAGGAGCGGACCGTCGAGAACCTTGGATAGTGGTAGAAGGTGGTGTTAACCTCGACGAAGCTGAAGAGCCTAGAGTAGGCCTTGAGCTTGTCCTCTGCGTCGGTGGGAAGGTAGGCCCAGCCACCCGTGCCCACGTAGACCTCCAAGACCCATTCAACCAGTACTATCCTCCTCTGAGGCCACTTTTATTAGAGCCGCCCGGAGAACGCCTTTTCACCCATTTTCGCTGTGCCCTCCCTCCTCTCGGGAGATGCGTCCGGTTTATATGCGGGGCCAGAGGAGCCGCGCGCGGGGAAGACGTGTGGCTGTGCTCTTAGAGCCGGGCGTCCTTGAGGGCGTCGCCAGGACGACCATAGCGAAGCTAAGGAGGGCGGGGTACATCACCCTTGAATCGGTGGCCGCGACCCCGGTGAGGGAGCTGGTGGAGCGGACGGGCATGGGGGAGCCCACCGCCGTGAAGGTGAGCCACCTCGCCCGGATGATGGTTGACCCCGGGTTCGTCCCGGCCAGGGAGGTACTTGAACGGAGGAAGGACATGATGAGGTGCACCACCGGCTCCTCGAGGCTGGACGGCATCCTCGGCGGCGGCGTCGAGACCGGCGCCATCACCGAGCTCATCGGCGAGTTCGGCTCAGGCAAGACCCAGATATGCATGACGCTGAGCGTCACAGCGCAGCAGCCGCCCGAGGAGGGAGGCCTCGGCGGCAGGGTCGCCGTCATCGACACCGAGAACACGTTCCTCCCAGAGCGCGTCGTCCAGATCGCGGAGAGCAGGGGCATCGACGCGGAGAAGGTTCTGAACGGGCTTCTGGTCGCCCGCTGCTACAACACCGACCACCTCGTCATCCTCATCGACAGCCTCTCCAGGCTCGTGGAGGAGCAGAGGGTCCGGCTGGTCATCGTGGACAGCATGATCGGCCACTTCAGGGGCGAGTACATCGGCAGGGAGAACCTGGCGCCCCGGCAGCAGAAGCTGGGAAGCTGCCTCAGCAGGCTCCTCAGGCTGGCGGAGACCTCGAACATCGCCGTCGTCGTCACCAACCAGGTGCAGGCGACCCCCAACGTGAACTACGGCGACCCGAACAAGCCGACGGGCGGACACGTGATGGGCCACGCCTGCACCCACAGGGTCTACCTCAGGAAGGGGAAGGCGAACACCCGGCTGGCCCGGGTCATCGACTCCCCAAGCCTGCCCGAGGTGAGGGTCCGGTTCGCCATCACGGAGAAGGGCGTAGAGGACGCCGAGGAAGAGTAGAAGGCCCGGCGGAGGCATGAGATGTCGGGGTTCACGCGCGGCCTAGACCGGTTCCTCTCCAGCCTCGGAGAGGACGCCCTGTCCACGGGCTGCGACAGGCTCGACCTCCTCCTCGGAGGCCTCCGGCCCGGCAGGCTCTACCTGGTCTACGGCGACCCTGACCCCGTGGAGGAGCTACTCATCCACATCCTCGTCGAGAGCCTGAGGGCCGGGGGCAGGGCGGCGTACATGCTCTGCGGCAACTACCGGGTGGAGAAGACCCTGCTCAACGTCGAGGGCCTAGTCAGGCTGCTGGAGGAGTCGGGGCTGGCGGCCGAAGACGCTTTGAAGCGGGTCTACGTCCTCTGCGCCTTCTCCGCCGACCAGCAGGCGGGCCTCATCGACGAGATCTCGGACCTCTTGGCGCGTGACCCCGAGGTCCGCCTCGTCTTGGTCAGGGACATAGCGAAGCTGGTCACGGACGACGCGAGGAGCCGGAGCCGCGCCGCGCGGAGCCAGGAGCTTCAGGGTGCGGCCCTCCGCTTGAAGCAGGCGTGCGCCGAGAGGAATGTTCCGCTGGTGGTCTCATGCCGAAGCCGCCGGGGAAGGGGGCTTCTGCCGATGCCGGAGGGCGGGGAGTTCCTCCGACACCTGGCGAACGTGATCCTCTACCTCCACCGGAGCGGGAGGGGCGCCGCGTACGTGAGGGCGCACCTGCTGAAGCACCCGGCGCAGGTTCCCCGCACCGTCGAGTACAGCCTGAGGAGGGATGTGGAAGTGGGTAGGTCTACTCCGCCGTTCAGAGTCTCCTTCGAGGAGACCGTGGCGCGCCTCAGGAAGGAGTTCCAGAAGGCCCTGGTGGACCGGGACAGGCGGGAGGCCTTCGAGGCTCTGGTTGAAGCGTGGTCGAGTGAGCTGGGGGCGATGAGCTACGCCGAGTCCCTGACGCTCTTCGACCTGATGCTGCTGGCGGCTGTGGTGGACAACAGGAGCCTGATCGCCCGGCTGATGAAGGGGTTTGATGACCTCAGGGCCGAGATGGGGCGGCTGAGGGAACGGGACGCGGAAGGCTGAGCCGATGCAGAATGAGGGGTGGCTCCTAGATGTCTCCATCGATGGCGGCGACATGGTTCTCTGGCTGAAGACCGTGGCGGGCGAGGTTGTGGAGATTCGGGAGCGGTACAGGCCGAGGTTCCACGTGGCTCCGAAACGTGGTGTGAATATTGAGGAGCTTACGGCGCGGCTGGAGGAGCATCCGTCCGTCTACGCCGTCGAGGCCACGCGCAGATTCGCATCTCTGCGACGTCGGAGGCTGATTGATGTCGTCCGCGTGACTGTAGAGAGTGTCGAAGACCTCCCCAAGGTCGAATCCTTTGTGAGGGGCCTCAAGGAGGCCGGGAGTCTCTATGATGTAGATCTGAGGCCGGTTCAGTGGTATCTGTTCCGGAGAGGCGTCGCCCCGTCGGACCGTGTTCTCTGGACAGGGGTGAATGGGCGGCTGGAGGAGATCAGGGCTGTGGATGATGGTTTGGCGCTGGAGCCTCCGCCCTTCAAGCCCCTCATCTTCAGCGTCGATCAGGGCGACAGGATCACCGTTTACGACGGGGAGTTCAAGACTAGTTGCGTGCTGGAGGGAGGTGAGGCCACGGCTCTCTCCCGATTCGAGGAGATTGTCGAGGAGCGGGACCCTGACCTACTCGTCGCTGAGAGCGTGAGCGGAACAGTGAGAGGCCTTCTCGACAGGGCGAAGGCTCTGGGATTTGATCTGTGTCTCGGGCGTGGAGGCGGCGGGGCTCCGTCTGGTCGGGTTCTGCTGGAGCTTAAGACCTTCAGGGAGGTGGGTCTCGCCGGGCTGGTGGAGAAGGCCCGGTTCACCCTTGCGCCCTTAGGGATGTGTGCGGACTGGCCTGCGGGGAAGACCATCGACAGCCGCCAGTGCTACGAAGCCTGGAGGCTCGGAGTCCTGATACCCGAGTCGAGGGGTGGCTACGGCTACGTCTCGACGGCCTGGGACCTCGCCCGCCGGGACCGGGGCGGCTTGATACTGTCTCCGCGGGTGGGGTTGCATGAGAACGTGGGCTGCCTCGACTTCGAGTCCATGTTTCCGAACATCATCGTCAGGAGGAATGTCAGCTACGAGACAGTGGGGCCGGAGGGCGTGGATCAGAGCCGCCCCGGGTTCCTCGGCGGCTTCACACGGCGGTTCCTAGAGCGCCGTCTCTACTTCAAGCATCTCAGGAGCCGGTTCCCCGTCGGAAGCAGGGAATGGGTGTGGTGTGAGCAGAGGCAGCTAGCCTTGAAGCTGGTTCTCGTCTGCATCTATGGGTATAGCGGCTGCTTCGCGAACCGGTTTGGGAACGTCCGGGTCTTCCAGGAGATAAACCGGGTCGCCCGGCGGGTCCTCGTCCAAGCCATGAACATCGCCTTGGAGCGGGGCTTCGAGGTGATCTACGGGAACTCGGACTCGCTCTTCGTGAAGAAGCTAGGCGCCGCTCGCTGGGATTATGAGGAGCTTGCCGGGGAGATTGCGACGGCGACGGGGCTGCCCATCAGGCTTGACCGGCACTTCAGGTTCCTCGTCTTGCTGTCGAAGGCCTCGGACCCGAGGACGCAGGCGGCCAACCACTACTATGGGAAGCTGATGGACGGCAGCCTCTTTTGTCGAGGGATGGAGCTGCGAAGGCATGATACGCCGCCGTTCATTAAACGGCTTCAGATGCGGGGGATGAAAGTGCTCTTTGACGCCGAGTCCGCCGAGGAGGTCATGGATAGGCAGCTTCCCAAGGTTCAGAAGCTCGTCGAAAAAGCCTGCGGGGAGATCATCCGCGGCGAGGTGGAGGCTGAGGAGCTTGTCATATCGAAGATGCTCAGGCGGCGCCCCTCGGAGTATGCATCCAAACAGCCTCACGTTGTGGCGGCTGAACTCGGAGCCGAGGACAACGTGATCAAGTATCTCTTCACGGACGCTGGTCGCGTGAATCCTTACATGAGAGTCATGCCCGTTTCTCTGCTTAACGGCTGCCATCATGGCTATGACCGGAAAAAGTACGCGGAGCTTGTAAGGAGGGCAGCCGAGAACCTTCTCAGGCCAATCTTATGAGATATGAGTTGACACTCTCCTCGGCTGAAGCCGGGGGATCCTCGGGTCTCTCTGCCTCGTGCGTCCAAGAACGCTTCGGCTTCCCGGAGCCCGGGTCTCAGCCATCCGAATCGCCGGCTTCGCCGGAGAGCCTCCAGCCCTCGGGCCGTGTCAATGCGGCCCCGTCCCCCAAGCACTGCTCGGAGAACCTCTGGCGCGCCTGGACCGGGCTTCACGCATGCCCTTGCGACCTTCGACGGCGTCTCGCGGATGCCTTCTCCACCGGAGCCCACACCCACGCCGTCCATCTTGCCCAGGGGAGGCTCAGCGTTGAGAGAATATAAGTTCAACGGCGATTCATCCCCGCAACTGAAGTCGAGGGCTTTACCGCCGAGTTCTTCTGTAAGAGGGGAAGTCTATTCGGGGGCAAGTCAGTGCTCCGCTATCTTCTCTTTGATCTCGTCGGGGAGGGCGTTGTAGGCGTTTCGCATCTCGTTCCAGTCTAGCATCTCCCACCACTCAGGCTTCTCGATGATGAGGGAGTCGTTCCCTATCTCGATCTTCACCAGGTCGTCGTCCTCGAAGGGGAAGCCGGGGCTTCGCACGACACTTGCCGGGATGTTGAGCCTGGCCCCCGACTTCTCAAAGAACTTGATGCGGGTGACCGCAACCACACTCCCATATTTCTGTATAGGCGTCTGAGGGCGTGAACTCCGAAAGGGCCTTCACAACCCTCTTCCCGCTACTCTTCTCCGCCAGATAGATTGAAGAGATGAAAAGGTCTTCAACCAGTTCCGCTTAGCCTATGCTGGTGCTTTCCTCGAACTGCAGGAGCTCGAGGAGAGTTATAGGCCGAAGGCTATAATGAGTTCTTCTGGAACAGGCCGCCATCTCGACGGGCATTGCGAATCTCTTCGACAGAATTTGGGGCTTGGTGCGCCGCACGCGGGTGTTCCTACCATAGGAGTTTCCACGGGAGCTCGTTGAGGAGTATGGGGTCGCCGTCGGTGACGAGGACGATGTCCTCGATGTGGCTTCTCATGTTCATCTTCGGGTCGACGTGCTGCGGCTCGAAGGTGAGGGTCATCCCCGCCTCCAGGGGTTGGTTGTCGGTCTCGATGGGGCCGAAGCTGGGAGCATATGGCATAGTGTAGTCGTGGACGTCCAAGCCTATCTGGTGTCCACATCGGACCAGCGGCTCGAAGCCGTACTCGCGGTTTACCTCGCTGGCTCTCTCCAGGACCTCGTTGCCAGTTATCCCAGACCTGATGGCCTTAATCGACTCGGTGTGGGCTGCTACAGCCCTCTCCAGATAGTCCCTCACGTCGGCGTCTAGGGTCATCGGCCAGGTCCGGCCCATGTCGGAACAGTAGCCCGTCTCCACCCTGCACCCGACGTCTACGAGGAGCATGTCGTCGTGCTTGACAAGGCCTGGAGGCCTAGGGGGTCCCCGACCAAAGCGGATGGTGGAGTCGAAGCTAGACTCGTAGGCGCCCTTCTCGATCATGGCGGCGTCCAGCCTCTTCTTCAGCGTCCAAGTGTGCATCCCGGGCCTGGCTGCCTGCACCAGCTCCATTACGGCCTCCTCCGTGATGTAGATGGCACGCCTCATCTCGGCGATCTCGAACTCGTCCTTGATTGATCGGAGCTTGAAGACGTGGTCAGAGATATCCCGATCAGGCGTCAGACATATCCCCATGGCGCGGCCGAGCTGGAGGGCGAACTGGGCGCTCATGGTTGAGAGGTCGAAGCATACCTTGTCGAGATCGCTGGCGGCGAGGGCCTCCCTCACCCCCCTGATGTGGTGGCCCTTCTCCTGCCTCACGGCTATGACCTCATCGTAGAGGCCGCTCTCCCTCATGCGCGCCGCCCCCCAGTGGGGCATCACTACCGTGGATCCGCCGTCCACGTTAAGGACCAACGCGCAGTGCTCCTCTCCCAGCCCCCACCGACCCGCTACGTAGACGAAGTTCGAGGGGTTCTGTCCGATGACCTCGTTCACGAAGACGACGGTGTCGAAGCCGCGCCGCTCCACCTCAGCGAGGATGGCTTCCGTCCTACGTTTCATCGACTCCTCATAATTCACAACATCACCATCCACAATTCACCCTTCTCAGAGAAGAAATATTAGAGCTTGAGTAGCTTCTTCAGATTTCTGGTTGCGGCGCGTCCTACCTCTTCCCTGGTCAGGCCCTTCACTTCAGCTGCCTTCTCCGCCACCTCCAGCACGCGTGTGGGGTCGCTCGAGTCGGTCTCGGTCAGGATCCAGTCGAGCGGGACCTGCCTGATGGCCTCCATGAGCACCTCGTTCTTCTCTCGAGTGACACTCCTTCCGATAGAGAGGTAGACCCCCATCTCCACCGCCCTCACCACGTACTCGGCGTCCTTCGCGAAGCCGTGGATGGCGGCGCCCACCTCAACTACGCCCTCCTCCTCGAGGATCTCGAGCAACTCCAGGCCCGGGGTACGGTCATGGACGATCACAGGAAGCCCCAGCTCCCGAGCGAGGCCAAGCTGACCTCTTAACGCCGCCCTCTGCACCTCCGGGTCAATGATCTCATCTGTCCGCACCCAGTCAGGAGTCAT
>Ga0180300_10001294_pt1 | contig 11529 bp, 10 predicted proteins | sample GuaBasSediGuay15_FD_121798 | JGI IMG/M metagenome (GOLD analysis project Ga0180300, IMG submission 121798) | Subseafloor sediment microbial communities from Guaymas Basin, Gulf of California, Mexico - Guay15, Core 4569-2, 21-24 cm | ecosystem: Environmental > Aquatic > Marine > Hydrothermal... | reverse complement strand
GGTTTTTTAATATTTTTTTATACCTTTTAATTAAAAATTCAACTCCTCCAACTGTTTCAGCAATTATTCCACTGAAAAGTGCTTCCTCAGTATTTTTTCCAATAAAACTTTTACATTCTTTAAATTCAACATTTTTTATTTTTTCTGCCTTTTGAATTATAATTTCCTTACTTATTTCAATTCCAGGAAATATTGCTCCTCCAAGATATGTTCCATTTCTATCAACGAGTTCAACTGTCGTTGCTGTTCCAGAATCAACAATTATTGCAGGAAATCTATAATATCCATAAACACCAAGACAATTTGCAAGTCTATCAGAACCAATCTGTTTCAAGGAGTAATTTACTTTAAATGGATAATTTTCTGGTTTAAACTCTATAAAATCAATTTTTCTCTTCTTAAAATACTCTATCCATTTTTTCGTTGTCTTCGGAGAAACACTGCACAAAACAGCAAAATCAATTTTTCTTTTTAAAATTTTCCTGGTTTTTATTCTAAAATCCTTTATTATTCTTCCATCTTCCAAAACACCAATATGTGTGGAAGTGTTTCCTATATCAATTAAGAAAATCTGCCTTTCCCTTTTCATTCTCAAACTCAACCTTAAAACTACCTTCTGAAATCAATTTTCCAAGAAAATAAAATGCTCTTTTTTTGACAGTTTCAAAATCTTTTCTTTTGCTTTTAGGTATTCTTTTTGCAGAAGGAAATTTTAGTTTTAAAAAATTAACAAATTTTCCTCTTTTCTTTATTCTGAAATCAAGATGTGGTCCTGTTGCAAGTCCTGTTGATCCAACATAACCAATAATATCACCCTGTCTTACTCTTACCCCTTTCTTTATTCCTCTTCTAATCTTAGAAAGATGTCCATAACTTGTTGTATAGATTGAATTGTGCCTTATAATAACACATTTTCCTGCTGCTCCTTTCCATCCTGCATATATAACAACTCCATCTGCTACACTTGATACAGGGGTGCCATAAGGTGCAGCATAATCAATTCCCCTATGTGGTCTATAAATTTTCAAAATTGGATGAAATCTTCTTAGAGAAAAATAAGAGGAGATTCTTCTATAATGAAGTGGTGCTTTTAAAAACTGTTTTCTCATACTTCTTCCCTTAACATCATAAAACTCCCATCCCCCTTCATCTCCAAAACCTATTGCTGTATAGGACCTTCCATTTCTTTTCTCATATTTTGCAACTATTATCCTTCCATCCCTTATTATTCCTTCATTTTCATACCTTTCCCATACAATATAAAACTTATCTCCATTCCTTGGCTCTGTTAAAAAATCAATCTGCCAGGAAAAAACCTCTGAAAAATCAAGTATAAGTTCAGGATCTATGTCTGCCTTTAACATTGAATGCCAGAGCGTTCCCGAAATAATTCCTCTTCTTCCACATATATATTTTTTGAGTTTTTTCTTAATTTTCCTTGAAACATATCCCCATGTTGTCTTCTTGACAACATAACTTAAAAGAGGACTCTTTATATACTCAAATTTTACAATTTCTCCATTTGTTGAAAAAACGACTCTATACTTTTCTCCTGGTCTTATCTTTTTCCTCTTATAATCATAAACCTTTCTTAAATTTTTAAGAAAATTATGCGCATTTCTCCCGCTTACTCCTTCACTTCTTAAAATACTCCACAAAGAATCTCCTGGGCTTATTATTCCCTCTATTTCCTGAAAACTGGAAATCTCCTTTTTCTCTTTTTTAAAACTGGATTTAAAAAAGATATAAAGTGTTATGAAGACAACAAGAAATACTCCTACTATAAGAAAAACTACTCCCTTTTTATTCATTATTTTTCCAAGAAATTTTTGCACCAAAATGCAGCAACTGCACCATCAGAACATGCGGTTATAACCTGATACAGTTCTTTTTTTCTACAATCACCAGCTGCAAAAAATCCTTCTACTTTAGTTTGCATTTTTTCATCTGTCATAATAAAACTTTCTCCACTTTCAAGAGATAAAATCTCTTTTACAGGTTCATTATTTGGTATCATTCCTATGAAAATAAAAACTCCATCAACAGAAATTCTTTTTCTTTTTCCAGAAACATTCGCAATAACTCCCTCAACTTTATCTTTACCATAAATCTCTTCTATTATAGAATTCCAGAAGAAAATTACATTTTCCTTAGAAAATATTCTATCCTGAAGTTCTTTCTCTGCTCTTAATTTATCCCTTCTGTGAAAAAGAAGAACCTCCTTTGCTATATTTGAAAGATAGATTGCTTCTTCTATTGCTCTGTTTCCTCCTCCAACGCAAGCAACTCTTTTATCCTTAAAAAAATAACCATCACATGTTGCACAGTATGAAACCCCTCTTCCAGTAAACTCCTCCTCTCCCTTTACCCCAAGTTTTCTAAATTTTGATCCTGTTGCCCATATAATAGATTTTGAATAGTATTTTTTGTTTCCTTCAAGAACAAAAATATCATTTTCCTTTTTTACATTTTTTATCTCATCATTTAAAATCTCTACTCCCTCTATCTGTTTTTTCATATTCTCAACAAGTTTTAAAGGATTTCTTTCAATAAAACCAGGATAATTCTCTATTTCATATGTAAGAAGAATCTGCCCTCCATAATTTAATTTCTCAATTACCAAAAAATCAATTCCATACCTTTTTGAATAAAGCGCAGCGGTGAGTCCTGTTGGTCCTGCTCCAACTATTATTAATTCCTTTTTATGCTCCATATTTTTTAAGTTTTCCACTTAAAGCAAGTAAAATTGGTAAAACATCTGTTGAGTAAATAACTCCAAGAGAACCTTTTCTAAATGCTCTTTCATGAAACTCATTAACATCATCAGGAAAAACATACTCACCATGTATAGCAAGAGGAGAAGGGTGCCAGGAATGTGATTTAAGTTTTGCTGGAGTTGAATGGTCTCCTGTTATCGCAACTGCACTAAAATTTAAAGATAATATCTCTGGAAGAACCTGATCAAAATCTTCAATTGCTCTCACCTTTCCATTAAAATCTCCATCCTCACCTTTTGAATCTGTTTTCTTATAATGAAAGAAAAAGAAATCAAACTTATTATAATTCTCCTTTAATGTCTTTATCTGGTCTCTCAATGTATCCCCTGTTTTAAGAACCTCCATTCCGACAAGTTTAGCAAGACCTTTATACATTGGATATGTTGCAATAGCACATGGATTTAATTTGAAAATATCCTGCATCTTTGGAATTGGTGGAATTTTTGAAAATCCCCTCATTAAAATTGCATTTGCCTTTTTCTCCTTGCTTAAAACTTTTATCGCTCTTTTCAAAAATGAATTTACTATTCTTGCTGCTCTTTCACTTGATTTTGCTGTTGCCTTTGCTTCTGGAATTGGTTTTCCCTCTTTCTGTGGATCACAATCAGTTAAAAACTCTTCCAAATCCTCTCCCTTAAAAACAACAACAAACCTGTGCTCCTTCCCAGGATAAATTGAAACCTTAACTCCATCTATCTCTCCCATATTCTCCTTTAAAATCTCACAAATACGTTTATTTTCTTCAGTTGAAATTCTACCTGCTCTTCTATCTATTACTATTCCATTTTTATCAATTGTTGCAAAGTTTGCCCTTGCACAGAGTTCATTTTCCTCAAGTTCAACTCCAATCCCAAGTGCTTCAAGAACTCCTCTTCCTATTGTATACGAAAATGGGTCATAACCAAATATTCCAAGATGTGCTGGTCCACTTCCAGGAGTTATTCCATAAGAACATGGGATATGAAATCCTGTTTCCGAAATTGACGCAAACTTATCAAGATTTGGTGTGTTTGCCATCTCAAGTTCTGTTTTTCCATAATTAAAAGGTATTCCACCAACACCATCAAGAACAATAAGAAGAATCTTTTTTTCATTCTTTTGCGCTATACTTTTTAAAATTTTAAGTGGAACCATACTACCTCCTTCTCAAAAAGTAAATAGCGAATGGTAAATGGCGAATGGTGAGCAGTAAGCAGGAGAAGTGGTTTTTCCCGAGGAGGCTTTACGAGCGAGGACATGGAGCATTCTACCGCAGCGAGTAGAGCGAGCCACATACGCGAGCGTCCCCCGAGGGGAAAACCACTCTTCTTTTTTATTTTCATATCACTTTCAATTTGTAAAATTTTCTTTTTCCTACTTTCAAAATAATTCCATCCTTAACCTCTATCTCCTCCTTAAAACTCTCAACAGTTCTTCCATCTATTTTAACTCCACCCTGAGTTATAATCCTTTTTGCCTCACTCTTTGAGGGAACTGCTTTTATTTTAAACAAAAGTTCTGCTATATCATACTTCCCTTCTTCTATTATTTTTTCCTCAAGTTCATCTGGAATCTCTCTTTTCTCAAAAACTCTTTCAAAATGATCTTTTGCCTTTATTGCTTCTCCCTTTCCCTTAAACTCCTCTGTTATGCAAAATGCAAGTTCCTTTTTCAATTCCTTTGGATGCTTTTTTTCATCATACTTCATGTTTGTAAGAAGTGTAATATATTTTTCAAGAAGTGAATCAGGAATACTCATCAATTTTCCAAAAATATCAATTGCATCCTCATCTATTCCAATATAATTACCAAGTGACTTACTCATCTTCTTAACTCCATCAGTTCCTTCAAGAAGTGGTAAAGTAAGAACGACCTGTTCCTCAACTCCATAAGCCCTTTGAATCTCCCTTGCAGTAAGAAGATTAAAAATCTGGTCCTCTCCACCAATCTCAACATCTGCTTTTAAATAAACAGAATCATATCCCTGAAGAAGCGGATATATAAACTCAAGGATTGAGATTGGCAAACCATTTTTATATCTATTTTTAAAATCCTCCCTTTCAAGCATTTTTGAAACAGTATAGGTAGAAATCAATTTAAGTAGTTCTCTTACATCCATCTTTAAAAACCATTCTGAATTTCTAACTATAACTGTCTTTTCCTTTCTCAGAACCTTAAAAATCTGCCTCTCATATGTCTTTGCATTCTCATCTATCTCTTTTTTACTTAAAATGGGTCTTGTCTGAGATCTTCCTGATGGGTCACCTATCATTGCTGTAAAATCACCTATTATAAAATAAACAGTATGTCCTAAATCCTGAAACTGTCTTAATTTTTTTAAAACAACAACATGCCCAAGATGAATATCAGGTGCTGTTGGATCTGCACCAAATTTAACCCTTAAACTCTTTTTCTCTTTAATTTTTTTAACTAACTCCTCCTCACTTATAAGATCAACTACTCCCCTTTTTATCAGTTCAATTTCCTTCAACATATCTTAACCTCAAAATAGATGAAACAATAACTACAAGGAGAATTATTTTAGCAAATTTAACTGGATTTTTTGAATAGGTGGAGAAAAGAATTGAAAAAATTGAAAATAGAGAAAGCAAAAAAACATCCTTTTTATCTATGTTTGAAAAAATTAGATAAAAAGAAAAACAGGCAAGAATTGTTGGAAGTGGCAGGATTGCAAAATGGGGAATAAAAAGAGAAAAAATTAAAGGTATCAAATAAAGGAGTTTAACATCATATCTTATCTCATAAAACTCATCCTTTTCTTCTGTTAATTTAAAAAGATAAAAGAGGAAAAGAAGGAATGAAGAGAATTCCCAGAATGAAAGAGAAAAATGCTGAGGTGTTTTTATTTTTGAAATATAGAGAAATAAAAGTTGGGAAATTAAAATTGTAAAAATCCAACTCAACTCATTTTTAAAAACAAAAAAATAAACTCCAGTTGCACCAAGTAAAAGAATTAAAAAGAGCAAAATTTTTAAAAATATGCCTGCTTTTAATGTTACATCAAGATTGTATTTTATATGTCCCATTGCTCCACTTATTGAAAGGAAGTTAAAGAAAAAATAGATGAAAAAATACTCCTTTTTGATTCCCTTTTTTAAAATTGAATAAATTACAAAAAGAGAAAAAATTATTTTCTGAGCAATTATGTAACCAGAATAAAAAGAGAAAACTTCATTCACATCTCCTCCAGTGGCTTTATTCCAAGAATAAGAAGCAATTTCCCAATTACATCTTTTATTTTCTCAATAAATGCAATTCTCCATTCATTTTCAAGAATCCTTTCATAGTTATAGTAGTTATGGAAAAGAGAAGAAAGGGAAAGAAGATAATCCACAATAAAATACGGATCAAGTTCATCAAGAACAAATGAAAGTAAATCTGGAAGAAACAAAAGTTTCTTCATAATCTCAATTTCCTTTTCAATAACAACATCTTTTAATTTCTCTTTAGAAAATTCATAATTGAAATCTCCAAATCTCTCCTTTCTTTTTCTCAATATACTTGAAATTCTTGCATGTGCATACTGGATATAATAGACAGGATTATCCATTGATTTTTTCTTTGCCTCTTCAAGATCAAAATCAAGAGGAGTTGAATATCTTTTAAGAAGTAAATATATTCTTGCAACATCCTTTCCAACCTCATCAATAACTTTCCTCAATTCAATAAACTCACCTTCCCTTGTGCTCATAGAAACAAGTTCTCCTTTTCTTTTTACTCTTACAAGTTGATAAAGAACAACCTTCAATATGTCCTTTTTTCCTGTAAGTGCCTGAATTCCTGCCTCTAATCTCTTAACATAACCATGATGGTCTGCTCCCCATGTATTTATTAAAACATCATATCCCCTTCTTAATTTATCATAGTGATAAGCAATATCCGAAAGAAAATAGGTTGGAGTTCCATCAGATTTGATTATAACTCTATCTTCAGTATCTCCAAACTCTTTTGCTTTAAACCATTTAGCATTATCTTTTTCATAAATCAAACCCTTTTCATTAAGGATGTTTAAAATCTCATCAACTGTTCCATTTTTATAAAGTTCTGTTTCATGGAAAAATCTATCAAACTTCATACCAAAAATTGAAAGTTCCTCTTTTATAATTGAAAGTATTTCATTAACAGCAACCTCTCCCCAGTTATCAATCTCTCTTTTTTCTTTTTTAAGTTTCTCAGCAATCTTAATTAAGTAATCTCCTTTATAACCATTCTCAGGAGGATTTCCTCCATTATATCTTGCTTTTAAAGATTCTCCAAGAAGTTCTATCTGTTTTCCTCTGTCATTCACATAGTATTCAAAAGAAACATCAAAACCAAGAAATTTATAAACCCCCCTTAATCCATCTCCAATAACACCTCCTCTTCCATGTCCTATATGTAGTGGACCTGTTGGATTTGCACTAACACACTCAATCAAAACTCTCTTTTTCTCCCTCTTAACATTTCTTCTTACATATTCATCAATATCTTTTGAAAACTTTAAAAACTCCTCAATTATAAAATCATCTGAAATCTTAAAATTTATAAATCCTGGTTTAAGAAAATAAACATCCTTAAACTCATACATCTTTTTTAATTCTCTAATCAACTCATCCGCAACTTCCTGAACATTCCTTTTCTCCTCTTTTACAATTCTAAAAGCAACATTTGTAGAAAAATCAGCATCAACCCATTGAGGTGGAGATGAAAGTGGAACTTCAATATCAATATTCTCCTTTATTCTCTTTTCTAAAATTTTCTTCATCTCTTATAAACAAATCTCAACTTTTTCATTCCCTCAAAAATCCTATCAAATTCATAATATTTTCTCACCTCTGGAAGAAATATATGAACAACAAAACCCTCATAATCAATAAGTATCCATCTTTTTGCATCCTCTCCTTCTATATGATGTGGAGAAAGGGAACTCTTTTCCATCTCCTCAATTAATGAGTCAAGAAGTGCCTTTAAATGAACTTCATTCTTTCCTGTTGCAACAAGAACCCAGTCAAAAAAAGGAGAGAAATCCCTTACATCATATATAAAAACATCCTCTGCCTGTTTATTATAAAGGTTTCTTGCGGCAATTCTTACAAGTTTCTTATAATCCCTCTTCATCAAATTTAAAATCCTCTCCTAAAACAATTGAACAGTCAACCATTCTTGTTTTATCAATATCTGTCTTTACTATCTTTATATCCAAAATTTTTGCAATTCTATGTGCCTTTTTCAAATCTCCAGTCCTTGCCACAACCATTGAATACCTTTTATTTCTTCCCCAGTTCCCCCATTCAAGAACATCTATTCCATAATACCTTAAAATTTTTGAAACCCTCTCTGCAAGACCACTTCTTTTTGTCGCATTCCACACATCAACAATTAGAGATTCCTTTTCATTTTCAATTCTTTTTATCTTAATCCTTTTATCAGGTCTTGGCCAGTTAACTCTCCATGAGTTCTTAATCACATCCACCATTTCCTCTTTTTTCTCCTCATCAAGAATAAGGAAATCTTTTCCAGAAAGAATCCTCGGCTCTCCTGAAAGAAGTTGAAACCTCAAATTCTTAAAATCAAAAAATCTTGCCTCATTCAAGATTACAATCATATCATATATTGAAAGATTTGTAAGAAACTTCTTTTTAAAAATTTCAATCAAATCTGGAATTTTAAAAACTGTATTTATTGATAATCCTTTCTTTATAACAAGTTTTAAAAACTCCTGCTGCCTCATAATCCTTCCTTTATCACCTAATGCTGTCTTTCTAAATCTTATATACTTTAAAGCATCCTCGCCATTTAAATTGTGCCATCCCTTTTTAAAATGGATATGGAGATTTCCCCAGTTATCATCATAATCCATATCAAAAGGAATATAAACCTTAATTCTACCAATTGTATCAATTAAATCTTTGAATCCTTCATATGTTACAACAAAATAAAAATCAATATCCATAGAAACAATCTTTTCAACTCTTTTTGTAAAATCAAGGACAGCTCTACTCAAATCCTTTCTTTTCCTTAAAGAAAGAAAAAGAACTTCAGATAATTTTCTTCTCCTCCATTTTATTCTTCCAACGTATGTATCCCTTGGAATTGAAAGAACATCAAAGAATTTTGTTTTTGGCTCGTACGAAACTAAGATTATTGTATCCGCATGTCTTCCATATTTTAACTCATCTGTTCCAAGAACAAGAAAATTTACTCTTTCTCCTCTTGAAATCTTTTTAAATAAAGTTGAATTTCTCTGGATTATAAATCCTATAGATAACCCTATAAAGATGAAAACAATCAAAAAAAATTTTAAAACCTTCACCTATAAAAACCTTTTGCAACTATATAATCGTAAACTCTCGGATGAAGAAAATATCTATAAGGAAGACCTTTTTTGATTCTTTCTCTAATCATTGAGGATGAAATATTGATTTTGATATCATCTATAATAAGAATTTTCCTAAGAATTTCTTTATCAAAACCTCTGATGTCAAAACCCTCTCTTGCAAAAGCACAGAGTTTTGCATTTTCAAAAATTAAATTATAATTCTTCCATGTCTTTATTTCAAGAAGTGAATCATATCCAAGAAGTAGAAATATTTCAGAATTGTAAAATCTATTCTTGAACTCAAGAACTGTAATATATGTGTATGATGGTTCCTCTTTTTTTATCTCATAATCAGAGACAAAAAATTTTTCATTATCCGCTGTTGCAAGAACTGTCATTTTAAATCTATCCTCTTTTGGAGCAAGTTCAACATTTTTATGTGGTGGAATTCCAACTGGTATGAAAAATAACTTATCAATTGAAAATCTGTTTACAAACTCCTCTGCCATTATAAGATGCCCTAAATGTGGTGGATTAAATGAGCCACCAAATAGACCAATTCTATTATATTTCATTCCCTTATCTGTCCATTTCCATAAACAACATATTTATAGGTTGTAAGTTCTTTTAAACCCATTGGCCCTCTTGCATGAAGTTTTTGATTTGAAATTCCAATCTCTGCTCCCATTCCAAATTCCCCACCATCAGTAAACCTTGTTGATGCATTGTGATATACAGTTGAGGCATCAACATAATTTAAAAATTTCTTCGCATTCTCATTGTTATTAGTAACAATTGCCTCAGAGTGTTTAGAACCATAAAAATTTATATGTGAAATTGCTTCATCAACACTTTCAACAATCTTTATTGAAAGAATAAGGTCAAGATACTCTGTCCACCAGTCCTCTTCCGTTGCATCTTTTATTGAAGTAAGAATCTTTCTTGTCTTTTCACATCCCCTTAACTCAACATTGTGTTTCTCCAATTCACTTTGAACCTTTGGAAGAAACTCACTTGCAATACTTTCGTGAACAAGCAATGTCTCAATAGCATTACACACACCAGGTCTTTGAACCTTTGCATTTAAAGTGATTCTAACTGCCATATCAATATCTGCATCCTTATCAACATAAAGATGACAAAGCCCCTTGCCATGTCCAATAACAGGAATCTTTGATTTCTCCTTAATTGCCTTTATCATCTGCTCACTTCCTCTTGGAATTATCAAATCAATATATTCATCAAGTTCAAGCATTTTATAAACAAGTTCTCTTTCAGGTCTATCTATAAATGATACACAATCCTCAGGAAGCACACTTCTTGAAATTCCTTTTCTTATTGCAGAAACTATTGTTTTATTTGAATTTATTGCCTCACTTCCTCCCCTTAAAATAACAGAGTTTCCACTCTTTAAACAAAGAATCGTTGCATCACATGTAACATTTGGACGGGATTCATAAATTATTCCAACAACACCAATTGGAACTCTAACTTTCTTTATAAGCAATCCATTCGGTCTCCTTATCTCTTCTATTACCTCACCACAAGGATCAGGAAGTTCAATTACAACATCTATTCCATTTACCATTGAATTAAATCTTTTCTCAGTAATAAGCAATCTATCAATAAGAGATGATTTGAGATTATTCTTTTTTGCTTTCTCAACATCAATCTTATTTGCTTCCATAATTTTATCTTTTTCCTCAATTAGTGCCTCTTTAATTTTTAAAAGAGCATCATTCTTTTCCTCTGTAGTTGCATTCTGAAGTTTAAAAGATGCCTTTTTAGTTTTTTTTGCAATCTCCTCAACCATAAGCCCCCCTTCTAAATTTTTTTTATTCTAACAAAACTTTTCCCTTTTTAAAACTTTTTTGGTATAATCTTTTTCAAAGGAGGGGTGGCCGAGCGGACGAAGGCGGCGGTCTTGAAAACCGCTGTGCCGTTTCCACGGCACCGGGGGTTCGAATCCCTCCCCCTCCGCCAGAACGGTACATTCCGGGCACATCCTTTACACTTTATTCTTGGCACATAGTTTACAAAATAGTAGCATATCTTCATCCTGAAAGAAAAGGAGGGAGATATGCCATGGAAGGAGAGTAGTATTATGGATGAAAGAATGAAGTTTATTGGAAGATTACTGTCAGGAGAACAGATGAGTTCATTATGTAAAGAATTTGGGATTTCCAGAGTAACAGGATACAAAATCTGGAATAGATATAAAGAGCAAGGAGTTAAAGGGTTATTTAACCAAAGCAGGGCACCACATACACATCCAAATCAACTACCATTTGAAGTTGAACAATTAATAGTAAGACTAAAAAGGGAGAAACCAAATTGGGGAGCACCAAAGATTAGAGAGCTCATATTAAGAAGATATTCAAATATAAAACTACCAGCAATAAGTACAATTCATTGTGTACTTGACCGACATAATTTGGTAAAGAGGAAGAAAAG